>Ga0210377_10004092_pt1 | contig 12319 bp, 14 predicted proteins | sample PLM4_65_b1redo_FD_155480 | JGI IMG/M metagenome (GOLD analysis project Ga0210377, IMG submission 155480) | Groundwater sediment microbial communities from an aquifer in East River, Colorado, USA - PLM4_65_b1 redo | ecosystem: Environmental > Terrestrial > Soil > Riparian zone | place: USA: East... | reverse complement strand
CTCCGCATCACCCAGTCACCGCGTCTGTTCTTTATCTGCTTATCGTATTTCGTAGTTCAACGTCTGAGGCGCACCGTTCCGGATCAGGTCGATGGATATATTCTTCTCGGTCCTCAGACCTTGATAGAGCTGGAAGAACTTGGCAGGGTCGTCCACTTCCTGCGAATTGACCTTCTGGATCACATCGCCGTTCTTGAGGCCGATCTTCTCATAGATACTGTTGGGGGAGATCTCGCTGATACGGAACCCCACGGTCTTTCCCTGCTCCATGTAGGGCAGCGCCCGCGCTTGCGTCAGGATCTGGCTCATGTTCTCGGTGCTTGCGAGCATTTCCCGCTGGTCCACCATGTACTTGCTATCAGAGACCTTCTTCACACCGCTGCTGTTGGGAGTTTGTGTGTTCACGATCTTGGCGTCGTCAATAAGCACGATGTCGACCATCGATCCCTCGGGCCTCTGGAGCGTGACCTTGTCGCGCTTCACCTTGACGAGTTGAGAGCCGTCCGGCAGCTTCTGGTGCATCCGATAGAATGCCTGACCGGTGCTGTCCTCGAGTACGGCGCCTGAAAAACTCTCGCCCTCGATCGTACCGATGAGCTTATAGTTCGAGGCCTCGACTGCGGGTCCGCTCGACGGGCCTTTGCCTTCGCCGAAGAGTCCGCGCTCCAGGATAGAAGAATAATCGCTCAACTCCCGGCGAGGCTCCAGGACCGGCCTATCGCGTTCCAGGGGCGTGGTGAACTTGGGAGCCGCATCGAGGCTCCTTCCGATCATGGCATCCACGGTATCGGCAAGGAAATAGGCTGAGACAGTGAGGAGCGCAATCAACGCCAGGGTATATAGTGTTTTGTTTTCTTTCATAAATTACCCGTTACTCTTCTGTATTGTGAAACTTTGAAATTATACTCTTAAACCATGCTCTTTGTCAAATACTAACAACTTGAGAGTTAATGGTTTTTCAGCGGATTGTGTCTGCATGGGCTGGGATAAATTATCAACCGGATGAGCAGCCCGGTGCCTGACCAACTCATTTACAGATCAGTAAACATCTCCCCGAACATCCGCTTCAACGAGCTCGGCTCATGCACTGCCGCGGCCTTTGCCTCTTTCCACCTGCGTCTCTGCTTCTTCACATCTTCTCCCTTCGCCTCTTTCGCTTTGAGCTTCTTATCGATCGCGTCAAGCCGCGCGAGAGCATCGCGAGTGCCTTTGTCCAGGACCCGGTACTTGACTGGATCGGATTTCGGGATCGAAAAATCGCCGCTTGTTTTCCAGATTTCGCCCAGATGCATCCAGGCGGCAAAGTTCTCGGTCTTGCCTTCGGGCATGAGCTCGATTTTCGTGGTTGCTTTAATATCCATAACGCGAAGGCCATGACCATCAGCAACAACCTTCTGGCTTCCCGTGAACGGCTCCGCGCCTTGCGAATCGAAATAGCGCCATTTCACCTTCGCGGTCTGGACCGTTGAATCGTGGCAGCTGCCGCAGGTGCGCGACTTCCCGAGCGGATGCGCAACCTCCTCGATCTGGAGCCAGGCAAGATAGTTGTTATTTCCGCCCGGGAAGCTGAACGTCCCCAGCTGGACGTAGGCATCCCTCGTCTCGCCCTTGGGCCAGCGGAAGGTGAGCCCCGGTATCGGCGCGACGGTTTCCTTGATGTCTCCGGCGCTGTTCGGCCAGATCTTCGTCGGCATCCACATGCCGTGCTGGTCCTTGAGCAATATCGGCGGCTCCTGCGGTCCGTAATACAAGGAATACTTCTTGAACGGGTTTGGTTTTGATGAGACCATGCCCGGACCCCAGGATGTCATCTCGTAGCCGCCAAGGACCTTCACATGGCAGGCCGCGCAGGCAAGGTTCTTGTGCACGCTCGCCGCCATTGCCTGCTCCACCTCGATGTGGCAGTCCTGGCACGTTGCCTTGCGCTCGATATGCCCCATGCCTCCCGGACCGGTCTCGTGGCAGTCTACACACACCAGTTTCTTCGCCACGTGCACGTCCTCGGGCAGCCCCTCGGGCTCGGAGTAATCCTTGCCGAGATAGCTGTCCCCTCTTCTCCGCTCCATGGTCCCGGCGTGGCAGACAAAGGAGCTCCTGCCGCCTCCGGTGCAATTGGCAGCAGGCGGTACGCGGCCCATGGCGTGCGCGCCGCGCTCGCGCGTGGGCGCGTAATGGCAGTCGAGGCAGCCGGTATGACAGATATTGCACGCCTTCTGCTTCGCGATGGCCTGATCGCGGTTCAGCGGTTCATTGATCTGATCCATGATCTTTTGCGTATTTTCGAAGGAGAACCTGTTGCCTTCCGCCCTGCCGACCGGCTGGGTGTCCGCGAAAGACGGCCCTCAATTATTTGGGCCGTGAATATCGTTCCAGACGCGCATCGAGCGCTGACGGAAATTCGAGCCCATGATGCTCGTGTTGAACTGCTTCACCTGGTCAGGATGGCAGGCAGACTTTCCGCAGGTCTTTGACGCAATGGAAGGATCATAGCCAAGAGTGACCGGGTTGCGGTCATGCCACAGGAGAGTACCGACCTCGTAGTCCAGCTCACCGTCACTCAGGCGGGGAAGCATGTCGCGCAGGCGATCGTTACCTGACGGCAACAACTGTTTTACATGACCTTTGCGCGGCATGATGTTCAGATCGTTATCCAGGACGATAAGCTTCAGCATGCCCCTGTGCGCTCTGGCGGGATCGTCGGACAGGCCGTTGCCAAGGTGGCAATCGCGGCACTCGGTGTTCGGATGACGCGACTCTTTCTGCACCTGCTCGCGGGTCATGGTGAGCTCGGGATAGCCGAGAGATAACATTTTGTCTTTATTTGAATGGCATTGAACACACTTGGCGCTGGAATGGTAGCCGGAGTAGAAATAGATGAAGAGCAGAACAAGGGCGAGCTGGATGAAAAGGATGCTCATCCCGCGTTTGCTGCCGAAGAATGTCCAGAGTTTGCCGATGGCCATGAGAAATAAGATACCACAGGCAGGAGGTCATGACAATCTTAAAAAAGGGTGGGAGCTAAAACGCAGAACGCGCATCATGCGCCGCCCTTTGGCGCGTCGCTGTGGACGCGCAGGTTAGAGTTTTTTAAAGGGTCCCCAGTTGTTAAGCAGACTTGAAAGATTGCGAGTGTGATTTGAGTATTTCCCTTGTGCAACCAACAATTGATCTTGTTTGCTAAGACCGCGAGTTTCCCAGCATTTGTTATCAGAAGTAACCCACACATAGCTTTGAATTTTCTTTACGTTTGGGCAAATTGCAGAATACAGACCCGCCAATTTTTGGGGCTTAATTACAACAAAGTCAAAGTTCCTGTCTTGAAATTGATATAAAGCAAGAACCCAATAATCTGCGGTTGAGTTTTGTATTTTTTCTGGTGCGAAAGACCACCATCCACCAGACTTTATCCCTGCAGCAATTTCCTTTTTGACGCTCTTCCCAAAGTAGTCTTTTGAGAACTTAACTTGCAAAGATATAGATTTTTTACATTCTCTGTCTGACACAAGCAAATCAATTCCATCATCTTTAGATGGAACCCAAACACGTAAATTGGGGAAGGTTTCTTCTATGGCAGAGCCTACTAAGTACTCACCAGCGTGAACTGTAAATATCGGTCGCATATGCTTCCTCCTCTAATGCGGCAGTTGAGCCATGTGCCGCAGGCACATTGGTCTCGAACTCCTGGTTCTCCCGGCGCTTCGTTGCGCCGGGTTAGGAGTTCATGGCTCAACTGCCGCATTCTCCCGGCGCGCTTCTCAGCCGGGAGAATGCGCGCCTCACGCGCCGCCCTTTGGCGCGTCGCTGTGGACGCGCATGTTGGAAATAATCGCTTATCTTTGTTCAGTATCCCTTATCAAAGCATGTTCCGATTCTGTAAATACTGTCCCCGATATTCTCCATTCCGAGCCAGTGAAATGCTATTTTAGTTTTAAACGTCAACTTACAAACTGCTATTTTAATTTTTTGTGTTTGACATGGCCAGAATTTATAGCGGCCTTCTCCACAATAATTACCTAGAGTAAATGTCATATTCATTACATCTCTGTTCAGCAAATTACCAGATTGATCGAACTCGTTGTTATTTATGTCAGTGAAAGTTAGTTCATATCGGTACTTCGGAAGATAGAACCCGGGACTAATTTGTACTGTCGCAGAGAGCAAGTCATTATCAACAGATCCTTTCGGGTACAATTTATTGTATACGTTGATATACATTGCCTCTCTGCCTTCAATAATTAATGGTAATTTAATTTTTTTACTTGTTCTATTATCAGACATCCAAGTCGGTCCTAAACGATCACTCAAATATTTATATCTGTCTTTATCATCAAATACCATAAGGTTGATTTGAGTTATAGTGTTTTTATCCTTACTCCTATTTTTTATTATTCCATCGTGGTAAATCTCGTAATATTCAATATCTTTCCCGTTCTGTTTTTCTATGCCTGCATGGCCTGAACCTGCAAAATTATAAAATTCTAATTGTGAGCGGGAGCTTAGATTTTGAGAAATGCTAATGAGCGAAATGACAGGTATTATATAAAGAATTTTTCTATGCTTCCACAGTTTTTGAGGGATGGTTAAAAGGGAAGCGATAAATGACTTTATTTTATTCCAATATTGTTTCATGATAAACGAGTGCTTCGACACGTTGAACTAGGATATACCAACATTGAGTTAAGCTGTGAGCGGGCGAGGCCCGCGAATCAGTTTGAACTCGTTGTTAGTTTTTTTTAAATTTTATTGTTTCAAATAACATTAAGCTCTTTTCGCTTTACCCACCTAATTTCATTCAACTTAATTACCAATACATCAATTGGACCACCAACTGACTTTGGTCGTGGCTGAAACTTTATTGTGTCAATTGTCGTTCTAACAGCATATACCGAAAAATCGATAGCATCTTGAAGTGTGAAAAAGTTGAAAGGTATTGGTATATTGGGATAAACGGCCTTAATTGCATTTCCTTTCTGCGGATCAATTTCGGCCGTTGGATTTAAAATTCTCCCAAGAACATCACCTTCGCCTGCCCAGGCAACACCAAATTGATCTTTTGGATTGACTCGATTTTTAGCTTTTGATGGAATAGCAACGTGTATTACTTGTTGTTCATTTGTATCATGGTCATATCCAGCAATATGAAATTGTGTATCAGGAATAACTGCTTGAGAATGGAAAAATTTAATTATTTCGTCAGCAACTTTATCCGGTGACCACTTGTTATCTCCGACAATTTGAATTGCAAATTGTTCTATAAAACCTGCGATCGGAACACCCTTTATATCAGCAGCACCAACTGTTGAAATGCCAACCCCACTTTTAGTTACAAATAATTTTTGATTGGAATCTGACTGTCCAACCGAAATTAAATTCGTGATATTTGGTCCTGCTACTTGTCGGGTGTCTAGCGATAAACGACTATCAGCAGCCATTACAATGCCTTCACGGACGTAGGCAGTAATTGCAAACGACATTTCCCCCTCCTTTAAAATTGGACATTTATATGCTTCATAGCACTAACGCCGCCGTGAAGGGCGCGGTTTTAGCGACCCTCTCGACGGCGTGGCTAGTAAACTTAGGATATGAGTCTCAACTGAAAATAATATATTGAAAATATCGATGACAATATGCTTTTACTACCTTAAGCGCCAGCGCTTGAAGAAACCCAGCTGTTCACTTCGATTAAGACCGCGCAATCAGTTGGTGAGTTCCATAGGGTATTGTTGAGTCCCCAGTAGAAGAAGTGATTAGTGTTCCCCGACGTGGTCTTTTCAGACGAATTCTTTCCTGTCTTGGTATAAAGTATAACTTGGTCGCCAGCCTTAACTTGGACTGTAGGAAACCAAAAAGACAACAAGCTACTATTCATGACACCTTCATTCCCCATAATTGTCGATTTAAGAACAACATAATACGATAGAGTTGCATCGGCCAGAACAGTCAGATGCAGTCGCTCATTATTTGGTACACCACGGTCTGCAATGCGTATTATTTGCAGTTTCATTTTTTAATCACCCGCGCTATTGATGCCCCTACAGTAAGAAGTAATCCGACAGCGATAGCAAGCCAACCCTTTGGCTGGTCGGTCCAAAATAGCGGCGCTAGCCCAATGATGGCACAACCAAGACCGACACCTACCCCGAAAGCAACTTCCAGAGCTGTTTGCGTACGGAGCTTCTCATCTAGGATAGCAGCCCGTTTATCAGCTTCGTGGAAGCGCTCGATGTATCCAGAATAAATGTCGCACTGAACTTCCGCTTTCTCTAAATCGTCAAGTAGCAGTTTCTGTACTCCAGGACTCTTAAGATCTTCATCACTTAACTGACGCCGAAGATCGCGGAACACCTGGCGTCGACCAGATATAGGAGTTGCTGTATGTCCGCTGGATGTGGGGGGCTGACCTTCTCCATGAGTTTGCTGTGATGATTCTGCAGAAGGCGCTCCCGAGGGTGTTGGTATTTCATCTGTCATAGTTTTTCACCAAGGTCAAAATAACGTTTTGGAAACTTTATCAGAACTGATCATTATTGTAAATATGAAAAGATGAATGTAACGCCAGGGTGAGCGGAAACGCGGCCTTATCGCGCCATCCGTTTCCACCCGTTGGTTGGGTGGTCTTCTTGACTTGGCCTTTACCCTTCGGCCAAAGCTCCTCCATCTATCACTTACGTCAGCTCGACCTGCGTTCACCAGCTTATGCGCACTTTCGGTCACTTAACACACTCTTATTGAACCTCAAATCCTCCTTTGACAGAGAAACTTATATTACTTATGGCCGTCCCCCTGACGCACATGTATTGGGAACTATTTTGTGTCCCCTGAATAATCGGTATAATCACCCACGTTTATTTTTGACTACATCAATTAGCCTGTCATTTTGTTCTTTACAGTATGTCAAGAACTTTAGTGTATGCTGTCGCTTAATCCACACATCCATTTTGTTTACATCCATGGCCTTTGCGCAGACCTCCATTAAACGACCGGCAACTTCAGGAGATTTATTAATGATTGGGTTGATGACCCTGGTATCCAGATGGTGACCAGCCTTTATAGGGACCCGATATGGCGGGCACATAACATCCAAAAATGAGAAAATCACGTCATTATCTTTTTTCATAGAAGCCAATGTGACTTCTATGATCGTGGCAGCATTTGGCAAAAACCAAACAAAGGCTCCTTGAGCTGAATCCATGTATTCAGCCGTTTCATCCACAGCAGGGCCAATCAAGAAGTTTTCCTCAATAATATGCATGCCATGGGTAATACAGCCTCTCAACAAAAGATGGGGCTCATTTTCAAGGAAGAGATCTACCACGGCTTGCGTAGTCGCAGCAATAGCCAGTAAATCAATAAATGGGTCAATTTCTTTTTTTCTGTTTGTAAGGCTTATTGCCACGGTATCAGAGAGTAATCTAACTTCCGGTGTAAAAAAATCAGGGTTGAAGTGTAAAGGATGATTGGGATTCTTAAAAAATACTTGCAAGCCTTCCCGCACGGAGGTTTTTACAAGCCTCAGTTTGGACAGTAGTTGCTCATGTCCATTCTTCCACAAACCTTTAAAACCTAAACAGTCTATCAATGCAAAAGCGCCATTTTTCATTATTTCTCCTGAACAAGCTATAGCGAAACGGTCCTACGCTGATTTTATTACATAAAAGACTAATTTTCATTATGTAAAATGTTTGCCATGAAAAAACACTATTCCAGAAAATGGGATTAGTGAATTGACACAGGACCCATCAGGGTCAGGTCCTTTGTTATGGTATCACGTCCTGTTCCGCACAAGGTTGCTCACCATCGAGGTGTGAAGTCCCAGACTTTCAAGCCATATATCTCGACAGTCACAAAAATATCAACACAAAGGACCTGACCCTATATGTTCCGATGGCCATGATGGATAAGATACCATAGGCAGGAGGTCATGACAATGCTAAAAAAAGGATGGGATCTGAAACGCAGAACGACGAGTTGAGCCGATTCATCGGCTCGAACGACTCGTTAGATTCTTCATTGTGCTGGTGCTCCCAAAAGGGTGAAGCAAGGCCTCATGCCCTTCAAATAGAACCAAACACTCGCCCGAGTTTATGAACAGGTTTCGAGGTGTTCTGACAGACCTATACCAGATACCGTCAAACCCTGCGCCAAAAGCTGCTTGCGCGATGGCTTGTGTTTCAGGAATGACCACTTCCTCCTTCGAATAGGCCACATTCTGCGCGAAGTCTTCGCAGTCAGCCCAACCACCGGCTTCGGCGATGTACTTGAATAGGGTATTGTCGTTTCTACGCAAATCGACTACTTTGGCGGCAATATCAAGCTTGTACTCCTCGGAATAGCCCTTGGATGTTTCTCCACTGGGGGACGCCCCTCTCAAGTAGTCAAGAACTTCTTCCGATGTCGATGCTATCTGTCCACGAAAGCGAGTCATGGTCTCGCATGTAGCAGTCGAATGATCGACTCCGAAATATGCAACGTTCCCGCTTGGCAATCCGAATCGGTTCATACCGGATGGACCAAAAGGCGATCGTTTGTACGGTATCTCCCTGTGTTCAACGTTCCGGATGGACTGCGGTCTAAAGCCGTCGATCTTGTGGCCATCATCAGTGTACCATCTGAGATTCCACCAGGATCGCCATTTCATATCAGAGCCAGATTTCGACACCTGGCGCCATACGTCCGCGGGGACGCGCGCGCATATACTTTCGAGATCAGACATAGAATGTGTCCCCATGTGAATATAATGGGGCGGATGAGCGGTTGCCCCGCCGGGGAGTCCGTTTCGATCCGCTTTGATGGGTCGTGCTGGTTTCGCGCGACATATCAGGATCAAGCGCGATCCATCGCGACGTTAACCAGCGCGGGCCACGAACATAAAACGTTGCGCCGACGTCTCACCGCGTTCGATTGAACGCCGTGTTAGATTTACAGAAAAATTACTTCCCAGTTTCAAGATGGATTATAGCAGGATCGGCTTTTAACGAGAGCGGGATCGTTCCCACACCCCACTCTTCAAGGAAGCCGTTCTTAAAACCCACATATTCTTTATGGTCCACTCGGGGGCTTCCAGATTCCACGCTTGAGTATTCATAAACGCTGTAAATGAGAATTTCCCAATTGTCCTTTCCACTTGTGAAATTTCGTGCTGCTGTGGGAGCAGAACCGCCAACAACGCTTTTATTCTTACTCTGCCATGCTTCTATGAACTGCTGTTTCGTCATGCCCTTGTGCAAATGGTCATGGAAGTTTGTAGCGATCATGTATTGTGTGCACGCGCCCAGAATTAGGGCAACAAGTAGAACCGATATTTTTCTCAGCATAGGCATAGTTCTTCCGTGAAATCTAACCAGTTGTTGAGCAGTTAGAGGCTGGCATCTACATATATATGCAAGCATCTACCGCTATATGCATGCATCTACCTGTAGATGCATGACATGTATATACAGGTAGATGCTTTTCCAATTTCTCAGAATATCAAGAAGCATCTATATGTATATGCTTTCCCAGCGGGGGGGCCGCAGCATCGTCCCTGTTGAATTGAATCAGTCTGATGACGGCCTCGAACCTCAGAACAGCCTCTCCATCGCCTCATCCACCGTGCGCACGCCCATGAGTTCCATCTTTTTAATGGCTGGGGTCTTCTCGAGCTTCTCGACGTTCAGCGCCGGAAGCACGCAGCGCGTAAAGCCCAGCTTTGCCGCGTCCTTGAGCCGCGCCTCTGCCTGGCTGATGGCGCGCACTTCTCCGGCAAGACCCACCTCGCCCATGACCACAGTCCGGGCGTTGATCGCCTTCTCGCGGAAACTTGACGCAACGGCGGCGATCACGCCGAGGTCAATGGCAGGCTCGTCGATCTTTAGCCCGCCCACGATGTTCACGAACACGTCCATGCCCATAAGATGCATACCCACCCGCTTTTCAAGCACGGCGAGCAGCAATGATACCCGGTTAAAGTCCACGCCGATGCAGGTCCTGCGCGGCATAGTGAGCTTTGACGGCGCGACCAGCGCCTGCAGTTCCGCCAGGATCGGCCGCGTGCCTTCAAGCGACGAGACGACCACCGAGCCGGTTGCATCGGCTGGCCGTTCGGCAAGAAATATTTCCGACGGGTTGGACACCTCGGCCAGGCCGCTCTCCTTCATCTCGAACACGCCGATCTCGTTCGTGGAGCCGAAGCGGTTCTTGACCGCGCGCAGGATGCGGAAAGAGTGCCCTTTGTCCCCTTCAAAATACAACACCGTATCGACGATATGTTCGAGCACGCGCGGCCCGGCGATGGCCCCGTCCTTGGTCACGTGGCCGATGAGGAACGTCGGCATGCCCGTGCGCTTGGCATGGATCATGAGCCTGCCTGAAACCTCGCGCACCTGGCCGACGCTTCCCGGCGCGGACGGCAGTTCCGAGGTGAACATGGTCTGGATGGAATCGATGACCAGGACCTGGGGTTCGAGCCCGTCAGCCGCACGGATGATCTCCTCGAGCTGCGTCTCTGCCAGCACATAAAGGTTCTCGGTCTTGACCCCGAGCCGCTGGGCTCGCATCTTGATCTGTGACGGAGATTCCTCGCCCGAAACGTACAGCGCCTTGCCCCTGAGTTCGGATACTTGCCTCAGCATCTGGAGCACGAGCGTTGACTTGCCGATGCCCGGGTCCCCGCCGATCAGCACCACGGAGCCGGATACGATCCCGCCGCCGAGCACCCGGTCAAGCTCTCCGATCTTGGTGACAAAGCGGTCCTCATCCCTGGCCTGGATCTCGCCCAGGAGGACGGGCTCCGATCCACCTGAGCGCTTCGCGCTCCCGATGTCCTTGGGCTTCTCCATCCGCTCCTCGACCATGGTGTTCCATGCGCCGCAGTCGGGGCACTTGCCCATCCAACGGGGAGACTGGGAGCCGCAGGACTGGCAAACGTAGACGGTTTTGGTTTTCGATTTCATAAAAAATCCCTCGATACCCGTTACGCGAAGTTTCAAAAATTAACCACAGAGTACACAGACAAATATTTACATATCAAAATGTAAGGGATTTTTACCGGCTTCCCCCTCTGTGCCCTCTTTCTACAAGCGTTTCTGGCCCTTCTCTCGGCCTATTGACCGTGAGAGCACAGAATATCTTATTGATAAATCAAGATTAACGTGTTCAGGTTTTCCCCCGGAATTCCTCTGCGACCTCTGTGGTTTCATATTTGCCTCGCTGGTTTTCATAAAACTTTTGACAGTACCCCGTTACTACTTATCCATCATTCCCGAACACAGAAATTGGAATCCAGTGTCTTCAATGTTCACTATCTGTTTAGAAAAACTTCTGGCTTCCCGCTGAATCCATGCGGGAATGACAAGCTACGGATGTATTTTCACCATAGTATAATTCCCTTGAAAAGGCAAGTTGAAAAGGCTGTTCTGAAAAGACTGTGCGCCGGCTTTCAGCAAGCGCTCACCCGCGCTTGCGCTCGTACCGGACCACAGCATAGGGAAGGATGTCCTCGAATGTTTGGCGTTGGACTTCCACGAAATCGTCGGGGATCTCGGGGAAGAAGGCATCGCCGTCAAATTCCTCGTCGATGATCGTAAGATAGATCCTGTCCGCAAGCGGTATGGCCTCGCGGAAGACCGACTCTCCGCCGCAGATAAACACTTCGCTTGCGCCTTCACCTGCCGCGATCGCCTCCTGCAGATCACGAACGACGACGCATCCTTCAGGCGCAAATTCCTGCTGACACGAGATGATGATGTTCTTCCTCCCCGGAAGCGGATGCCCGATGCTCTCGAAGGTCTTCCGGCCCATGATGACGGGATGCCCCATCGTGCGCTCTTTGAACTGCCGGAGTTCCGATGGGATGTCCCAGGGCATTTCATTCCCCCGGCCGATCACCCTGTTTTCCGCTATAGCTGCAATAATTGAAATGACCATATAGGCGCCGTTTCTGCATCCTCCTTAAAACTCTGTTGTCCTGGTCTCATTACACCATAGTTTGAGCGATTCTTCAACTCAATAATTATATTTATTCTTTTGTATTTCGTCGACTCGAATCTGTTCAGCACTAGAATCGCGATGAACAAATCCTCTGACCCGGCGTTTCGTAGATCATTATGATTTGTCCATTAAGAACGCAAGTGATCGGGATATTGGGCAGCGGTGATAGAGGCCCCGGGTAAATGAGGGAAAACACCATCAGCCCTTAGCTTCATTCATTTCCGGCAGATTGATCCTTCGCACCCGGTTATTTCAACAAACGTTGATGCCTATCGGCTCGTGCAGTTCCACTGTATATCCCTGGCAGACCATCATTGATCAGCTAAATATCTCAACACGTCATTCGCTCATG
>Ga0210377_10004091_pt1 | contig 12326 bp, 8 predicted proteins | sample PLM4_65_b1redo_FD_155480 | JGI IMG/M metagenome (GOLD analysis project Ga0210377, IMG submission 155480) | Groundwater sediment microbial communities from an aquifer in East River, Colorado, USA - PLM4_65_b1 redo | ecosystem: Environmental > Terrestrial > Soil > Riparian zone | place: USA: East... | reverse complement strand
TTTCATGTCGGGCAATCTTAGTCAACATGGCACACCCAAAACATGCAACGGTCGAACACCCGGCTACTGGGGCACCAACACAAATACAACCCACCCGTGGCCATTGCCCTACAAGACCGGTAAATGCATTAATACTAAATACCCGTTAGATTACCATAGTTGGTCTATTACCGGTGCGACGATGTTTAAGGATTCGACCCTTGGTTTTCACTGTACTGGTTATGGAGCGCGCTACTTAAATTACAGCATGATGCAGGTGATCCTGCTGGGAGGATCGGGTGACCCATATCAACTCGGCGCGCACTGTGTGGCAGCATTACTTAATGCGAGGAAGGGGTGGACACCTGTATTGACCGAGGCTCAGGTCAGAGACATGTTCAATGAATATGCTTCAAAAGGATATTTCGAACCGACTGCTGGCGTTAAATGGTATCCTGCAGATATTGTCACTTATTTGAAAACCACAATGCCGCTGTAACAGCTGTCTGCGTGCCCTCAATAGTTTAACTCCCGCCATAATTTCATGATGGATTCAAACATGAAGTGGAGATTGATGACCGATCAAGCTCTTCAGTTTCGTTGCTGGGACGACGAGTTCGTAGTCTACAACAGCCTTTCCGGGGATACTCATCTGTTGGATTCAACTGCTGCCCAGATCCTGTTGAAATTGCAGCAAGCACCATCAGATGCGACCTCCCTGTCTGAGTCGCTTGCCCCTCTACTGCACGCCGAAATGGACGATGAATTAGTGATTCAAATAGAACAAATTCTCTCGGATCTCGATACGCTTGTACTGATAGAACGCACTTGATTTTGAATGTTTCTGGATTAGCGCCATCGGAACTTGAATACCGGCTCAGGCAGACGGGTATCGTCCTTCAAACCGGTTCGTTCATTACCCACCTGCAAACGTCAATTCCCGGCGTGGCAGAATGTATCAGTTTGCTTTATGCCGATTATCCTTTGCTGGAACAGACAGATTTTGCGGATTTCCACGTAAGCCTTGCTCAACCCGGAAATCTGAGACGCTGGTTCAGGCCTCAGGTGTTATTTCTATTCGATGGATCACCCCCATTCAAACCCCTGCCGCTCGATCAGGCGTTTCCAATGCTCGAATGGGGACTCAATTGGTGCGTCTCCAGCCAGGCCAACCGTTATCTGATCATCCATGCGGCGGTAATCGAAAAGGGCAGATATGCAGCCATTCTGCCCGCGCCACCCGGCTCGGGTAAAAGCACCCTCTGTGCTGCATTGGTAAATCGTGGCTGGCGCTTGCTTTCGGATGAGCTTGCCCTGATACGCGTCAGTGATGGAAAGCTCATACCGCTTCCCCGCCCCGTCAGTTTAAAAAACCAATCGATAGATATCATCCAGAATTATGAACCTGGAGCGGTTTTCAGTCGCAAGGTCAATGACACGATGAAGGGCACGGTCGCCCACATGAAAGCGCCCGCCGACAGCATCACGCGCGCAACTGAAACCGCGCAGGCTGGATGGGTGATTTTCCCGAAATATCAGGCCGGCGCGTCTGCCCTATTGGAAACTCTTCCCCGCTCCCGGGCATTTATGCGTATCGCCGATAACGCTTTCAATTACAGCTTGCTGGGAGTCAGAGGCTTTGAGGCCATGGCAGGCGTGATCGACGCCTCTCTGTGCTATGATTTCACCTACAGCAATCTGGACGATGCCATTGAAACATTTGCCGCATTAAAGCCGCCAATCTCCCCGATGTGATTTCACCCCCCCTGATATTACGAGTGCTACGCCAACCCGATGCATTGGCTTCCCTGAGTCTTGCAGACTGGGATCTGGTGGTACGCCAGGCACGCTACTCCAACCTTTTGGCACATCTCCATGCTTTACTCGAAGAACGCGGCCTGATCGAACAGGTGCCGCCACAACCGCGTGAACACCTTGAATCGTCGCATTTCATCGCCGAAAGACATATTCAATCCGTTCAATGGGAGGTAATCCTGATCAGAAAGGCCCTTGCGAAGATCGGGGTGCCGGTCATCCTCCTCAAGGGTGCTGCCTATGTCATGGCAAAGTTACCATCAGCTCGGGGGCGTTTATTTTCCGATATCGACATCATGGTGCCCAAAGACAGCCTCAATGAGGTAGAAGCCGCCCTGATGCTTCATGGCTGGGCTGCAACCCATCACGATGCCTATGACCAGCGCTACTACCGCAACTGGATGCATGAACTGCCACCCATGCAGCACATCAATCGATCGACCGTGATCGACGTGCATCACGCGATACTGCCTGAAACAGCTTACATTCACCCCGATCCGGAAAAGCTGCGTGCAGCAGCTCGGACGCTGGATGGATTTGATGACCTGAAGGTATTCGCCCCGATCGACATGGTTCTGCATAGTGCTGCCCATCTGTTCCATGAGGCCGAACTGGATAACGGACTTCGCGATCTGGTCGATATAGCCAGCCTGCTGCGCCATTTCAGCAACTTGCCGTCGTTCTGGACTGAGCTCGTCGATCGGGCGAAAGAGCTCGAATTGACGCGCCCTCTGTTTTACGCACTACGTTACTGCGCGCTTATTCTGCACACTCCGATTCCTGCGGATACGATGCGTGCAGCCGAAGTCGGACGACCCAGCCTTCCCATGCTCACACTCATGAACGGCCTGTATACCCGCGCGCTCATGCCGATACATCCAAGCTGCTCCGACCGCTTGACTGGAGTTGCGCGCCGAATGCTCTTTGTGCGCGCAAACTGGCTGCGCATGCCACCCTTAATGCTGGCGCGACATTTGTTTCACAAGGCCTTCCTTTCACCAAAAGACGAATAATTCATCAGATTCCCTTGGAATGATGCCAGTGTCTTTGCCCCGCAGGAATAGTAAATTCATGTCGGAAATTATTATAATTCTGCTTGAGGTTCCTCGTCTGTGTATTAATTCGCAAAGAAAAAGCCGGCATATGTGTCGGTTTTTATAGTTGCGAATGTCTTCCACCAAGACATGAGCAACTCAACCGGATTTGGAGTTGCTGCTTCGTGCAGAACTCTTGTTTATCATTAGTCCTGCGATCAGCAGCAAGTAAAACAAGAAACCGAGACGGGTCTCATCAATCAGGCTATCCACCAAGCCTACGACGAGAAAAGCAGTGAGTGACGCAAATAATGCCAAACTCGCAGGCTCATTGCCCCAAGCACACTGTAGCAACCGCACTATGGTATAAGTGACAAGCATCATGAAACAAACAAGTCCGAACCATCCTTGTTCAAACAGCACATGGATGTACAGATTTTTTATATGCCACGTTAAATGGCTGTCGGTAGAAAAAAACCAATGATGCATCCCCTCAGAAAAATCGCCGTTACGTACCAGGTTGCTTCCCGACGAATCACGCAATGCCACATTGTCTACATCCACCAATGTACCGGCATGCCCATTGAATATTGATAGCTTGACCGGGCGTGCGAGCAGGCTGTTTGGCGGGCCAAAATTCTTGGTTTGAATATCTGACTCATAGTGCGCCCATTGGCCGGGAAGCCCTTTGATTTGTAAAGTAGTCCAGGCACAAGTGAATGAATACAGCAGTGCTTTCTCGCAGACGGGCAAGGTCAGTGCGGCATTACTGGAACTACTGCGCAAATCCATCGAGAGCGCATATCTTTGTTCCGGCGCAACTGTCACAGGCTGCTCAAAATACAGGGTTTCTCCACTACCGAGCTGCAAGAAAGTATTCCCATTTTGAGTGACGAATGCATACGTTGAGGGGCGAGATAATTCGCTGGAGCCCCAGTAATATGCTGATGGGAATGTGCCCAACCCAACCCCGAAAACCGGAGCGTTTCGCATCCGAAATATATTCAGCGTATCCGCCCAATGATCCGTACGTATTACGCTATCCTGCTCAATTGTTGCCAATCGTGACAGGCTGAATTTTCCACTGAAAACCGGCCAAGCAACCGCTACTGCCACGCCGGCAATAATGATTACGGCACAAAACCCGATCAAGCGGTGTGTACGGTCGTGAAGGACCAGACGCACAAAGCCAAATAATATGATTAGCGTCTCCAATGCAAAGGCTGCCTGCCCACCCCGTGAGAAGGTCACCATGACGCAATATGCACCCAAGCCATATAATCCAGTCGCCAGCACCGTAACCCACATGTGCCTTTGCTGCCATGCCCAGAGCGCCACGAATGGCAATGCTGTCACCAGGTACCCTTCAATATATGCACCACCAATATGCATGCCGGGGAAAGAGCCCGTAATGCGATAGCCAGTTTCGAAATTGAATATCCCGACAAATGTTGCGCGTTCCCACAGGACATATAACACCTCCGCCGCCAGTCCAAGTGTCATGCCGAATGCCAGTCGCCGCACAGCACTTACCGGCTCGTCCCATTCGCGTGCCAGCAATGGAATAAACGCCAAGGCAAAGAACAACCCCTTCGCCACGCGCAGCGCGTTATAAGAATTGGTATAGTTTGCAAACGCGTTGAGATCAAGTGCGCCCAAAGGCCATAAACCGTTACCAAAGCTGATCGCTGCAGATAGCGTGAACAACGTCAACAATAGCCCGGCTGGCTTACCCAGCGCAGGTTGCATGCGCGCATTAAGACGCAAATAGCCAATGCCTATAGTCGCCAGGAGCAGGCTGTCATACTCGGTCCAATACAAACGGCCAGTCCATGGAGTCAAATCCAGCAGCGGCAGCAAGGCGAGGATCCACACCAGCCATAAACCTGGTCGCCACCATAACAACGCTACATAGGCAATAAGCAGCGGGAACGTCCAGGCTGCGTCAAGCGGACTAGTCACCGCTGCCACTATCGCTGTACACAAAGCCACAACACCAACAATCATCCGTGACCAGTGGGGACGCCGCGCTACTTCGGTTGGTTCAAGAGTTAGTTGCGCAGCCACTGCACTCTGGCTCGGGGTCACCGCAAGCAACAAGTTCAGCAATTTGTACGCAGCCATCGCTGCTACAGCTGCTATCAAGATATTGGTCGGGTCAGGGTGCTGATTGGTGATGAAAAGTTTGCCTGCTTCAGTTACGCACGCGATTGTTCCTGCGGCAATCGCCGACCCTACGAGAGTATATCGCTGTTTTCCTGACCGTCCCGCCCAGCGCCAGAGCCATACCCCTACACCGACTGGCAAATAGATCCCGGCCTGAAATAGTAGGCTAACCAGTGCTACCGATTCAGAAGTGTAGTAATAGTAATAGAACGGTAAGAAGTGCTGATCTCCAAGCCGTGCCAATCCTTCTGACAAGCTGAGCCAACTGCCTGAGAACCAGTGGTTCAACCAAACAAGCATAGAAAGGTACGGAAGCATGCCTAGCACAATCATTCCGCGCGCAAACTGGCGCAACCAGCGCCAGTCAATACAATGTGCTGACTGTGCCAGCCATACACCTAGCATTGTGCCTACCGTTCTTGAACCTATCGAAGCACCTTGGCTGATGCCGGACGCAATCGTCAATTGCAGCCCTTCGATCAATAACCCCAATAACATCCCGGCCGCCGCAGCCAACAAGAAAGGCACGCGCTGTATCGGACGTAAAGCAACAGCGACCAAGATTCCTAGGGGCACAGTTGCAATAATTTCTGGGATCAATTTCCACCCGCACATACCGCCGCAACTCGGTGCAAATAACCACCCCACTCTTTCCGACGCTAAATGCGCTTGCCACTCGCCCTGAGAAATCAAAAAATCATAAGGGAATAAACTTAGCAACACATACGCCAAGGCATAAGCGATCAACGCGGCATAGCGCGCGTTCGTGTCGCCCTGGAATATCGTTCGCACCAAATGCACGAGGCGCATACCAATAAGGGGCCACAGCGCGATGCCCAATATAGTGCCTATGATCTCGGCAATAATATCGTTCAGCGAAACTGTACGGGGTGGGAAGAAAATCTGGGTAAACTCGATCGCGATGCTCAGGCTGGCGCAGGCAAGTATTACGAATAACATTGCGACGATACGCCAAAAAGAGCTGTTTGAGTGCCACAGTGTGCCGAGCCATACAAAGGCCAAGGGTACGAACAGAAGTATATTTGCTACCCAGTCTGCGCGGGAGCCAATTCCCAAGTTAAGGTAGCGAATATGTTTGAATATCTCGGAAGTTTCCCGCCACGAATGATGCTGGTAATTCAATGGCACAAGGCTGCCGTAGATCACGAACAGCGTATAGGCAATGGCAAGAGCCAATATGGAAAAACGAGCGGAGGAGATGTTGAGCGAGCCTGCATCCAGCTTCTGCTTGAGAAGCTTTGGGTTTGCATGCAAGTCAAGCATAAATGAAGAATTGCATAGGGTGAAGTTGCAATCTCATGGTCTTCGATCTGTTTAGGTCAATCAGCATAGGCACTCACACTCATGCGCGCCAGCAATCGTTTCCTGTAGCTCCCTTCAGTTGAAATCGTGATCCCAGTCATCTAAATGAGGCATCAACATCGCTCCCCTTGATATCCTCAACCAGGAATACATATTCATATTCAAATAAAGCCTGACAAGTTACTTACCTGCGGCCGTGCGAAACTGTCAAACATGTACGCTGATGACATCAACGCGGTCATGAGGCTGAACCTCCGTACCGAGCCCAATACCAGACGAGCCCTATCCATTCGTATATCGCATAGTATGAGCGGCGGAGACCTTCTGCACTAGGCAGGAAATCGAAAGGACCAATGGATCCGAAACCAAAAAACATGGTGGGTGCAGCTATTACGTCTAATCCGGCCTTTGAAAATACCATTTTCGCGCGAGGCATGTGCATTGCATCAGTAATGAGTAATATCCGACTAACTCCATCCATCCTCAATATTCTTGCAGAAAATAGCGCGTTTTCTAAGGTATTCTCTGACGCTCCTTCGATCCACCTGACAGGGGTGACGAAATCTTCGCGCAAGGCATCAGCCATCGCTTCGGCTTTCGATCTCGTGTCGCCCTCTGTCAAAATATTACCCCCCGTTACCAGGATCGGCAAACCGGTTTCATGCTGCAGTTTCGCTGCATAGCGAAGTCGAGCTAGCGCGATATAGTCTGGAATATCATTACCGTCGTACTCAGGAGCATGTTCAAGTCGTCCGGCAGCCAACACGACGATCGCTTGTGCGCGAGTGTCGATGCTCGATGCGAGAGGCATCGTCAGATTTTCGAGCGGACGCACCAGCAAGTTTGCGCCTATCTCAGTGCACAAAATATACAACACGACCAAAGCCAGGACTATCACTGCTCGTCCAAGTCGCGGCCACCATCTGTGCAATATCCATCCAGCGGCAACCAGCAAAAACAAGCTCAACGGAGGAAGTGCCAACGTGCGCACGATGGCGGAAGCGATCAGACTTGCACTCATAAAATCACTTCAAGAATTGGTAAAAGAATGCACCAAAAACACAGTCAGATCAAAGCCTGAAATCCAACAGATCGAATCGATTCCAACTGCTTTAGCAAGCGTCAAATGAAAGATTATTTAGGCACTATTGGGCAACGGGGACGAGATGTTCCACGTACCAGTCCATGGCTTGCTTGAGCCCTGCGTCAATTCGATGGCTAGGCTCGTAGCCTAGCAGCCGCACCGCTTTGGAGATGTCGGCCTGGGAATGGCGCACGTCTCCTTCGCGAAAACCCACGTACTCCGGGCGATGGTGCTGCAGATGCGGAAATTGTTTGATAAGCAGCGACTTCATCATTTCATAGAGCTGATTCAGGGTGGTGCAATCATTCAGCGCCACGTTGTAAACCTGATTGACTGCCTCCGGGCTTTCATCCATGGCTGCCAGCAGATTGGCCTGTATGACGTTATCAACAAAACAGAAATCCCTGCTGGTTTCTCCGTCACCGTTGATGCGCAAAGTTTGATTATTAATCAGTGCGGCGATCCACTGCGGGATCACAGCGGCATATGCGCCATTTGGGTCCTGCCTTGGGCCGAAAATATTGAAGTAACGCAACCCAATTGATTCTGTGCCATAGCAGCGGGCAAATACATCTGCGTAAAGTTCATTCACATACTTGGTGACCGCATAGGGCGAGAGCGGCTTTCCAATTACCGATTCAACTTTTGGCAGGCCGGGATGGTCGCCATAGGTTGAACTGGATGCAGCATAGACAAAGCGCTTCACGGCGGCATCGCGGGATGCCACCAACACATTGAGGAATCCTGAAATATTGCTCTCGTTGGTAAAAATGGGGTCTTCGATAGAACGCGGCACGGAACCAATGGCAGCATGGTGCAGGACGTAGTCCACTCCCTTACAAGCATCCACGCAATCTTCGAGCTTGCGTATGTCACCTTCGATAAAATTGAAGTTTCGCCATGCTTCCGGTCCGACCAATTCTTTTACCTGCTCGAGGTTATGCCTGTAACCGGCTAAGAAATTGTCCAACCCGGTCACTTTCTGGTTAAGTTTGAGCAAGGCTTCCAGCAGATTAGAGCCGATGAAGCCGGCGACGCCCGTGATCATCCAGTGGTGTTGATGGCCTCTCAAGTACTGTTGGATATCTTGATATTTTGTCATGACCGGCTGTCCATTTCTGATTAGAGGCGCCAGACGCTGAGACCCGCCTCGCGAAGTGCAGTCTGATCGTAATGGGATTTCACATCGATGAAACAGCCACTCTCGACCACCTTGGATAGGTACTCGCTCAATGGCCTGGAAAGATATTCCCGGTGTGAAACTGCGGCGACTATCGCTTCCGCGCGCGGCAGATTTTCCCAGGTTGTAAGCTCCAGGCCGTATTCGTGGCGTGCTTCTTTGGAATCAGCTACCGGATCATGAACATGAACATCAATTCCATAAGACTGGAGTTCTTGGATCACGTCAGCGACCTTGGAGTTTCTAAGGTCGGGGCAGTTTTCCTTGAAGGTCAGTCCCAATACGTTTACCTTGGCGCCCTTCACGTGAAATCCTGCTTTGATTATGTGCTTGACCGTTTGCTCGGCGACGAACTTTGCCATGCTGTCGTTGATGCGTCGTCCCGCCAGAATAACCTGGGGTATGTAACCGATCATCTCCGCCTTGTGAGTGAGATAGTAGGGATCCACACCAATGCAGTGCCCCCCGACGAGACCGGGTCGGAAAGGGAGAAAATTCCATTTGGTACCTGCAGCCTCCAAAACCTCCAGAGTGTCGATTCCAATCTTGTCGAAAAGGAGGGCCAACTCGTTCATCAGGGCGATATTCAGGTCACGCTGGGTGTTTTCAATCACTTTTGCGGCTTCAGCGACCATGATGCTGGAGGCACGGAATACACCAGCAGTGATGATGGTTTCGTATAGCTGTGCAATTTTTTCCAGCGTGTCAGCGTCATCGCCGGAGACCACTTTCAATATCGAAGTAAGAGTATGTTCTTTATCGCCGGGGTTGATGCGCTCGGGAGAAAATCCGGCGTGGAAATCTTTTTTCCATTTCATGCCGGAATGTTTTTCCAGGATGGGAATGCATACATCTTCAGTAGCACCAGGATACACCGTCGATTCATAGATGATTATGGCGCCATGCTTCATATGTTTGCCGACCGCTTCGCTGGCACCAACAAGTGGCCTGAAATCGGGTTGATGCGCGATGTCCACCGGCGTTGGAACGGCAACTACGATATAGTCGGCCAGGGATAGTTCTGAAGGATCAGTGGTAACAGTGAGGTGGCTTGCCGCTCGAAGGTCGCTGGTTGAAATTTCTCCGGTCGGGTCGATGCATTTTTTATAGTTTTCTATCTTGCTGGCGGAAAGGTCATATCCAATGGTTCGATGCTTTTTCCCGAATTCTACCGCCAGAGGCAAACCCACATACCCGAGCCCAACCACCGCAACTACGTTCATGATGAACTACCCTTGTTATCGTTATAGACGGGCGCGAATCTAACAGATATCCCTGCAAGCATCAATCTTGTGTGGGCAGACAAGTTGCTCCTAATACTAAACAACTGAAGGAATGATAGGCAGCAAAGAAACGAGTATGATAATTACAATAATATTTATGTGAGATTTAAGTGTGCCTGCGGTAGGGCGAGTAGCAAGGAAGGATGCAAATGGTGGCTATCTATATCATAACTATAAGCACGAATGTTGAATATGCTGCAGTCCTTACCGACAATGACAACAACTTCGATGAAATGAAGCGGCAATATAATGTCGGAATAATTTACAGTATTGCTTCGCGCGCCAGTAACGAACTGCTAGCAATTACAATATAATTTTTAATACCTTGTAGTAAAAAGAAAATAATATTTCATTTATTCTGGCACGTGTAATGCTTGTAGGTATAAGATATCAGATCAATGATTTAGTGGATTTGTTGTCTTTCCTGGCTCTTTTATTATTTTCAAAGGGAATATATATGACTAGCATTGGTTACAAGCAGACAATATCTGTAGCCATTATTTCTGGAGCGCTTCTGTTAATCGGCAGTGTATCCGCGTGCAGCAAAACGCAGACCTCCCAGGCACTGATTTCTGAAGCCAGGCAATACCAGCAGAAAGGCGACAATAAAGCCGCCATCATTCAGCTCAAGAACGCGTTGCAAAAGAACCCGGACGATACCGAGGCTCGCTATCTTCTAGGCACGATCTATTACGAGACCGGCGATCTAAGATCTGCCGAGAATGAACTCCGCAGAGCCATGAGCTTGGGCATGAGTCCCGACAAGGTATTGCCTAGTCTGGGTAAAACCTTGTCCTTAATGGGAGAGTTCCAGAAAGTTCTGGATGAAACAAAACAAGTCACAGGAGAAAATCAATCCGCTGAAATTTCAAGCTTGCGTGGCAATGCTTACCTGGCCCTGGGCAAAGGCCGGGAAGCCAAAGATTCTTTCGAACTGGCGCTCAAAAATACAGCAGACTTCCCGGATGCTCTAATTGGGCTAGCCAAACATTCACTTTTAGAGAGAAATATCGATGCCGCAATGCAATTTACCGAGCAAGCGGTAAATAAAAATCCTCAGAACGCGGACGTTTGGCTATTCAAAGGCGACCTGTTACGTGCCCAGGGAAAAACCGAGCAAGCTCTTGCTGCCTATGAACAGGTTGTGAAATTGCAGCCGAATAATACCCCGGCGCATATCAGCAAGGCCACTCTGGAAATTGCCTCAGGTAATTTCGACGCTGCCAAGTTAGATGTCGAAGCAGCACGCAAAGATGCTCCCAATAATCTAAACGTTGTATACACTCAAGCGCTGCTTGATTTCCGCCAAGGCAAACCTGCAGAAGCACTGGAATCACTGCAGAAGGTGCTGCGCGTAGCACCGGAACATATGCCCAGCATACTACTGGCAGGGGCCGTGCAATACTCCCTGGGTTCGATGCCTCAAGCAGAACAACACTTGAAAAAATACCTGGAGAAGGATCCTGGTAATCTCTACGCCCGCAAATTGTTGGCATCAGCCCTGCTGAAAAGTCGCCAGACACAGTACGCGATAGACGTCCTATCCCCAGCGCTAAAAGATACGCAACAGGATCCGCAGTTACTCGCCCTTGCCGGTGAAGCGTATATGCAGGCTGGTGACTTCACCAAAGCAACGGAATATTTTACTAAAGCCAGCGCGCTTGCCCCGAAAGCAGCTGAGCTCCATAGCGCACTGGGTTTAAGTAAATTAGCATTAGGCGAGAACGAACTCGCAGTGGCTGAAATGGAAACAGCGGTGGAATTGGATGCCAAATCACCCAAGGCGAGTGTTTTGCTGGTGCTGACCCACCTGCGCCTCAAGGAATACGATAAGGCGCTTGCAGCGGCAAATGTCATCGAGAAAGATCTGCCTGACGACCCCCTTGGTCCCAACCTGAAAGGTGCTGCATATCTTGGCAAAAAAAATGCCGCTGCCGCACGCGCGAGCTTTGAAAAGGCTCTTTCCATCCAACCCACCAACTTTCCGGCTGTGGTGAACCTTGTAAAGCTTGATCTACTGGATAAAAAACCTGATGTTGCCAAAAAGCGCCTCGAGGCCCTGCTTGAAAAAGACAAGAAAAATATTCAGGCAATGACTGCTTTGGCCGGCGTTGCTCAATCACAAGGACAAACCAAGGAGGCTACAACTTGGCTGGAACGCGCCAGCAGCGAGAACCCGGATGCTCTGCAGCCAGCCATGATGCTGGCAGCTCATTATCTGCAAATAGGGGAAAAGCAGAAGGCGCTCACCCTCGCCCAAAAACTTCAAGGCTCCAACTCCAGTACCCCGGAAGTTCTGGATATTCTGGGACAAGCCCAATTCGCCAACGGCGATAAACAAGCCGCTTTGGAAACTTACAACAGACTTGCTGCCGTGCAGCCCGCCTCCGCCCCTGCCCAGTTCCGCATCGCCTCCGTTCACATGGCAATGCAGAACCAGTCGGCCGCATCGGAAGCACTGA
>Ga0210377_10004090_pt1 | contig 12327 bp, 19 predicted proteins | sample PLM4_65_b1redo_FD_155480 | JGI IMG/M metagenome (GOLD analysis project Ga0210377, IMG submission 155480) | Groundwater sediment microbial communities from an aquifer in East River, Colorado, USA - PLM4_65_b1 redo | ecosystem: Environmental > Terrestrial > Soil > Riparian zone | place: USA: East... | reverse complement strand
ACCACCCCCCGGGGTGCTCGCTGATCACCGTCTTGAAGTAGACCCACCTCCCGACTGCCGGGGAAAACTTCCGGGAGCCGAGCCAGTTCAGGAGCCCGACCTCCTCCGTGATGAGGTCGAGCGGGTAGGCCGTCTCGTGCGGGTGCCGGTACTTCTGGATTCTTCCGCCCCACTGGAACGGGACCTTAATCTGTAGGTCCGGGAGCCAGACGCTGTGCTTTCCGATGACTATATCACTCGCCGTGAGGTCGAGGACGTCGTAGGTCTTCACCTTATAGCTTCCCTTCCGCTCGTACCTAAAGCCGTTACTTCCTCCAACTTCCGGGCCGCGAGGACATGCGCGTGCCACGCCCGTACGAGATTCAGCCTACACCCTCCATACCTCCGGACGCTCCATCTCCTGCACGAGCAGGAGCAGTCCATGAGCGGGCTCCGCCCCGTCCCCGGGACGACCCGGATGTTCGGCCCGTCGTGCTCGATGGTAGCGATCACAGCTCGAGCCCGACGGCGGCGAGCGCCTGGCGCACCCGGGCCGTGGCGGAGTGGTGCTGCTGAACATAGTCGAACGCCGCCCGGCGCATCTCCACCACCCGCGACTCCTCCAGGAGCGCGCACTCGAGTGCATTTATGACAGATTCACAGTCCCCAGAGTCGTAGCGGTAGTAGTGCACTCCGGGCTCTAGGAAGCCGCCGACGTCGTCGTGGAGGAGGATTCCACCCGCCCCTGGATACTGGAAGACCCGGACGTCGAGCCACCCGTTCCGCCCCGGGCGCCCGTAGCCGAGGACGGCCCCGGCGCTCGCAGCCAGCTCCGGCGTCCGGAAGAGCGTGTGCTCGTCCCCACCCCGGAAGACCTTCATCCTATCGCCTAGGCAGATCATAAGTTCGTGTATAAGCATCGTACGCTCGCGGTAGATGCCACCCGAGTCGAGGCGCCCGGCGAAGACCAGGTCGCAGGTATACTCGGGGACGGGCGCGGCGATCTCCCGCTGATAGAAGGCGAAGTACGGCCAGCGGAGCTGCGGGACCTTCCACACCGAGCGGTCGGCGGTGTGGTTACAGAGCGCGAGGTCGACGGCCGAGGAGATGTCGAACGGGTAGCGCGTCTCGTCGCGGGCGTCGCCGTCGTGGAGGAGGACCTTCGTCCCACGCTTCGTCCGCCATCTCTCGCAGAGTTCGAGGAGATCGGAGGTCTTATTAGACGACGCCCCGCCGCCGGGGGCCCAGAGGAGCATGTGCCCCCAGATGACGTCCGGGGACATCTCACGGAGTCGCTTGGCGATTACGTTGATGTCCCATCTGACATTTACTGTACTGTGCCAGTGCCCCGTCATCGTCATGGCCTGCGCGACCCCGAACGCATACTCGCTCGGGTAGTAGTCGACGTCACCTATCAGGACGGAGCGGAGCGGTCTATTCACTTCTTCTCCTCGCCGTTCACGAACCGCACGATCCCGGCCTCGTCTGATGGATGCTCATCGGTGCTCACCCAGCCCTTCGGGATCGTCCCGAAGATCGCCCCGCCGCCCTCGTCTGCCCTGCTCTTCGAGAGCATCCACGCGGCCGAGAGCGCGGAGCCGTACGTCCGGATCACCGCCTCGTGGTCTCCCCGCCCGAGCATATTCCGGGCCTCGCGCCACCACGAGTCCATCGTCCGCACCGTCAGCGGCCCGCCGACCCCGTAGAGGACCCCCGGGAGGACGCGGGGGCGACCCGTCGCCGTGAGCCCCTGAGCGAGCGCGAGCGTGAAGTGCCGGGGCTGCATCCTCGGGATCACCTCGCCGAGCGGGCGGAGGACGAGCGTCGCGAGGTCGAGCGCGACGAACGGCTGCCCGATCGCCACGAGCTGCACCCCCCGGGCCCACGCCATCAGCGAGGCCGGGTTATCTAGGAGCGGGCTCTCCGCCGACGCGGCGAAGTCCGGGTCGTTCGCGCGGTCAATGATCACCCTCATCAGGGACACCCCCGGGATAGCCCGGAGCGCCTCCACCTCGGCCTCGTCGGCGACCTTATCGTACGTGACGAGGACGATCCTCCTCTGGTCGTGCTTGACGAGGCTCTCCGAGAGCGCGCGGAAGTACCGGGTCTGCTCCGCCTTCCTGTAGACTGCAAGGACGACCGTCAGCTGCTCCGTCATGGTCAATCTCCTCAGTCTCGGGTCCAGAATCGAGTAAGTGAGTCCCAGTAGTTCTCGGTGACGAGCGCCTCGAAGCGGGCGTGCTGATGAGGCTTATATCCGAGTCCTGCCATGAAGGGCTCGACCCAGTTCTCGTCCACCTCCGTTCCGTAGTCGTGCGTCCCTACCAGAGCCCGCGGTCCCATCACCGGAACGTAGAGTTCTAGCTCTCGCCTCTTGTCTCCGTCATCGGTATAGAGAAGCGATCCCGGCTCCCGGAGTATCTCGACGACCGGAGGGAGTAGATCCGAGAGGATGTCGGCCTCGAGGAGCATGAGGTTTGGGTAGGTTAGCAGCAACCTCCTCGAGATCTCACCATCCTGCACCCTATCTATGCTTAGAACCCTCCCGCTCCACTCCGAGAGCGTCGCGGCGAGGAGTGCCGCGAACCCACCCGACGCGGTCCCGAGTTCTACTGCACGCTCAGGTCGGTGCCCTCTTATTACATCTACGATGTGTTCCTGATCCTCGTAGCGGTGGATTAGGCGAAAGTCTCCGTACGTCGACTCCACGTACTGCGCAGGCCGTCCGTTCTTGATACCCACCTACCGCATCCTCCGTGGAAGTTCGTCTGCATTCCTCGGGAACCTCCGGGCAAAGACGAGGTAGCAGAAGACGGTGGCGAGGCTCGTGGAGAAGAAGAAGAAGCGGACGAAGTTCCTAACTGGAATCTCGAGCAAATCCGGGGAGATGAGTACGAGGAGGAGCGTACTCCAGAATGTCACGCAGAGCCCGAGGACAGAGGATACGATCCAGCGCGCCAGCTCCTTGCCTAGCATCCATGCCACCCGATCCGCCCGCGTCATTCTCCATTCCTCCGCGCGACGAAGTCGGTCCCGTCATAGCGCGCAGACCAGCCCGGCCTGTAGAGGTGCTCCAGGATGTCTTCCGGTGCGTCTATGGTAACCCTGGAGTGCCCCTTCCACCCTATCGGCGACTCCGGGAACTCCTGGCGGATTACGACCCCGTACCTGGCGACGCGGATCATCTCCCGGGCGGCCCGCGCCGGGTCGTCGAAGTGGACGAGCGTCTGCTTCGAGACCACCAGGTCGAACCTCTCATCCTGAAAGTGAAGTTGCTCGGCCACCCCGACGACGCGGAAGTGCCCCGGAAGAATCCTATGGGGGTAGACGTGAGGGTCGAGGCACCAGTACTCTAGGCACGGCACGAAGTAAGTAAACCACCCATCACCTCCACCGACATCGAGGACGGTCCAGTTCGAGAGGCGGTCGAGCCCGAAGAGGTCGACGAGCTTCTCGGCGAAGAGCTTCAGCCCCTCCCCCCGCCCGGAGGTGCGCTCCATGACCCATGACGGCTTCGGGACCTCCGAGATCGGCCTGATCATCTCAGGTCTTGTCCTCTCCGACGACGGCCTTCGGCGATGCCATATCCATCTCACCGACGATCTTCCGGCGGGCCCAGAAGACGAACCGCTCGGCCCAGTCCTTCATCGTCAGGCGAGCCTCGGTCATCTCCCGCGCGCGGAGCGTGCGCACGGCCCAGTCCTCCTCGTCGTCGAGCACGTTCTCCATCACCGAGAGGATCTCGCGGTCGAGCATCCACGGCTCCACGTGGAGCGTCGTCTTCTCGAAGAACTCCGCACGATCATTCGGGACGTCCGAGACGGGGAGTGCGAAGCAGAGCGGGATCTCGACGAGCTTCGCGAGCGCGTACTTGTAGCGGGATGTACAGGTCACCACGAGCCGCGCCTGATTCAGCTTCCTCGCGTACGCCTCGCCGACGATCCCCGACTCCGAGGGGAGGACGTATCCCGGGTGCCTGATCCACTCCACCCTATACCCCCGCTTCCTGAGCTCGCGCCAGGCTAGGTTCGCGAGGCGGACCCGGAACGGGTAGATCTCCCGGTTCATATTCCCGACTACGAGGACGTCGATATCCTTCTTCAATCTATAGTCCATGAAGCACCCTTCGTCCCCAGAGTGCGGGATCGTCACGACGGCACGGCCCTCGGACTCCAGCTCGTCTCGGTACTGGGGCATCTCGTTCGCATAGGTGAAGACGACGAGCTTCGCGTCGACCTCCCGGATCGTCCGGAGCGTCTTCGGGCGGTCGTACGCCTCCTGAATGATCACGCACGTCGGGATCGGGGAGTGCTTCACCTCTCCCATCTCGTAGGCGACGACGAGCTGAGCCTTCTGCTCCCCCGTCTGCCTCTCCATGCACTTGTCGATGTTCCTACCGACGCCGTTATTCTCGTCCCAGTCGGGCCAGCCGGGACCTGTCGTCGAGACCTTATGCCCGACCTGGGAGACCTGCCCGCTGACGTAGTCCATCCACCGCATTCGCTCCCTAGCCATTTTCTTCTCGTAGACCGCCCTCGGGACGAGGTGGAGGAAGTTCATAGATTACGTCTCCAGAACCTCGAGACGAAGTAGCCGCCCTTCTCCGCCTGGAGCGCCGCGAACTCTTCTTCCTTGACCGGGTACATGCTCCACTGCTTAGCCCACGCGGTACAGTCCGGAGGAGAGACCTCCGTCCCGTAGTCGTGGACTCCGACGAGGTCCGCGTACATCCCTAGGAGGGGGAGTTCCTGGCGCTTCGCGCCGCCGTCGCAGTAGATACACGAGCGTTGGTAATACTTCAGGGTCTTCTCCACTACCATGGAGACGAAGGGACTGAAGACGTCACCCTGAAGGAAGAAGAGGTTCTCCCGAGCCTTAGAGATATCACCGACGCCCTCGTAGAGGACGTGATCTATAGTGAGCACGGTACCATGCCACTCCTTGACCGTGTCTGCGAGGAAGGCCGCGAAGCCCCCGTGCATCGTCCCGACCTCGACGACGAAGGTGGGACGGAAGTCCCGGAGGACGTCGGCGATGAGGGGGAGTTCTTCATTCCAATGATGACAGGGTATACCCTCGTACACCCCTAGTGTCCGGCTCTCGCTCACGCCACCCTCCCTATCCGAAGATAAGGTGCAGGAAGTCCTTGACCTTGACGTAGGTACTCGTCCCCCGCTTCTCGACCACTACGTCCTCGACCTCCACCGGCGCCTTGAACGAGAGGACGACCGGCGCCTCGATCTCCACTCTCCTGACCTTCTTCCTCCTCGAGCGGACCGCCTGCAGCCGCTTTACCTCCCCCTTCTTCATGTCGTCACCCCCCTCACATGTGCCCGATGCGGACCGAGCGGAGGAAGTCGAAGAGCCCGACGAGGTAGAGGAGCCAGAGGATCACCCCGACGACCGCGACGACATCCGCGAGCTTCAGGAACGGGGGCTGGATGTACGCCGTCGCGTATGTGTGGACCAGGTACATCACGAAGCCGACAGCCAGGATGACCGCTAAGACGTAGAGCAGTGACATATCTTCACCCTCCCTCTCTATTTGAACCCGCCTCCAGGTCTCTTGGACTCAAGGAAGTAGTATGCATCATGGGCCAATTGCCAGAGCCACTGAAGCATACGCCCGCGGAAGCTCACCCTAGACCTCACCTACTCGCACGGTTGAGGGCCCAGTTCTTCTGGTCGTGCCCGAGGTGCTCGACGAACTTCGGCTCACGGACAGGACCCCATATGAATGTCTTATGCACTCTCGCCCGTACCCTTGGGTCGCTCGACTCCTCGGACGTCGAGACCGGAACCGTCGAGGGAAATTCTATCATTCCTCTATAGTACCCATTGAACGTATTATTGATCTTGATCTCAGCGTGCTCGGTAAATCCACTCGGGTTCCTCTCAGGACCCGAGCTGGCCCACCAGTCCACGACGGGCTTGATCGCCGCGACCCTCCAGAGCCCTGTCTGAAAGTACCAGTGATCAGCGGCGCAGAGCACGGCCTCGAAGACCTCCGGCGAGAGGCCGTCGGTCACGGCGTCCTCCGCGACGGAGAACCGCCGCTCGAGCTTCGTGAATGTACGCCCCGGCTCACCCTTCACGGCCATCGTCTTCCGCTTGTTGAAGCGGATCTGATTGAGGTGGAATATCTCCATGAGCGCGAGCGCCCTGGCTATCGGGAGCGGGCGGACCGTCGCGAAGTCGTCCTGCGTGTAGAGGACGTACTCGGTCCGGACCTCGTCGAGGAGCCACTTCAGCGCAGGGCCGTGCCCGATCGGCCGCTCGTCGTACCGGAAGACGAGCGGGACCTGCGCCGGGACCTGCGTCACGAGCAGGTCCTCGACCTCCCGCCGCTTCCCGGGGAAGACCCCGTCGTCGTGGACGATCACCCGCTGCGGCCACTGCCGCCACGTGTGGATGAAGAGGGTCGATAGGGTCTGGCGCAGGAGGTGCGGCCGCGACGCCGATGGAACGATGAGCTCGTATGGAATCACCACTTCTTCCCTTTCCATAGACTGTAGACCGTACTTCCGTCGACGGTCTCGCCATTGCGGACTACCCAGTCCACGTCGCCCCAGAGCTTTCTCGTCCCGTTCAGGAGGACGTGGTAGATCTTCGTAGTATTGAGGATAGCACCGTTCGTAAGCCTCTGGCTAGTATAGACTACAACCTCCTTCACCGGAATCCTCCCGACTATGGACTGCACCGCCGGGAGGAGCGGGAGGAAGAGGAGGAAGCCACGTCGGCTAATAGGTTCGCCGTTCATAATCTACTCTCCTTCGACTCCGACTGCTCGGTATTCTTGCTACCGCAGGTAGGGCAGTATCCGCAGGATGGGCACGGAGCTGCCGCAGGTATCAGGTAGAGGAAGGGAGGGGAAGTTGCATATTGGAAACAGAAATGCACGGTACCATTTACTACCCATGCACCGCACGTGAGGCAGGTATACCCACCCAGATCTAGAATAGGCTGAAGATAAAAGCCTCCTAGAGTATCTATCACATATCCTCCTCATCCTCTTCGTCCACTTCAGGTCTGATTACTTTCCCGTCCCCGAGCAGCCCTCGGAGGTACCCGTCGACGTAGTCGGCACCGGCTATGCGGAGCTTTATGGCCCCCCAGAGCGAGAGCTTGACGCGGACCCGTACTACAACATCACTACTACTCGCCATAGTTTATGTCCCGTCGAGCTTCCAGAGATTCGGCCCCTCCGGGGACCAGGGCCAGTCGGGGACTCTCCAACGTGTCCCATCTAGAAGGTGAAGGGCCAGGCGCGCCCCTACGATCTGCTCGCAGTAGTCCGAGACCGGCTGCCCATCATCGAGAACCCCGCTACAGTACCCAGACTCGTCTATAACTAGGACAGGACTCATACGACGTAATTCTTTATCATTCGAGACCCAGAGGGTCGCGTCGATAGTTTCCTCTTCGAGGATCGCTCGGAGTTCGTCAATAGTCACGCTAGACCTCCTTCGACTCTGCCTGCTCGGTGATATCCTTCCTCGCCACGAGGTCGAGGAGCGGGGCCAGACCCTCCTCGAGGTACGTGTGGAGCGCCGAGAGCTCCGCCTCGTCCTCCGCCTGCCGGTACGCCTGCACCTCTATCGAGATCCCCGCGCGCTCGAACGCGGCCCAGTCGAGGTAGGAGGCGCCCCGGACGCCGGAGAGGTACGTCCGGGCGCCGACCTTCTTGCAGATATTGAGGATGAGCTCAGACTTCCCGCCCCAGCCTCCCGGGGGCGGGACCAGCGCCGAGGCGAGGACGTACGGGGTCGCGATCCCCGTCAGGTCTGCGAGGTGGAGCATGCTCTCCAGGGCGTAGGTCGAGATCGCCTCACCGTGCGACTCATGAACCTTCAGGTACCACACCTCGACCTCGCGGAGCCTCGAGGTCTCGGCGCCCCGGTACCACTCGCGGAGCCGTGCCCAGTGCTTCAGAGTCCAGTCCCTGTCGATGGGGTCCAACACCCGGACCTGCTGCGGCAGCGGGTTGTGCGCGAAGGGGATCGTCAGCCAGCGCTGCGCGCCGTCGAACCGACTCCGGAAGCGCGCCCGGTGCTGGAGCGACGAGCGGTCGAACTGCGCGGTGTCCAGCACGACCAGGAGGTCGGCGGCGGCCCACTTCGCGAGGAGGCGGGGGAGGGGCCAGTACTCCGGCTGGTTGATCGCGAGCTTCGTCACTGCCACGCCAGGACCCCCTTCTTCCGCGCCCACTCGACGTACCGCTCCAGCCCGACGTCGAACGTCACGGTGGGCTCCCACCCGAGCCGCTTCCGCGCCCTCGAGCTATCGAGGAGGAACGCCGTCACGTCCGCCCGGCGGCCGAGCACGTCCTGAAGCCTGGAGCCCGTCGAGGGGCTGAGCTGAGAGAGCCGGACGGCGACCTCTCGTATGGTCCGAGTCTCACCCGACCCGAGGTTGAATACCTCCCCCGGCTCCCCCGCGACGCAGTCGAGAAGGATCGTGTAGGCCGCGACGAGGTCGTCGACGTGAAGCCACTCCCGGCTCTGCCCTCCACCCCCCGCGAGGCGCAGGGGCTCGCCGGTCAGCGCGGCGCGGGTGAGCGTCGGGATCACTGCCCCGTCCGCTCCCGCGCGCTGCCCCGGCCCGTAGACGTTCGACGGGCGGAGGATCGAGAGGTTCATCCCGTACGTGACGGCGTAGGCGTAGGCCAGGCGGTCGGCGGCGACCTTCGACGCGGCGTAGGGGGACTGCGGGCGCATCTCCGTCGACTCGTCCTGCGGCTCCGGCGTCCGCTCCTCCTTCCCGCTTGGCGTGAGGCGATGCAGAGCGGAGCCGTAGACCTCGCAGGAACTCGCGACGAGGACCCGGACCCCGCGATCACAGCACCTGAGGATCTGATCGAGGAGCGTCGCCGTCCCGACGGCGTTGACCATGAGGGCGGGCCTCGGGCGGTCGAGCGAGACGTCGACGGACGCCCATGCCGCGAGGTGCACTACCGCGTCGTGACCAGGGACGACCTTCTCGACGATCTCCGGGTCGTTCACGCTCCCGTAGACGACGCGGACGCCGTGGAGGTTCGCCTCGCGCATCCGGCTCGCGGCGGCGCGGGCCCGTAGCGACGGCGTGTTGAGGATCGTCACCTCCCTGCCCTGCGCGGCCCACGCCAGCGTCAGGTGACAGCCTTGGAATCCAAGGCCACCGGTAATGAGAATTTTCTCAGGCTTCATAGCCTATGAAACTCCTCGGAGGACTCATATCACCGCGCGACCGCCCAAGCTAGCAGGGCAGCGAGAAGCCAGAAGCCAACTAGCAAGCGCCAGGTGATCCCTCGCGCCCCCGCCGTCTCACGGCACGACCACCAGATAGGGCGTCGTAGAAGTCCCAAGAGACGACCAGCCGTCGGCGCCCGTCGCGTAGTCGAGCTTGCACCAGGTCGTCTCCGGGGCGGGCAGCGAGACCACGACGGGGCCGTCCACGATGACGCCGAGCGCCCCAGACGGTTGCGCCAGCCCTGCATAGGGTGACGTCACGCCGGGGGCGGTGCGCACGTTTAATTTCGTCGTCGTCTTGACCGTCACGCCGACGGCGCATAACGGGAGGGGAAGCGGCGAGATCGTCCGCTCGGCCAGGTTCGAGTACACCGACTCCCCCGTGGGATTGAAAGCCTTCAGAGCGTAGCAGTATGTACCGGGCCCGACCGGCTCCGTGTAGGCGGTCGCCTCCGGGGGGGTCTCAGTCAGGACGGTCAGCGGGCCCGGCCCTGCGCACGCCTCGACCTTGCGGAATATCCGGTTGCCCGTCGCGTTCGGCGCGTTGTTCGTCCACACCAAGTTGTTGGACGTGGGATCGCCGGAGAGGATGAGTGGCCCGGCTGGCGGAGGCGGGAACGGCTCCACGATGAAGCCGATCAGTTGGCTGCGCGGTCCTTCTACAGTTCCGTTCGCCGCCGCGATAGAGAAGTAGTAGACGCCAGCTTCCGCTGGACACGACCACGACCACGTCTGCGGCTGCGCCAGGGGGATCGTGGCGACCTTGGTGTCACCACCCGCCGTCCGCATGTACACGTTGATGGAGTCCATCGTCCACCCGAACGCGCAGGGACCTGTGAAGTCGAGGAGCGCGACGGGTGGGTTGAGCGTCCACGGAAGGGGGGGCGAGAGTTGCGACTGCGCCCACGCGGGCGCGGCGGTCAGACACAGGATCGTGACCGCGAGGATCATCCTGCAAACCAACCGCCACGCCGCGCGCATGTTACTATCCTGCCGCTGGGGTATTAGCGATCATGGCGGCCGCCGCATCGGCCGCCTTCGCCGTCTGAGCGTCCACTTCCGCCTGCATCTGGGCCACCTGCTCCGGCGAGGCGCCGAGGGCCACGGCGGCGTCCACTGCCGCCTGCTGGCGTGCGGCGGACTCGTTGATCCAGAGAATGATACTTGTGAGCAGATCGGTCGTCGCGCGTATCTTCGAGATTGTCGCTGTCAGGTCAGGCATGTGCATGTCTCCCTATCGGGCTAAAGGTTCACTGCTGGGCGTCGAGGGCCGCTTTCACTCTGGCGGCCTCCGCGCTCTGCGCCGCCACCGCCGCGACCAGCTCGCCGAGCTTCGCCGGGTCCGCCGTGAGCAGCGCGATGATCGTGTCGAGCTTCTTCGAGACGAGATCAGCGGTCTCGTCCGTGTGCAGGTAGACGTCGATCTTGACGTCGATCTTGACGCCGAACATCTGGGCCCCCCATTCCCCTGCAGTATGCTGAGTGAATATGTCGAGACGGCAACGCCGATACATTGATCTCGTGTAGATACATGCCATTTCTCATTTCTCCTCTAGGCTACCCACACGCCGCCAGAGCGACGAAGGAGGGCACCCGTTGCCGGCAGCACGGTTGTCGGCCACCCGGGTGCATAGCCCTCGTCCTGTGGCCCCTTGACGTTCGGGCACCAGTATTCCGACGTGTCGTCCGGTGCCATCTCGGCCTGGATAGTCCCGTAGGGCAGGCCCGCTTCCGGGTGGATACCCCCGACGAGGTACCCGCCGCCTGGGAAGAGCACCGTCCCATCCGTCGGCACCGCGACCTCCGGGCCGTCGATCACGATGCGCCGCCCTCCGGTTCCACCGACAAGCTGGAGTGAACTCTGCCCGCCGTCGATGAGGGCGGTCATGACGCCGCCTCGGATCGTGACCCCCATGTTGTTCTGGAAGCGGTAGACCGGACCGCCCAAGGTCCGCTTCGTCTGCTCGTCGTAGACCCCGAGCGCCCGCAGCCCCGCGCCCACAACCGAGACGCTCTGGATGCCGTCCGGCTCGCCGTGGACGAAGTCGAGGGCGTGCATGTTGCCGTCGAACTGGCCACCCATGACCCAGACGCCGCCGACGAGGCAGCGGTCCCTCGGGTCCGTCCCGTCTATGACGAGCGCCCTGTCGAGCGCACCGGAGAGCTGCACGCTCTGCAGGGTGATCTGCGTGATGTTGGCGTTCACCAAGGTTCTCCTGGCGACGATGCGGACGCCGGTAGCGCAGGCGATCACCGTACCGGTGTCGAGGAACACCCCGGAGACGTTGAGACGGATGCCGTCGCCCGCGCCCGCCACCATGAACTTGCTGAGCGTGCCGCCACCGCCGTCCACATTCCGCAGGTTCTCGGCGAAGATGCCGCACTCCGTCACGCCCGGTTGCCCGACGACGAAGACCTTGTCCAGCAGCCACGTACTCGCGCGGCGCACGTGGATCGGGTAGCGACCGTACTTGACCCAGACGTTCTGGATGACCGAGTAACTATTGTCCGGGCCGGTCCCGCTATCGTCGAGGTCATTCGTCAGGCGGATACCCTCGCCACCCGTGGGGGCAAAGACGGTGAGGTCGGATACGCTCACGCCCTGCTGCCCGCGCACCGCGATGGTCGCCCCAGCCTCGCCAGGCGTGTCGGCCGCGAGCAGCGTCGCCCCGACCCCGGCGCCCCGGATGCACAGCGTGCCCGGTGCGTCGGGGTGGTTCGCGTTCGACACGCGCAGGAGCAGCCCCTGCGACAGCTTATACCGCCCAGGTGGAGCGAACAGCGCCGCGCCGTACCGGCCCGCGAGGCAGTCGTCCCGCGCCTTGAGGAAGGCCGCGTCGTCCACTGTCACGTCGTCGCCCTTGGCCCCGTAGCGCCGGACGTTGGCCCAGCCGGGGTCCACGGAAGCGTCCAGCGGCGGCGACGGCGACGGCGGCGGGGGTGAGGGCGGTGGCATGAGCCCAACCACCTTACCGTCCACGTATAGGCCCCATGGAAGCCCCTTCTGCACGTTGACCGTGTATGGGCCGAGATCAGCGCAGTCACCTATTCGGAGGCCCCCTGTGGTCATAGTCGTCCCCACCAGTAATACGCCTCTGTACTCATCGCGGTACGTCTCCTC
>Ga0210377_10004089_pt1 | contig 12329 bp, 8 predicted proteins | sample PLM4_65_b1redo_FD_155480 | JGI IMG/M metagenome (GOLD analysis project Ga0210377, IMG submission 155480) | Groundwater sediment microbial communities from an aquifer in East River, Colorado, USA - PLM4_65_b1 redo | ecosystem: Environmental > Terrestrial > Soil > Riparian zone | place: USA: East... | reverse complement strand
CCAGGTCTCGGCCGTCGCCATAACCGGCGGCCGGATAACAGCCACCGGCAGGGAAGAGCTCCTCGCCACCGCCGATGAGAAGACGGCGCGGATCGACCTCAAGGGGCGGCGGGTCATCCCGGGTCTCAACGATTCCCACATCCACGTGATCCGGGGGGGGCTCAACTTCAACATGGAGCTCCGCTGGGACGGGGTGCCCTCCCTGACAGACGCCCTGGCGATGCTCCGCGAGCAGGCGCAACGCACACCCCCGCCCCAGTGGGTGCGGGTGATCGGCGGCTGGACCGAGTTCCAGTTCGCAGAAAAGCGCATGCCGACCCTGGAGGAGATCAACCGGGCCGCCCCCGACACTCCCGTGTTCGTTCTGCACCTGTACGACCGCGCCATCATCAACCGGGCGGCGCTCCGCGCCCTCGGCTACACGAAGGATACCCCCGACCCGCCGGGGGGGGAGATCCAGCGCGACAAGGCGGGGAACCCGACCGGCCTCCTGATCGCCAAGCCGAACGCCTTGATCCTCTATGCGAGCCTGTCTAAGGGGCCACGGCTCGCCTACAAGGACCAGGTCAACTCGACCCGCCAGTTCATGCGCGAGTTGAACCGGCTGGGGCTCACCAGCGCCATCGACGCGGGGGGCGGCTTCCAGAACTACCCGGACGATTATCGGGTGATCGAGGAGCTGGCGGGCAAGGGGGACCTCACCCTGCGGATTGCCTACAACCTCTTCACCCAGCACCCGAAGGGGGAACTGGCGGACTTCTCGAAGTGGGTCACGATGACCTCGCCGGGGAAGGGGGACGACTTCCTTCGGATGAACGGCGCCGGCGAGATGCTCGTCTTTTCCGCCGCCGACTTCGAGGACTTCCTGGAGCCGCGCCCCGACCTGCCGCCGGTGCTGGAGCAGGAGCTCTTCCAGGTTGTCCGTCTCCTGGTGGCGAACCGCTGGCCGTTTCGCCTCCACGCCACCTATGACGAGTCGATCTCCCGCTTTCTCGATGTCTTCGAGGCGGTGAACCGCGACGTTCCCTTCAAGGAGTTGCGCTGGTTCTTCGACCACGCCGAGACCATCACCCCGCAAAGCCTTGAGCGGGTGAAGGCCCTTGGCGGCGGCATCGCCATCCAGGACCGGATGGCCTTCCAGGGGGAATACTTCCTGGAGCGGTACGGGAAAGAGGCGGCCGGACATACCCCTCCTTTCAGACGGATGCTGGACATGGGAATCCCGGTCGGCGTCGGCACCGATGCGACCCGGGTCGCGAGCTACAACCCTTGGGTCTCCCTCTATTGGCTCGTGACCGGTCGGACCGTCGGCAGAATGCAGCTCTACCCGGAGGCGAACCGCCTCGACCGCGCGGAGGCGCTCCGCCTCTACACGGTCGGGAGCAGCTGGTTCTCGGCCGAGGAGGGTAAAAAGGGGACCTTAGCGCCGGGACGGCTTGCCGATCTCGCGGTTCTCTCCGCCGATTACTTCACCATCCCGGAAGAGGAGATCAGGGGGATCGAGTCGGTTCTCACCATCGTCGGCGGGCGGGTGGTCTACGCTGCGGAGGAATTCGGCGGCCTCGCGCCTCCCCCTTTGCCGGTGAGTCCCGACTGGTCACCGGTAGGTGTCTATGGCGGCTACCATCGAGGGGCGGCGGCACCCGCGGCAATCCATAAGGGGTGCGCCTGTCACGGCCATGGACGGGTCTGGTTGCCCAAAGAGTCCCGGCTCTGGGGGATCGGCTGCGACTGTTTTGCCTTCTGAGCCCTGAATATCCGCAAACCTCGCCACGGAGTAGTCACAGAGGCGTTGTATAAACCTAAAAAAAGCAGTTGGCTGAACCTCAGCCAACTGCTTTTTTTAGGTTTATTGCTCTTATGGTGTGTGCATTTTCCCGGACAGCGAGACGGATGTTTCTAGCGAGCTGCTTTTATTTTTTGCAAAAATGCGAAAAATCTCTGGTGTTTTTTATGCTGTTTACATAATATGGGGCAGTTCTTCCTGAAGAAAAGATTATATAAAGGCTTTTCATGCACAGGTATCTGTTCAGCTTCATCAATAAACTGAAGCTTCGCTGGAAGTTGCTGGTGGTTGTGCTGCCGCTGGTCATTGTCCCGATCTTCGTGGTCGGCGGGGTGATCGGTTACATATCCACCCAGCAGGCCTATCTGGGCATCACCCAGACGAGCAAGGCTGACCTGGAGCACATGACGGGCTTTACCATTGATCTGCTCAATTCCCACCACCAGCAGTTCCAGGTCTACAAGCAGGATAAGGAGCGCAGCTTCAAGCTGGAGCTGGCTACCCTCACAAACATCGCCTACAACATGGTTGAAGCGGGTCAGCGCCAGTCCAGGAGCGGCCGCATCGACCTGGCAACGGTTCAGCAGGAATCACGGAAGGCCCTGAAGAAGGTCAATGTCGGCGATACGGGCTATATCTATGCCATGTCGAGCAAAGGTGACCTCAAGGTGCACATTGCCCGCGAAGGGGAGAACGTCTACAACGAAAAGGATGAAAACGGCAGGTATTTCATCCGCGAGATGTGCGAGAAGGCGCTGAAATCCAAACCGGGTGAGGTGCTCTTCATCGTCTATCCCTGGCGCAATGCGGTGCTGGGGGACAAGTTTCCCCGGAATAAGGTGGTGGCATACCGCTACTTCAAGGACTGGGACTGGATCGTCGCCACCGGCGGTTATCTGGAAGAAACCTATGAGGATGTGGCCTTTGAAAAGCGCTCCTTCGCCGAGCTCAAGGAAAAGATCAAGAGCAAGCAGGTCGGCAAGACCGGCTATATCTTCTGCATGGACAGCAAGGGGAACTTCACCATTCATCCGGACGGGGAAGGGCAGAACTTTTATGGCGCAACGGATTCGGACGGCAACCACTTCATCCGGGAGATGTGCGTCAACAAACGCGGCTGGATTCGCTACCCCTGGAAGAACGTCAATGACCGTGCGCCACGGCTGAAGATCGTCCGTTACGAGTATTTCCAGCCGTGGGACTGGGTTGTGGCGGTTGGTTCCTATGAGGATGAGTTCTACCAGGAGGCCAAGGAGATCAAGGGGCGCATCCTCGAGAGCATGGTGGTGCTGACCATTCTCGTTTGCCTGGTTGCCGGGGCGCTGGTGGTCCTTGCCTCCAAGGTGCTGACCGATCCGATCAACCACATGATTGCCGTTATTCGCAAGGTCAAGCAGGGGCGGCTCACTGAGCGGATGGAGGTTGAAACGAACGATGAGCTGGGGGAACTGGCCCTGGCCTTTAACCGCATGACCCAGATCATCATGCATAACAAGGAGATGGAGGCAACTCTGGCGCAGCAGGGAAAGATGGCCTCCCTCGGCGTGCTCTCTTCCGGCGTTGCCCACGAAATAAACAATCCGCTCGGTGTCATCCTGGGCTATGCCAGCTACATCGAAGGAAAGCTGAGCGAGGATGACCCCAATTACAAATATATCCACGAGATCAAGCGGGAGAGCAAGCGCTGCAAAAAGATCGTCCAGGATCTCCTCAGCTATGCAAGGACGCCGAAGCCGACCCTTGAAGAGACCGACATCAACGGACTGCTGGAGCAGATAGTTGATTTTGCCGCCAACCATACCGACATGCACCATGTGTCGGTAGTGAAGGAATTCAGCGCAGGGCTTCCCCTGATCATGGCCGATGGCGACCAGTTGCGCCAGGTGGCCATCAACCTGATCCTCAACGCCGGCGCTGCCATGCAGAGCGGTGGCAGACTGGTGGTGCGGACCCTGCTCGATGACGAAGGCCACGTCAACCTGGAATTCAGCGACAATGGCGCCGGTATCCCTGCCGAGAACCTGGAAAAAATATTCGAGCCGTTCTTTACCACCAAGACCAAGGGGACCGGGCTGGGACTGGCAATTACCCGCCAGATTATCGAGCAGCACCAGGGCAGGATTTCCATAGTAAGTGAACCGGGTAAAGGGACTACGGTCATCGTGAAACTGCCGGTGAAACAGGAAGAGTTCTAACGGCAGGGTTCAATCGTATTTAAATTGAAAGTCCGGAAAACACAAATTTAACGCAGAGTCGCAGAGACGCAGAGAAAGGCATGAAAGTCAAAAACAGGTTTTCAAGGTTTTAATGGTTCTCTCTGCGCCCTTGCGTCTCTGCGTTATATTTAGCCTTTGTTTGTGTTATAGATTCCTAAAAAAACGTACGGTGGAGATGTGTTGTGGATGAATTTCAGAATAAACTGACAGAAGAAGGATTTGGTGAACCGACAAGATCGCTATATTTTTTCTGGGTGGATAGATACATTATTGAGAAGAGGGATATAACAAAAGAAGACATGAATAAGTTGGTGGAGAGAATGGTGGATGGAATATTTATTCACAAATCCGAGGTTTATGATTTTTCCGATGAACAATATCTGCTGGTCTGCAAATTTACTTTAAATCTGTATGATATAGTATTTTTATTGCCTAGCCGTGAAGGTTATTTGGCGGGCAAAAAATATTTTATGAGGATAAAAGGCAAAATCGATCTTGTCAGTCTGAGACAGTTGTTTAAAACTATCCGGATGAATTTAGCCAGCAAGTAAGAAAAAGGTCTTTTCGCAGCGTTCAAGGAACGAGACAGATGGCCGTGACAATACATAAAACGAGGATCAGGCAGATAGTTTCCCGGCAGGTCATCACCGTCCCCCCGGAAACGCCGGTAGCCGATGCCGTTGCCATCATGGCGCGGGCCGGAATAAGCTGCCTTGTGGTTGCGGAAAAGAAGAAACCGCTGGGGATTTTCACCGAACGGGACCTTGTCAAGGCGGCCAACCGGCATATGTCCTTCGGCAGCCAGGCGATCCGCGAGCTGATGACCAGTCCCGTGGTTACCATCTCCGGCCATCTGAGTATTTTCGAAGCCTACAGTCTGATGCTCTCCAACAAGATCCGCCATCATGTCGTCGTGGACCATGGCGGCAGGATACTCGGGGTGATGAGCCAGTCCGACCTGATCAGCCTCCTGGGACTCGAATATTTCATGGAGATGCGCAAGATCAAATATGTCATGACTGCCGGGGTGGTTACCGTTACCCGGGATATTCCGCTCAGTGAAACCCTCGCCCGGATGGCCGGGTCGGGGATCAGCTGTGTCGTCGTGGCGGATAACGGTTTTCCGGTCGGTATCCTGACTGAGCGGGATGCGGTCAGACTGGTGTCTGACGGCGTCGATCTGGACAACGTTACGGTCGGCTCGGTCATGAGCAGTCCGGTGTTGACCGTGCCGGCCGGTTCGACCGTCCACAACGCCGCCCTGGTCATGAAAGAGGAGAGGATTCGCCGGGTCGTGGTTGTCGATGCTGAAGGGCGGATCGAAGGAATTATCACCCAGTCCGACATCATCAAGGGGCTGGAGGGAAAGTATATCGAGTCGCTGAAGGAGATTATCCGCGAGAAGGAGGATATTTTCCAGCAGACCGCCAGGGAACTCCTCGATAAAACCGTCTACCTGGACAATATTCTCAGCTCATCCATCGACATGGCGATTATTGCCACGGACAGCGATTTCAGGATTAAATACTTCAACCCCGTTGCGGAAAAGGTCTTCGACTGCAGCGCGGCCAATGCCATCGGTCATTCCGCCATGGAATTGCATGCCCTGGGGGAGGTTGTGCCAACCCACCTGCACAAGGCACGGGAGATCGTGCGGAAGCAGAGGAGATACAGCTTTTCCGCCGAAATCAAAAGGGATGGTATTTTCCGTTTCTACGACGCCAGTTTGTCCAGCATTCTGGACAAGCAGAACAGGCTGGTGGGTTTCGTGCTGATGCTCCACGATGTCACCGATCGCAGGCAGCAAGAGGACACCATTCGCCACATGGCCTATCATGATGCCCTCACCGGCCTGCCAAACCGGGCACTGCTCAACGACCGTCTTGGTCAGGCCCTGGTCGCTGCAAAGCGCAACGATAACAGGGTGGCACTGATGATCCTCGATCTGGACCGCTTCAAGGACATAAACGATACCCTTGGCCACAGCATGGGTGACCTGCTGCTCAAGGCTGTGAGCGAGCGGCTGAAGAACCTTTTGCGCAAGAGCGACACGGTTTCACGGATGGGGGGAGATGAATTCGTGCTGCTGCTGCCGACGATCGCCTCGGCGAATAGTGCGGCTCTGATTGCCGGCAAAATCGTCGCGGAGTTCCGCAAGCCATTCGTTTGCGATGGTCATACCCTGAACGTATCCGCCAGCATCGGGATCGCAAACTTCCCCGAAGATGGTGGGGATGAGGAGACCCTGCTGAAAAATGCGGACATTGCCCTGTACCGGGTCAAGGAACAGGGAAGAAACAACTTTCAGCGGTATACGCTGCCGCAGGAAAACAGCTAGCGGTCCCCCCAATTTCCTCTAAACATCATACATACAGGAGAGTGTCATGCTTGTTCGAGAGCGTATGTCGCTAAACCCAGTTACCATCGTACCTGAAACGTCAGTGCCGGAAGCGTTGCGCTTGATGCGTGAAAGGAAAGTCCGGCGCTTGCCCGTGCTCGATGATCAGGGCCAGCTCGTCGGCATCGTTTCAGACAGAGACCTGCTCCATGCCTCGCCTTCACCAGCGACGTCGCTGGCAATATGGGAGATACATGAGCTGCTCGCCAAGCTCAAGGTGGAGAAGATGATGAGCCGTGACGTAATTACCGTGTCCGAAGATACTCCGTTGGAAGAGGCGGCAAGTATCATGGCTGATCGCAGAATTGGCGGCCTGCCCGTGATGCAGGGCAAGACCCTGGTCGGCATTATCACCGAGTCGGATCTGTTCAAGGCTTTACTGCAGCTGCTGGGCGGGCGCAGGTCCGGTGTGCGTATTACCGTCGCCACTTCCGGCGCCAAGGGAACGGTGGCCAAGCTCACCGGCGCGATTTTCGCCGCAGGCGGCGATATTGTCGGCCTCGGTTTCAGCGAGGTCATGGATAGCGGTGGAATGCAATACGTGATCACTTTCAAGGTTCAGGACGTGCCCAGGGAAAAGCTCGTGGAGGCTATTCGGCCCATGGTGCAGGAGATCCTGGACGTGCGTGAGACATGACGACCAAATTGGTATTATTAACTTTTGACGAGGTTTAGCACGTGTCGGGAAAAAAACGGATCATGGTGGTTGATAACGAGGAAGGGCTCTGCCGCATGATGGAGGCGGTCCTTATCGATAACGGCTATGCGGTGAGAGCCTTCACCCGGTCGTTCGAAGCGGTCGAAACCTTTGTGGCGGGTCAGTGGGACCTGGTGGTCTCCGACATAAAAATGCCGGGAATGGATGGCCTGGAGGTGCTGCAGAAGATTAAAGCCAAGGACCCTGGAATCCCGGTAATCATGGTGACGGCTTATGCCACGGTGGAGATGTCCATCCAGGCATTGCGCCGGGGTGCTTACGACATGCTGACCAAGCCGTTTGAGCCCGAGGAACTCCTCTACCGGGTGAAAAACGCCCTCAAGCATACCCAGCTGCTCGAAGAAAATCGGGTATTGCGGGAAGAGCTGGTGGGGAAGTTTCGCTACGACAACATCATTGGCGCTTCCGAGGGTCTTAAAGCTGTGCTGGAGCGGGTGGAGAAGGTGGCGATCCGCGACACTTCCGTGCTGATAACCGGGGAGTCAGGGACAGGCAAAGAGCTTATTGCCCAGGCGATCCATTACAACTCACCGCGCAAGGAGAAGAAGTTCATCGCCATCAACTGCGGGGCATTGCCTGAGTCATTGCTGGAAAGCGAACTGTTCGGCTATAAAAAGGGCGCCTTTACCGGCGCCAAGGAGAACCGCCAGGGGCTTCTGGAGGCGGCCGACGGCGGCACCCTCTTCCTTGACGAGGTAGGCAACCTCCCCATGAATGTCCAGAAGACCCTGCTGCGGTTTTTGCAGGAGCAGGAATTCAACCGCCTCGGCGACACCACGCCGACGAAGGTTGATGTGCGGCTACTCTCTGCCACCAACTCCGATCTGAAGGCTACGGTCAAAAGCGGCGAGTTCCGCGAAGATCTCTACTACCGGCTCAACGTGGTCAACATCCATCTGCCGCCGCTCAGGGAGCGGAAAGCTGATATTCCGCTCCTGGCGGCGCATTTTATTGCGCTGCAGAACAAGAAATTCGGCACCATGGTTAAAGGACTCTCTCCCGAGGCACTTGAGGCTGCCATTGCCTATGGCTGGTCAGGCAATATCCGCCAGTTGAAAAACGTCATCGAGGCCTCAATGGCCATGGAGAACGGCGATTACATTAGTCTGCCGGTAATTTCCCAGTTCATTGAGGTCCCCATGTCAGAGGGGGGATTTGGGGTTGTTGCCGAAGAAGGTGAATACGCCAAGGCCATGTCCCGTTTTGAAACCGATTACCTGAAGGGGGTATTGCGCAAAAATAACGGCAACATCGAAGCCGCTGCCCGCGAGACGGGAATGAACATGGCCACCATTTACCGGAAGATCAAGAAATATAACATCAGGAAAGAGGATTATTCATAGGGAAGTCAGCCAATCCGGATTTGCATTATTGCAAAAAGCTAAAAATACCCTTCGCATTGCTGCAAAACCTGCTCACCATTCTTTCTCTAGTTGTAACCTGTTGAAATCACACTAGTTGTATTGAGTGGTCGGGGAAAGATCTACTCAGCACAAAAAGTAGATAATCTTAATCTCATCGCAGTTCTGCAAAAGCCTCCCCTGTCCCCTTGCCTTTCCAATCCGCATAATAAATATGTAACTGTCTGAAATGCAACGACTAATACGTGCTGGTTCGTATTTTATTACACGTTGGTACGGTGGTTGCTATTAGTGTATACAGTTACTCCTTCATTGTAGGGGATGATGCCGGGGAGGTTGGGAGGCTGATCCGGTGTCATCCTGTACAGCAAACAAAAAGCCCCCGGGCTTTATTACGATATGAGGTCCCTATGAAGGATGAGATGGTTTGTCCCTTCTACGGAAGAAACGATGACTTTTGCGATGTGGGTTGCGGTTACATTTCGCCGCACGACGTCAACCAGATAATTAAATTCTGCAGTTGTCGCTATAGGGAGTGTTTCAAGTATCAGGAACTGTCGGAGCGTCTGCCGCAAGAGATCTTCCAACCGGTCAAATGCTGATTTCACAAGGAGAGCGCCATGCTTTACAATCTGAGCCTTTATTCAAACGGGATGTACTTAACCGCAGCGATCATGTTGGCAACAGCTTTTGTATTAATATCAATTTTAAAGGAGAAAAGAGATGAGCGAAAGAGAGCTTGAGCTGCTGGCAAGAATCGAGGACCTGGAGCGGCATACCTGGCGCAACAGCGCCATCCTCCGGGCCGTGGCAATGGTGTCCTTCACCGCGATGATCGGCATGGTCATAGCCTCCGGTGTTATCGGCGGCGGCCGTGGCAGCCACTGGTCCGGCCCGGCGTGGAACACAATGTGGCTCTACGGCTTGTTTGCGGCAAATGCGGTGTCGATGTTCTGGACCACCCACAAAGAATAAAGCAGTGAATCGTGAACTGTGAATAGTGAAGGGTTGTAAACTACTCAAAACCTTTTCCCGGCACAGTAAAAAGCTCCATATGCAAACGCGATGGACTTTTGACGAAGCCGGACAGAATGGAGGATAGAACAATGCCGATGAAATTTTCAAACATAGTTCTCTTGCTGGTTGTGGTCACGCTCTGTGCCACGTTTTCCATGCGGATTTTTCAAGGGCTGGACGAGATGATGGGTGATCAGTACTGGGTTGTCGATACGACTCAGGGGGATCACGGCTGGTACATGATGGGACTTCTTCCCCATGTCAAGAAGGTGGCCAAGGATGTGGTAAAGGTCGTCAACACCGATCCCGCCTCCAAGGAAAAATACATCATTTATTCACAGAGCGGCGACTTTGCCGGTAATTCAGTCTACGGCATCTGTTTCGGCATCCCGCTCATCATGTACCTGATCTGGTTTGCCTTTATTCTCGGCTTTCCCGACCGGGTCGACCCCTATCTCCTGCCGAGAAGAATTCTGACTGTCGCGGTCATCACCGTCTGTTCCGTGGTTTTTAATCTGTTCCTGATGAGAATCGCCGCCGATTTTGCCCGCGACCCGATGGCCCGCATCGCCAATGTTGCCGGCAACCACGCGTCGCTCCTCTTCCATAACGGCGGTATCTGGTTCGCCATTCTCTTTTCTGCGCTTGGAACCCATAACCACAGCGCCGAGGAAAGTGTCGCACCTAACAGCCGCAACTGGCAGACCCAGGCCAACGAGAAGTTCTCCTGGATGTTCACTCTCCTGGCAGCCGTCACAGTCCTTGAAGTGGTGCTGGTGAGCAACAAGCTGGCCCTGCCGGACGCCGCCGTTGATTACTCTGTCTGGATCATCTGGGTGGTCATCTTCATGCGCATGTTCGGTTTCTCCCCCAAATACTGGGTGAAACGGGGCCGCGGGATCGCCATCATGGTGGTCGGCACCCTCCTTACCCTGCCGGTTTTCTACCTGCTGGAGAGGGCCACAGGCACGCTCGGCGCCGGTTTTGCCTCGCCGATCCTGACCAAGGCGCTCGGGCCCGAGAATGCCAACATCGGGCTGTCGCTGATGGTTTCCATCTACCTCGTCTTCTGGATGGAATTTGCGACGGCAATCAGGATGAACGGCCCGACCAAGAAAGTGGCAGCGGAGAAGCACTGAAGGCAGTGAAGAGTGAAGAGTGAATGGGAAAACGGCAGCGAGCCAATCGCTGCCGTTTTTTTGTTGTGCGCCAGGCATGGCGCTTGGCGCGCAAGCGCCATCAGATCAGCTATGGTGCGCGCTCCCCATGGATGGATTGGCAGCGGTTTCAGAGGGGGAAATGATAGTTATCGAAAAGCTTTGAATAAAATTAGAAAGCGTTATATATTATCCCATTCATTTGCAAGCCGGAAGTCCTTGGAGGTGTTATGAAAGGGTCTGTACGGAGCATTCTCGGGATGATGTTTTCAGCTGGTTTTGTCGGAGCCGGCAAGGTGGGACCATGTCTAAAGGGAAACCGTCATTGCCCGTCTTTGCGATCAGGCAGGCCATTCAGCCCTGCAAAGCCGTCTCTGGTGATGCTCTTTCTGCTGGCAACAGCAGCGGCTGGCATGCTCACAGACGTGAATAGAGTTTGGGCGGCGCCGACGGTGACCAGTTATCAGCCGGCCAACGGCGTAAGTGTCCCGGTTAGCACAGCTGTGCAAGCGACCTTCAGCGAAACCATGGACCCGGCCACCATAACCACCGGCAGCTTTACCCTTTCAAAGTTTGTGGGGATCAAGTCCATTGACGCGGGGGTCTATCATACGGTAGCTCTGAAGAACGACGGCACGGTGGCCGCCTGGGGATATAACAATACCGGCCAGGCCACAATCCCTGCGGGGCTCATCGGGGTCACTGCCATTGCCGCGGGAGATTATCATACGGTAGCCCTGAAGAACGACGGCACGGTGGTCGCATGGGGATATAACTATTACGGCCAGACCACGGTCCCGGCGGGGCTCGCCGAGGTCACTGCCATTGCCGCTGGATACGGACATACCGTGGCCCTGAAGGACGAGGGCACGGTGGTTGCCTGGGGGGATAACACATACGGCGAGACCACGGTCCCTGCCGGGCTCACCGGAGTCACCGCCATTGCCGCGGGATACGGACACACCGTGGCCCTGAAGAACGACGGCACGGTGGTTGCCTGGGGGGATAACACATATGGTCAGACCACGGTCCCTGCCGGGCTCACCGGGGTCACCGCCATTGCCGCGGGATACAGACACACCGTGGCCCTGAAGAACGACGGCACAGCGGTTGCCTGGGGGGATAACGCATACGGCACGACCACGGTCCCTGCGGGGCTCACCGGAGTCACTGCCATTGCCGCGGGAAGTGGTCACACGGTAGCCCTGAAGAGTGACGGCACGGTGGTCGCCTGGGGGGATAACTCATACGGCAAGACCGCGGTCCCTGCGGGTCTCACCGGGGTCACTGCCATTGCCGCGGGAGACCATCACACGATAGCCCTGAAGAGTGACGGCACCGTGGTCGCCTGGGGGGATAACACATTCGGCCAGACCGCGGTTCCTGGCGGGATCGCCGGGGTCACTGCCATTGCCGCGGGAGATTATCACACGGTAGCCCTGAAGAACGACGGCACAGTGGTTGTCTGGGGATATAACAGTACCGGCCAGACCACGGTCCCTGCGGGGTTCGCCGGGGTTACCGCCATTGCCGCGGGAGGATACCACACGGTAGCACTGAAGAACGACGGCACGGTAGTCGCCTGGGGATGGAATTATTCCGGCCAGACTTCGGTCCCTGCGGGGCTCACCGGGGTCACCGCCATTGCCGCTGGTGGCAATCACACGGTAGCGTTG
>Ga0210377_10004088_pt1 | contig 12330 bp, 12 predicted proteins | sample PLM4_65_b1redo_FD_155480 | JGI IMG/M metagenome (GOLD analysis project Ga0210377, IMG submission 155480) | Groundwater sediment microbial communities from an aquifer in East River, Colorado, USA - PLM4_65_b1 redo | ecosystem: Environmental > Terrestrial > Soil > Riparian zone | place: USA: East... | reverse complement strand
GTGTTGGTGGCGAAGCTCACCGCCGTGTTGAACGAAGAGTCCGGCGACACCGCTCCGAACTTCTGCGGATTGAGCGGGAGCAGGTCCTGCAGCCGCTGCAGGCCGTAGACGGCAACGAAGCCGAACAGGTTGAACCAGAGCACGCCCCAGAGGTAGCGCTTCCAGTCCATGTCGTCCTCGGGCTTGGTGCCGCAAAGCCGGTAGACGAGGTTCTCCAGCGGCGCGAGGAAGCGCACCCGGCCCTCGTAGACGTTCGCCATGTACGTGCCGAGCGGCTTCGCCAGCGCCAGCAGTACGACGAGGTAGAAGGCGAGTTGCAGGAACGCGTTCATCTAGAAGTCCTCCGCGTTCAGCAGGGCATAGACGAGGTAGGCGCCCAGGCCCACCGCCAGGGCGAGTGCGAACCACAGGATTCCGGTCATCATTTCTTCTCCATCAGGCGGGCGCACAGCAGCCCGAGGCCGAGGGTCAGGCCGAACAGCGCCGCCGTGAGCAACAGGAAGGTCAGGTCCATGGGTCTCTCCGCAGGCGTCAGGATTTGCGTTTCTTCAAGAGTATCAACATGGCGGCGATGCCCAGGGCACCGGCGAGCAGCAGGAAGAGGAGGTGCATGGGCGGCAATCTAAGACCGCCCGCGTAAAAATGGCGTTAATTCGCAGCGAGCCCGGGTACATCGCCCGGTCTTGCCTCACAGGATTCGCAATGTACGGTGGGCCAATGGCCCACCCTACGACGCGCGCCGGCTCCAGTACGCGAAGGTGCCGCGCACGATCGAGGGCTGCAGGAGAAAGTCGCGCGCGTCGGCGGCGAGTTCCGGCTTCACCTCCTGCACCCCGCCCGCCGCCATGGCCAGGAGCTGCGTGCGCGCGGCGCGCTCGAAGAACACCGCGAGGTAGGTCGCTTCCTCCACCGAGCCGCCGGTGGCGAGCAGGCCGTGGTTGGCGAGCAGGACGGTCTTCGCGCCGCCCAGCGCGCCGGAGATGATGCGGCCCTCGTCGTCGGCCACCGGCACGCCGGGCCACTCGGCGAGGTGCGCGGTGCCGTAGAGCATCGACGAATCCATGTGCGCGATCGCCAGCGGCTTGCCGGTCGCCGCGAGCGCCGAGGCATGCGGCGCGTGCGTGTGGATGATCGCCTTCACGTCGGGGCGCTTCCAGTAGATCCACACGTGGAAGCGCACCCCGGGGTTCGGCCGCCCGCCCTTGAGCGGCTTGAGGTCCTCGTCCACCAGCACCATGCGCTCGGCCGTGGCTTCGTCGAAGCCGTAGCCGAACTGCAGCGTCCACCAGGTGCCCGGCTGTTCGCCCTTGGCGGTGACCTGCCCGGCGAGGCCCGATTCGTGCCCCTCGCGGGCGAGGATGCGGCAGGCGGCGGCGAGCGCTTCGGGCGTGGAGACCTGCGGGACCTTCAAGTCCTCGTCCATCTCGCGGCTGACGCGCTCCTTAAAGTAAGCCTTGTCGCGCGGGTTCATCTCATCAGGCTCGGCAGGTAAAGCGAAATCGCCGGGAACAGGATCAGGATCGCCAGCCGGATCACGTCCGCGCCGATGAACGGCATCACGCCGCGAAATACGGTGGTGGTTTTCACCTGCGGCAGCAGTGTCGAGAGCACGAACAGGTTCATGCCGACGGGCGGGCTGATGAGGCCGATCTCGACGATGGTCACCACCAGTACGCCGAACCAGACCGGGTCCATCCCGAGCCCCACGATCAGCGGGAAAAACACCGGCAGCGTGAGCAGGACCATGGACAATTCCTCCATCGCCGTGCCGAGCAGGATGTAGATCGCCATGATCGCCGTCACCACCAGCACCGGGTGCACCTCGAAACGCGTGACGAAGCTCTTGAGGTCGGCGGGCATGGAGGTGATGTTGACGAAGTCGGCGAAGATCAGCGCGCCGATCAGGATCATGAACAGCATGGCGGTGGTGCGCCCGCTGTCCACCAGCGACTGGTAAAGCGTCTTCCAGGTCAGCGCGCGGCGCCACAGCGCGAACACCATCGCGGCGAAGGCGCCCATGCCGGCCCCCTCGGTGGCGGTGAACAGCCCGCCGTAGATGCCGCCGATGACGAACACGAACAGCAGCGCCACCGGCCAGATGTCGCGCAGCGAAGTCCAGCGCTCCCTCCAGGACGCGCGCTCTCCCGGCGGGCCCGCTTTCGGGTCGCGCCAGCAGGCCCATTGCACGGCCCCGCACAGCAGCAGGGCGCCGAGGATGCCGGGCAGGATGCCCGCGGCGAACATCTTGCCGATGTTGGTCTCGGTGAACACGCCGTAGATCACCATCAGCGTGGAGGGCGGGATCATGATGCCGAGCGTGCCGCCCGCCGCGATGGCGCCGGCCGAGAGCTGGTCCGAGTAGCCGAAGCGTTTCATCGACGGGTACGCGACCTTGGCCATGGTCGCGGCGGTGGCGATGGAGGAGCCGCAGATCGAGCCGAAGCCGGCGCAGGCGATCACCGTCGCCATCGCCAGCCCGCCGCGCAGGTGCCCGATGAAGGCGTAGGCGGCGCGGAACAGCTCCTGCGCGATGCCGGCGCGCGCGACGAAGGTTCCCATCAGCAGGAACAGCGGCACCACCGACAGCGTGTAGTTGCGCCCGGTCTCGTAGACGTTGGTCTGCACCACGGCGAGGGCCACCGTGAAGTTCCAGCCGCGCATGTAGGCGTAGCCGACTACGCCCGTGATCGCCATCGAAAAGGCGATCGGGATGCGCAGGAAGCACAGCAGCAGCATCGCCCCGAGGGCGACCAGGCCTTCGATCATCGATGTCCCGCGAACGCCCGGTACAGGTGCAGCAGGCCCGAGAGCAGGATCATCGCCACCATGAAGTAGACGAAGGGCCCCACCGCGATGCGCAGCACGTCGGTGGTGTCGCCGTAGCCCGCGATCCTCTGCGCCTTGATCCACATGAACCAGGTAAGCCCGAACATCAGCGCCGCGCTGATCGCCTCCGTCATCCGTGTCAGCGCGTCGCGCAGGCGCGCGCTCAGCCAGCGGTCGATCAGGTCCATGGTGACGTGCTCGTTGGCGTGCGTCACCAGCGGCAGCCCGGCGAAGATCAGCACCAGCAGCATCAGCTCGGTCACCTCGAAGGCGCCGCGCAGCGGCCGGTTGAAGACGTAGCGCAGGACGACGTCCACGAAGGTGAGCGTCATCATGCAGAACAGGATGGCCGAGGCGGCCATCCCGAGCGCCGCGTCGGCGCGGCGCTCCCAGGCGCGTGCGGGCGCGGGACCGACCCCTGCCTGCTCGCTCACTCGCCGGCCGCGACCTTCTTCAGCTCGGCGCGGAACTCCGCGAGTACGGCGGGCGCGTCCACGCCCTTGGCATTGGCCTTGGCGATCCAGTCCTCGATGATCGGGTCGGAGCGCCTGCGCACTTCAGCCTGCAGCGCCTTGTCGGCCTGCACGATGCGCACCTTGGCCTTCTTCAGCGCTTCGAGCCCCTTCTGGTCGGCGGTGTCCCAGGACTTGCCGTTGCTGCGCGCGGCGAATTCGAAGCCGTGCTTCTCGATGATCGCCTGGTCCTGCCGGGGCAGCTTGTTCCACTTGTCCTGGTTCATGAAGAAGCCGAAGGCCGAGCTGTACATGCCGCCCGGGAACAGCGTCGCCTGCTCGAGCACCGTGTCCAGCTTGAACGAGATGACCGACTCCAGCGGGAAGAACACGCCGTCGGCGACGCCGGATTTCAGCAGCTCGTAGGATTCGGGCGCGGGCTTGACGAAAGCCGAGGTGCCGAGCGCCTTGGCCACCGCCTCGGCGATGCCGCCGCCGGTGCGGATCTTCAGGCCCTGCAGGCCGCTGATGTTCTGCACCGCTTTCTTGGTGAACATCTGGCCGGGGCCGTGCGTCCATACGGCGAGCAGCTTCACGCCGTTGTACTCGCCGACCTTGTGGAAGTGCTTCCAGTGGATGCGCGAGTAGGCGACCGAGTTGATCTCGGCGGTGTTGCCGGCGCCGGGCAGCTCGGGCATCAGCGGCAGCACGTGGCGCGCCGGCGTGTAGCTCGCGGTGACGTAGGACAGGTCCATCAGGCCGTCGCGCACCGCGTCGAAGGTTCCTGGCGGCGAGGAAGGGTGTTTGGGCAGCAGCTGGAACTTCACGCGGCCGGCGGTGGCCTTTTCCACGGTGGCGGCCCAGTTCACCTGCCACACCGACAGGTGGTGGCTCGGCGGCACCCAGGACGAGAAAGTGAGCGTGGTCTGCGCCAGTGCGGGCTGCGCGGCAAACGCGCCGGCGACGAGCGCGGCGAGGGCGAGCTTATGTTTGGTTATCATGGTCTCCTCCAGAAAGTGGCGGGGGCCCTCCGGCCCCTCGAACGACGAGTGTATCAAGAGGAGGGGGGATGGCAGCAACAAGCGCGGAAGATATGCGGGTCGATCTGCGCAGCGACACCGTCACGCGCCCCTCGGCCGGCATGCGCCGGGCGATGGCCGAAGCCGAGGTCGGCGACGACGTGTTCGGCGACGACCCCACGGTGAACCGGCTGCAGGAGCGCGCGGCGGCGCTGTTCGGCTTCGAGGCTGCGCTCTTTTTCCCCACCGGCACGCAATCCAACCTCGCCGCGCTGATGAGCCATTGCCAGCGCGGCGACGAGGTCCTGGTGGGCCAGGAGGCGCACACCTACCGTTATGAGGCGGGCGGCGGCGCGGTGCTCGGCTCGATCCAGCCGCAGGCGATCGCCAACCGGCCCGACGGCACGCTCGATCTCGCCGAGATCGAGGCGCAGATCAAGCCCGACGACCCGCACTTCGCGCGCACGCGCCTGCTCGCCCTGGAGAACACCATCACCGGGCGCGTCATCCCGAGGAAATATTTCGACGAGGCGCTGGCGCTGGCGAAGCGCCGCGGGCTCGCCACGCACTTGGACGGCGCGCGCATTTTCAACGCGGCGGTGAAGCTGGGCATGCCGGTCAAGGACCTGTGCCGCGGTTTCGACTCGGTGTCCGCCTGCCTGTCCAAGGGGCTCGGTGCGCCGGCCGGCACGATGCTCGCAGGCGGCAAAGACCTCATTGCGCGCGCGAAGCGCGCACGCAAGATCCTCGGCGGCGTGATGCGCCAGGCAGGCGTGCTTGCCGCGGCGGGCCTCTACGCGCTGGAGCACAACGTGGAGCGGCTGGCGGAGGACCACGCCAACGCCGAGCGGCTCGCCAAGGGCCTGGGCGTAGAGCCGCCGCAGTCGAACATGGTGTTCGTGCAATCGGCGCCCGGGCTGGTGGAGCACCTCGCGCAGCATGGCGTCATCGTGCTGCCGGGCGTGCGCCTGCGCCTGGTCACCCACCTCGACGTGAACGCGGCGGGAATCGATCGCGCGATCGCGGCGTTCCGCTCGTTCCGGTAGGGTGGGCCGTTGGCCCACCTCTTGGTGGGCCGTTGGCCCACCCTACCCGGCGTCCGGCGGCGTCGCGCTGCGCACGCCGATCTGCGCCCAGGCGATGCCCGCCATGGCGATGGCGGCGCCGGCGATTTTTAGCCAGGTGAAGGTTTCCCCGAGCGTCAGCCAGGCGACCAGCCCCGCGATCGGCGGCATCAGGTACTGCAGCGGCGCGCTGCGCGCGAGGCCGCGCACCGCGTTGACCCAGGCCCACGCGATCCAGCCGAGGAAGGACGAGACGGCCACCGCCCAGAACACGCCGAACCAGACCCCGGCGGGAACCGCGTCCAGCGGGGCGGCGAGGAAGGCGGGCAGGGTGGCGAGCACCACCGGCGGCGCGCCGAACAGCAGCGAGTAGCACAGCAGGTTGAGCGGGCCGTAGCGCGTCACCAGCGGCTTGGCGATCACCGTGTAGAGGGAAAACAGCGACGCCGCGAAAATCAGCACCAGATCGCCGATGCCGGCGAGCGCGAAGCCGGCGACGAACTTGTCCGAAAGGAACACCACGATGCCGGCGAACGCGACGAGCGTGCCATAGACCTGCCGCCTGCGCAGCCGCTCCGCGCCGAGCAGCGCGAGGATGAGGAGCGTGAACAGCGGGCTGCTGGTCAACACCAGCGACGAGGAGAACGCCGTGGACAGGTTGATGCCCCACATGACGATGCTGACGTGCGCCGTGTGGCCGATGAGCCCGCAGGCGATGAAGCGCGGCAGGTCCTCGCGCCTGGGCCAGGACCTGGCGAAGTGGCGGCGGGTGACGGCGGCGAGCAGGGCGAAGCCGAACAGCGGCATGGCGAGGAAGCGGATGAACAGGAACGGCCCGACGCCCAGTTCGGCGAGCACCACCTTGGTGACGGCAAAGTTGACGCCCCAGACCGTCATCAGGGCGATGCCTGCGGCGAGTGCCCATTTCTGCATCGAGCTCCAATTGTAAGGTGGGCCTCCGGCCCACCCTACAATGAGGGGATGAAATCCGATCTCCCGCATCCCGTCCACGCGCGCGCCGCGGTGCGCGCGCTCGGCGCCTCCAAGATCCGCGAGCTGTTCAACGCGGGCATCGGCCGCAAGGACGTGCTGCCCTTCTGGGTAGGGGAACCCGACGAACCGACCCCCGATTTCATCCGCCGCGCCGGCATCGCCTCGATCGAGGCCGGCGAAGTGTTCTACTCGAGCAACTACGGCATCGCCGAGCTGCGCGAGGCGCTGGCCGCGTACACGGCGCGCCTGCACCGGCCGACCTCGCCCGCGGAGATCGCCGTCACCAGCGCGGGGGTCAACGCGCTGATGCTGGTGTCGCAGCTGCTGCTCGACCCGGGCGACCGGGTGGTCGAGGTGGTGCCGCTGTGGCCGAACCTGCAGGAAATACCTCGAATACTGGGCGCCACCGTGGCCACCGTGGCCCTGGAGTTCTCGCCTGGGGGCTGGAAGCTCGACCTCGAGCGGCTGCTTGCCGAGCTGAAGCCGGGAACGAAGGCGCTCTACCTCAACTCGCCCAACAACCCCACCGGCTGGACCATCTCGAGGGAACAGCAAAGCGCCATCCTCGAGCACTGCCGACGGCACGGCATCTGGATCTTCGCCGATGACGCCTACGAGCGTTTGTACTACGAGGGCGATCATGTCGCGCCGTCCTTCCTCGACCTCGCGGACCCGGGCGAGCGGGTGATCAGCACCAATACCTTCTCCAAGTCCTGGCTCATGACCGGCTGGCGCCTGGGCTGGGCGGTGGTGCCGGCGGCGCTCGAGGCCGACCTCGGCAAGCTGATCGAGTACAACACCTCCTGCGCGCCGGTGTTCGTGCAGCGCGCGGGCGTCGCCGCGGTGACGCAGGGCGAGCCGGTGATCGCGCATACGCTCGAGCGCTTCCGCAAGGCGCGCGACTTCCTGGTGCGGGAACTCAAGGCGACGCCCGGCGTGGACATCGCACTGCCTTCGGGCACCATGTACGCGTTCTTCCGCGTGCGGGGGGTCAGCGACAGCCTGGCGTTCTGCAAGAAGCTGGTCGCCGACTACGGGCTGGGCCTTGCCCCCGGCTCGGCCTTCGGGCCGCAGGGCGAGGGCTACGTGCGCTGGTGTTTCGCAGCCGGCGAAGACAAGCTTGCCGAGGGCGTCGTGCGCCTGCGACGCGCGCTCAAGGGGTAGTCCCACAGGCCGGGAGCTTGCCTAACGGCACACGCCTAAGGACGAAGAGAGTAGGCATCGCATGCGCAGTCAAGATTTGCGCTGATATCTCGTTTTGAGATTTGCGTCATTGGATTGCACAGGCGTATAAATTCCCAGTCTGGTCGCAGTCTGCACGGGGAGCTCTCCCGCAATGGATTGCCTTCATTTGCCTTGCGGCAGTAACGCCACGTCACCGGCTCAAGGTTGGCTATGAGCGTGGACGGTCCGGCAATCTTTTTCCACCCGCAACCTTCATCTGTCGTGCGCGACGCGATCCCGTTCGACAAATTCCACGTCATGCGCCTCTTCACCCACTCGAATTCCTGAAGAGCCGATTATTAAGGAGGGCACTATGCGGAAGGGAATGCCACTGGGATGGGTCGTCCTCGCCATCCTCTTCTCCACCACGGTTATGGCCCAAACGACGGCCGCACAGCTCGATCGCCTGGTCCGTAGTTCTTCCTTGATCTTCGTCGGGACCGTCGAGAAGCTCGGCGCGGCGACCACCAGCGAGGTCTTGACCGACCAGAACACCGCCGTCGTCAGAGTGGAAGAGGTGTTTACGGCGACCGGCGGTCTCGGCGATCTCAAAAAACGCAGCGTGACCGTGCGCTTCGACCCCAAACGCCCGCTTGCGGCCGGGACGCGCGCCGTGTTTTTTGCCGACGGGCTGGTGTACGGCCGCGGCGTGGTGGTGCGCGAGGTGGACCGGATCAAGGTCAAGGACAAGGATGCCTTGGGCAAGGAGATCGCGGCCGCACTGGCGCGCCGCGATAACCAGAGGCTTACGCAGCGGCTCAGCCGCGCGAGCCTGGTCGTCACCGGCAAGGTGACGGCGGTCCGCCCGGTCAAGGCGCCGGAGCGGACCGGTATCTCGGAGCACGATCCACGCTGGCACGAGGCGACGATCGAGCTGCGCTCGGTCGAGCGCGGGAAGTTCCGCGACAAGCAGCTAGCAGTCTTGTTCCCGGCGAGCGACGACGAGCTCTGGGTCGAGGCCCCCAAGTTCAAGGAAGGCCAGGAAGGCCTCTGGATCCTGCAAAAGGACCAGAAGGAAAAGGGCCCGCCGCGACTGCGGCGGCCGGGTTACACCGCGCTCGATGCGCTCGATTTCCAGCCGCCCGAGCGCATCGAGCAGGTGCGCCGCCTGGCGAAGTCCGCACGCTGACACCGGCATCGCGCCGCGCCCGCGCGGCCGCCTGAAAGAGGAGGAAACCATGAACGGAAGCTGGTTTACCCGCATTGTTCCACTGCTCTTGGCCATCGCCCTCGGCGCCGGTGCGGCACAGGCCCAGCAGGTGACCGTGGTCAACATGGTCCCCAACGCAATGAGCAACGAGACCCAACGCGACAGCGAACCGAATGTCGCCGTTAACCCGGCCAACCCCAACGAGATCGCCGCCTCCGCGTTCACGCCCGACCCGCTGGCCTCGGGCAACGCACCGATCTACTGCTCGGCCGACCGCGGCGACAACTGGGCCCTGACCGCCGGCATCCTGCCCGGGGGCAACAAGACCGGCGACACGACCATCCGTTACGGCACGACCTCCAACGTGTTGTATGCCGGCATCCTGCGCACCGACAACAGCGACATCAGCATCCTGCGCGGCTCCGGCTGCGCCGCCATCGGCGCTATGACCACGCTCGTCGATCGCGCGTTCTCTGACCAGCCTTGGGTCGAGGCCGCGACCCGACTGCGCGACAGCATGCCGGATCGCGTCTATGTCGGCAGCAACGATCTCTCCGCCACGGGCCTCGCCGGGCGCACCGCCACCGTGGATCAGTCGCAGGACGCCGCCACCGCGGCGCCACCGGCCGGGTTCACGAGCGTGCGCATCGAGCCGCGCACCACCTGCGGCCAGGACGGGCCGGCGGTGCGGCCGGCAATGCATCCGAACGGCACGATCTATGTGGCGCACTTTCGCTGGACGGCATGCGCCGCCTCGCCGTATACCGCCGATATCGTCGTTGCGCGCGATGACAACTGGGCATCGGGCGCGTCGCCCTACACGGCCATCACCGATCCCGGCGATACCCTGGCCGGTGTGCGGGTGGTGGCCGGCGTTTCCATCCCCTGGTCGACGCTCGGCACGCAGCGCATCGGTAGTCAGCTCGCCATCGCGGTAGATCCGCGCGACCACCGCACGGTGTACGTCGCCTGGGCGGACGGCGCGAGCGCCGCGACCTACACCATCCACGTGCGCCGTTCCACCGATGCCGGCGTGACGTGGTCGGCCGATCTGCGCACGGCCTCACCGGCCACCAACCCGGGGCTGGCGATCAACACCCACGGGGCGGTGGGATTCCTGCACCAGCGGCTCACTGGGGTCGCGCCCAACCAGCGCTGGGAGACACACTTCGAGTACACCACCAACGGCTTCGCCACGGCGCCGACCGACTACATCCTCGCCAACGTGCCCGATCAAAACGGCGCCTATACCGCCTCGAACCCGATTGGCGACTACGCCAACGTGGTGGCCGTAGGCAAGAGCTTCTACGGTGCCTTCTCGGCCAACAACACGCCCGTTGCCGCGAACTTTCCGAACGGCGTGACCTATCTGCGCAACGCCGACTGGACCACCCAGCAACTGCGCAACACCACCAACACCGCGAACGTCAACGTCTCGATCGACCCGTTCTTCTTCCGTGTCGACCCGGTGGCACCGGCCAACGATTTCTACGCGCGCGACTGGACCGACAGCGCGGCGAGCGGCGACACCGGGCTCGAGCCCTCGACCCACGCGGTGTTCTACTCCACGAGCGACGTGTGGAACCGCCGCGGCACGCTCACCGGCGAGCCGTTCGTGAACGACCAGCCGGCGAACGAGGCGGCCGGCAACGGCGCCGGCAACATCGGCGACAACTGGGCGTTCGCGCGCATCCGCCGCAACGCCTTGCCGACCTCGGGCTCGAAGACGGTGACCGCGCATTTCCTGGTTTCGAAGCTCGGCACCGGCAGCAGCTACGTCGACGCCGGTTCCGCGGACCCGGACGTGAGTTTTCCCGACCCCAATCCGGCCCTGACATTCACGGCCACCGACCTCGGGCCGTTCATCACGACCGCTTACCACTGGCACCTGAATGCGGTGAGCTCGACACACCTGTGCCTGGCGGTCGAGCTGTCCACGCCCGACGACCCGTATGCCCCGCCTAGCTTGGTCGGGAACGCGCCGGGCTGGCCGACGACCGACCTGCGCGTGATCCTCGACAACAACAAGGCGCAGCGCAACATGGGCCTGTCGACCACGCCGGCGCGCGGCGAGGGCATGATCGACTCGATCTACGCCATCGCCCACAACGCCGCGACGTTCCGGCGCGACATGGTGTTGCGCTACCGCGTGTCGCCGGAGGTGTACAAGCGCCTGCGCGGCGCGCGCCTCGCCCTGCCCGGCCAAGCCGCGCAGACGCTCAAGCCCGAAGGCCGCCTGCTGCTCAAGGGCATGCGGCCCGGGGAGAACCGTTGGATCGGGCTGACGCTGCGTGCCCCGGGCGGCAAGGAGGGCGAGTCGCTCCTGGTCTTCTTCGAGGAAATGGTCGGCGCAGTCGCGGTCAACGGTTTCGGTCTGGGCGTGCGACTCGCTTCCGACCAGGACGCGGCGCGCGCCACGCTCGAGCTGCACCGCTCGGTGTTTACGCGCTTGGCCGCCCAGTTCAAGCTCGACGGCGCCGAGGTCCAAGCCGAGGCGGCGCGCAAACAACTCGGCGACAGGCAATTGACCGCGGAGCTTTATGTGCGTTTCGCGCGCGAGCACTTCAAGCCGGCGCTGGCGGTAGCCAACGCCTGGCTCAAACACCAGAAGGGGACGGACCCGTTCGGCATCGGCGCGGCGGCCAAGGCAGTAGGCGGGCTGCGGTTCGACAAACCGGCGCTGTTGCACTACCCGCACCTCACCTTGCTCAACCGGCTCGATGCGTATATCACCTCGGTACAGTTGGCGCGCGGCGATGCGGCCGACAGCTTGCTCAACGTGCGCTGGCAGAACGATCTCTACCGCCAGACCGCCGCGGTGAGAAAACTGGCCTGCACCATGACGCTGCGCGACGACTCGGATCGCTTCATTCAGCAGTTCGGCCAGCGCAAGCTGCGTGTGCGCGACTATCCGGGTTTCGTCAAACGCGTCCTGCCGTGCCTGCGCGAGACCGCGAAGCTGCCGGCGCTGGCCAATCTCGGGTTAGCGAAATACGCCGGCGAGATCGAGCACAACCTCGGCGACGCGACCGCGCTGCAGCGGGCGCACCGCCAGTACCTACTGCAACTGCAAAAGGCCCCGGTCGAACGGCGCACGTCGCGTGTCACCGCGCCGGCCGGCGTGAAGTAAGACGACTTAGGGAAGCTCCGATGCAGTTCGTGTCGAACCAACCGAGTATCTCGAACCTGACCGAATGCCAAGAGGACGCGAGGTTGGCGGTCATGGATGCCGAATCTGGCCCCGAGGATCCAACAAACCGGCTTCGCCGAGATTCGTGCGGTCGACCCTCAACCTGAGGAAGTCAACGCTCTGGTGCGCGCCGAGCACGAGAGGTGCTCGTGCGTGGTGCGCGAGGCGAAGATCGGCGCGAACTGGCGAGCAGGCGCTTCGGCGCCTCATCTCAGTGCGCATGCATCAGCTTCGTGCGCCGCCTTGGTGCAGGCGCGCCGATTTTCCGTTTTCCTTCCTGCACTAAGCCCCTGGCACGGTCGTTGCGTTTCCCCCTGCACGTAGTCCGTTCAACCAACAAGGGGAACACATGAAACGCCGTGGCGTACTGAAGTTGCTCAGCATGTCGGCCGCGATCGCGGCCATCGGGCTC
>Ga0210377_10004087_pt1 | contig 12332 bp, 11 predicted proteins | sample PLM4_65_b1redo_FD_155480 | JGI IMG/M metagenome (GOLD analysis project Ga0210377, IMG submission 155480) | Groundwater sediment microbial communities from an aquifer in East River, Colorado, USA - PLM4_65_b1 redo | ecosystem: Environmental > Terrestrial > Soil > Riparian zone | place: USA: East... | reverse complement strand
GCGAACGCCACCTCGCGCCACACGGGGAGCGAGAAGGGCGCCGCGCTCTCGGTCGCCGAGGGCATCCACTCGAGCTGCACCGGCGCCCCCTCGTACACGTCGGGGGTGGTGTCGGCGCCCTCTCCCGCCGTGGCGATCCCATCCAGCACGAGCGTCCACGTCTCCGTGCCGCCGTCGTAGGATACCGAGAGGACGCGGCGCCAGTATGGAAGCACCGGGTGGAAGGAGAGCCAGTCGCCCACGGCAGGAAGCCAGCTCCCCCGGTCCACGTCGGTGACGGTGATCGACGTGGTGTTGTCGGTCCCGACGACGACGCCCTCGTAGACGTGGTCGTAGCCGCGCGACTCGTCATCGAACGAGCGGAGCTCCCAGATGGGCAGGTTGTCGTTTCGCGACGCGGCGACGATCGGGTAGCCGGTGGGGCCGGTGGTGCACGCCGCCGAGAAGTAGAGCTCGGGCCAGCGGGTCCATCCCCCGGTCACCGGCGAGAAGCACATGACGTTCTGAGAGAGCGTCCCGCCCGTCGTGATGCGCGGCAGGAAGACGAGGACGAGGTTTCGGCGCTCCCAGCAGAGCACCCGGCACCCGCGCTGCGTCGGGTCGTCGTTGATGGCGCGGATCGTCCCCTCGAGCTGCCCGCCCACCTTGTTGTCGCTTGGGGTGTTCCGAACGCCGCTCTCCGAGACCGCCACGAGCCCGCGGTTCGTGAAGGCGTAGGCGATGCCCTCCATGGTGTCCACGCACTCGGAGCGCACGAGACGGAGGGTCGCGTCGAGGAGATCGACGGTCCACCGGTCAGGGGCCGAGCCGGTCACGCGCCAGAGGCCGTCCTCCTTGAAGACGAGCATCGCGTCGCGAAGGGGGACGAGGCGCTGGATTCGACCGCGCGAGTCGCCGATGTCGGTGAAGTTCAGGAGCGGCACGGCCTCGGGCTCGTCGGGGAGCGACCACCAGAGACGGTTTCCGTGGAGCGTCTGGTCGGGCTGCGCAGGCTTGCGGATCGAAGGCGTGAAGGCGTCTGGGGCGGAGAGGCTCGTCACGTCGATCAGGCCGTTGCGCGGCTGGTCGGATTCGATGATGAGCGTCCCCACCTCTCCGGTGAGCGCCCCGGTGGACTGGACGGGGTTCGGGCCGACGATGCGGAAGCCGTCGCCGTTGAGCGATGTGTAGCGGTTCACCACCAGGGCGAACGAGTACGCGGTGGACGACGAGCGCGCGGCGGCATCCAGAGAGCTGTCCACCTCAAAGGCTCGCGTCGAGGTGGCGGAAACGGTGTTGTAGGCGAAGAAGACCACCTCGCCGTTGAGGCCATCGATGGTCACCGAATCGCTGGCGATGGTCGGGCTCGGGCCGCTGTTGGCGTGGTTACCGGTCGCGTTCGCCGACATCTGGACGGTGTAGGGACCCGCGCCGGTGATGGCGATGATCGTGGTCTCTGCGGGGATCTCACCGAGCGACGACTCCGGGCCCACCGTGTTCCGGCTGAGGTACTGGCCCACCCGAAGACCCGTCACGCTCGCGACGCCCGTGATGGTGTCCGTGGCGACGGTGATCGTCCCGGTGGATATCGCCGTCGCCCCGAGGGAGACGCCGTCCGAGTCGCGCGAGCTTGTGGAGCCGACCTTGGTGAGTTGGAGCACCAACCGCTCTCGGTCGTAGCCCATGCCGTACCACATGCACGAGGCGAAGAGCGCGAGCGCCGAGACGCGCGGAGGCGCCAGGCGAGCGGCGAGCGCCCCTCCCTGGCCTGGGTTCGTGTAGAGGGCCTGACCGAGCTGGCTGTCCTCGCTGCGATCGATGACCGAGGTGGCCTGTGGGAAGTTCCCGGCCGTCACGTCCGCGAGAGTCACCGTGTAGGACGCCGCGAGGTACATGTCTGGGGCGAGCGGGCCGTTGGCACCGGTGGTGACGATGCGAGTGCGGTAGAACTCGACCACATCGTTCTCGAGCAACACGCCAGGCTGGAAGGTCCAGGTCCCGTCGCTTGGGATGGGCGGGAACGGCGCTGGGTAGGCGAGCGCAACCGACTCATCTACGGCGCTCCCGATGTCGAACGGCACGAACAGCGCGGACGGCGCCGAGCGGAGGACGTAGCCATTTGCGTCGGTGCGCTTGATGACGATCCGATAGCCCACCGTGAACGGGCTGGTGAACGGGCCGAGCCCGTCGAACGCCACGGTTGGCGCGGTGTAAGGGTTGGGCGAGACGTTCATCTCGAGCCCGGCCCACGGCATCACCAGCGTCGTCGGCGAGACCACCTTCAGGACGCCATCGATGGTCGTGACGTACGTCGAGCCGCGCGCCTGCTCGACCTGCTGCTCGGAGAGCTCGGCGATGAGCGGGCCGCCAGCGTCAGGGCCGACCACGAGCCCGGTGGCGTTCCTCCAGCCCTCGTCCGCGTCCCACGCGAACCACTCGCCATCGAAGGCGAAGACGCAGGTGGGGCGCTCGGTGGGACCCGCCTCCTCAGCGATGATCGCCGAGTTGGGCCTCCCGCGAACGAGCCCCGGCAGGTCGCACACGACGTGGTCCGCCGCCGATAGCGCCCCCTTGGGCGCCACCGTGGGGCTCATGTCGGTCGCGAGGCCGAGCACGGGAAGCGTGACCTGGGAGCTCACCGGCTACCGCCCCACCGGCGACGGCGAAGAGAGCTGGACCCGACGATCGGACGGCTCCTCCGGTCATCCCGCGGCATCAGCACCCGCACGGCCGCGTCACGGGCCATCTGAGCGCGCCCCATCATCGCAGCGGCTCCCGGGCTCGAGGTCGCTCCCAGGGCAGCCTCGGCCGTCCCACGCACCAGGGCGGGCCACAGGGCGCGGGGGATCGGCGGGTAGACCGTCGTCCCCGCCGCGCAGACGTAGTCGGGGGCGTGGTTCTGGACCGCGGCGACCATCCCCGAGGTGTCGAAGGTGTCGAGAACCAGGGTCACCCCCGAGGCGTTCGTGTTGCAGACCGCGTCGTAGGCCAGGACCGAGTAGGGCTCCTGGCCCGAGATGATGTCCACCCGAGCTCCATCGGTCCCGATGTCCGCGCCAGCGAGAGCCGGGAGGGTCAGGGTCACGTCCGCGGCGTCCACGAAGGACACGATGGACGAGGAGTCGGTTCCGCCTGTCGCGATGAGCTTGTTCGGGGAGCGCAGGTAGAAGACCCGCAGCGCCCACCCCGAATCCCCCGAGACGGTCCCGAGCTCGACGTGCTCCTCGACGAAGCCGTACCAGCGGGGAGCGACTGCGGCGCCCGGGAGGTAGGTCGCCTTCAGGACGAGGGGGTCAACCTCGGTCAGCGGGTAGGTGGTCCCGTCAGGAAGCACCATCATCACGCCCCGAACGGCCTGGGCGAGCGCCCGGCTGGGGAGCTCGTAGCTCGTGGTCCCCGGAACGATGGTGATGTCGAGGGAGGTGAGCCAGCGGCCCTCGCGCCCGGGGCGGATGGTCGCCGAGATCAGCGTCGCGAGCACGTCATCGGCGAACCGGAGCAGCGTGGCCGCGCTCTGGTCGCCTGCGGTGGGCAGGAACGCCTCATCGCGCACGGCCGTCAGCAGATCGTCGGTGTTCAGCCCAAGTCCCATGTGCTCTCCTGGAGGGGGAGCATCGCCATGGGCGGTAGCTCGGAAGAATCCGACCGGCCGGCGATACGGTGCCCCGAGAGGTCCGCCGGCCGGTCGAAATGGTTCACGGAGAAGTGCCGGTGGTGTAGACGACGGGGTCGGCGACCCACGCCTCGGTCCCAGTGGGAGCGAAGGACGCGGACGCCCACGAGAAGCCCGTGCCCGCGTCGAGGAGCGCCACCAGGTTGCCGATGCGCCCCGACTCGAGGAGCTGGAGCGAGACGATCGCCGAGCCTCCCGAACTCGCGAGGACGAACCCCTTGAGCTTGGTGTGCGCGTTGATGACCGCGATCGTGTTGGTGGCCGAGATGGCCGCGGTGCCGCCGATGGTGATCTCGTTCTCGTTCGCAGCCGACGCCACGAGGGTCAGAATCACCCCGCCGATCGAGATCGTGTCTGCCGCCGTGCCGACTCCCGAGAAGGTCCCGAGGACCGTCTTCAGGGATGCCGGATCGAGGCCGCCGGAGAGGACGCTGCCAGAGCGCGCGATGCCTCCACCGGCGTCCTGCTCGCTGAGGATGATGGCGTTGCCGCCGATGCCAGCCTGACGAGCCGTGATGGTCACCACGCCCACCGCGCTCGTCGCACTGACGAGAGCCGCGATCGGCGGGTAGGCGTTGATCGCAGCGGCGAGGGAGGTCGCCGCCGCCGTGTCGCTCGTGTCGATGGAGAACTGCCCGGAAGCAGCCACCGCCGCCCCAGCGACCGCCGTGAGCTTGTAGGAGCCGATTCCCACGAAGTCGCCCGCCGTGAGGCTGGCCTGCGTGAGCGTCACCGTCCCCGTGGCAGCCACCGGGCTCGATTCCTCGATGGCCACCCGGAGACGAGCTCCGAAGCCGCCGAGAGCGAACGAGAGCAGGTTCACGAGCCACATGAAGCCGGCCCGAACGTTGGAGCTCACCGGCCGCGTGGCCGCAAGCTCCGCTCCCGCCCGGGTCGGCGTCATCACCTCGATGCGAAGAACGCCGGCCATCTCAGACCGCGCTCCGTGCGCTGATGCCGCTCAGCTTCACCTGCTGGCTGGGCTTGGTGTCCAGGACGAACTGCGAGGAGAACTGGCGGAGCTCCTTGCCAGCGAACCCCTCGAGGTCGAACCAGAACTTGTCGCCCGCGCCCTCACCCGGGAAGCCGTTGCGGATGTCGCTCTCGCCGCCCCGGATCCAGTCCTTCGGGTTGAAGATGAAGCCGTCGCCCTGCTTCACCATCGGGTGGCTGACGATCTCGAGGCTGTTGTTGTTGGCGCCGTTGAAGGTGAGCTTGTTGGTACCCTGCTCGACGCCCATCTTCTGGTTCTCGCCGAACCGACGAAGGCCCGCCGCGTCGTCGGCGATGTCGTTGAACACCGCCTCGTTGATGAACGCCTTCACGGACTTGCCGATGAGCCCGCGTCCCACCGGGAGCTTGAGCGCACGGCCGATCGTGAAGATCGTCGCCGGCACCGAGCCCACCGCCAGGGTGTTGCCCTTCCAGATGCCGTAGGTGGCCGGGTTGATGCCGTAGAGGGAGCCGGTGTTCGACATCTGCATGTCGATTCCGTCCATCTGCTGACCGACACCGGACGTGCGCGCGCCCACCGGGACGAAGAAGGCGCCCGTGGTGAGCGCGGTCAGGTCGGCGGCGGCGCCGGTGAGGGTGATCGAGCGGGTGGTCGGATCGACCGCGCCCACGTCGATGACGGCGGTGGTGTTGAGCTTCGTGGCACCGGTCACGTCGTAGGCATCGACGCCCGCGCCCTCCATCTGAGACCAGATGCCGGTCGCCCAGCTCTGGCTGGTGAGCACGATGACGCGGGTGGTGGTGCCGGCGCCGGTCGATTCCCACACGCCCATCCCGGTCGGCGAGTTGCCGTAGAGGATGCCGAGCTCGAGGTAGAACCGGTGCGACTCGAGCAGCGAGCCGATGATGAGCGGCAGCGCCGCCTCGTATGCCTTCTCGCTGCCGCCATCGGTCGCGGCCAGGGTGCCGTAGCTCACCTGGTCGCGCATGACGATCTCGGCGCCGCTGGTGCGGGCCGGAGCGGTCTGCATCGTGCGCGCCGCATTCAGCGCGTAGAGCGTCTGCCGACTGGTCTTCTGGTGGGTGACGCCGTGCGAGCGCCGCACGACGATGAGCTCTTCGTACTCGGCGCCGATCTTCGCCTTGTCCTGGAACGGGAGCGCCTCCTGTGCGTAGGCGAACTCCGGGAGCGCCGCGACCATCTTGCCGAAGACGCGCTTGGTGACGCCATCGAGCGTCGAGATTGTACCTGCCATGATTCCTCCGAGTGATTGCGGCTGGATGCCGCGGGTCTCTCGGTGCTCTCGATGGCCGGTTTCTTCGTGCGTGCGCCGTGGGGTAGCAGGCTGAAGGTCGGGTCTCCCGCACCTATGTGTGGGTCACACGGTGCCAGGTTGCGCCAGGCTGCGCAACTGGGTCAGCGCTTGCGCATCTCCTCCATGATGTCCGAGAGCGACTTCTTGGGCCCTCCAGTGGGCTCGGGCTGGCGCTGAACGGGCTCCTGCCTGCGACCGGGCTGGGCTTCGATCGCCGCCGACTGCGCGCCTGCGAACTTCGCGATTCCCTCGTCGCCGACGATCTGCCGAAGGACGGCCGGATCGACCCCCTTGATGATTCCGCCGAGAGCCTCCCGCACGTCCTTCACGGCCATGTCCTGGGCCTCGTCGATGCTCATGCGGACGTTGTTCTTGGCGGCCCTGCGGAGGTAGGAGACGGTCCGCTCGGTCGCCATCTGGATCACGCGCTCATTCTGAGGGAGCCCCTTCGACTCGAAGGCGTGCGGCCACTCCTCTGCCCACTTCGCCGCCTGCGCCTTGCCGGCTTCCACGCGCCGCGCGGCCTTCTCCTGGGCGATGCGGGCCTCGTCGGCCTTGATGCGCTGCTCGCGGGTCTGGAAGTCACGCTCGCGCGTCTTCAGGCTGTCCTGTCGAGCTCGCTCTCTGGGGTCGAGCTTCTCGTAGCGGATGCGGTTGGCGACCCGCTCCTGGAGGAGCCCGTAGACCTGCTCGCCGTACCGCTCCTCGAGGTGGTCTAGGAGGGCGTTGGGGTCGTTGAGCATCGCGGCGGCCTGCTTGAGCTTCTCGGTCTGCTGCGTCACCTGCGACTTGAGCTGGTTGGCCTCCTCGAAGCGCCGGAAGCTGGCCTTCTCGAGCCCCTGGAGCCGGCTCATGTCGCGGATCGAGAGTTCGTGCTCCTTGCCGTCGATCTTCACCTTGTGGCGGTAGTCTGAGATGTCGATGTCCTCGACGGTCCCGTCCTCCTTCGCCCGCTTGAACAGGTAGCGCTCCTCGGCGGCGGTGAGGGGCTTGCCGTTGGGAGCTCCTGGGCGCGGGGCGCCTACCTGGGGAGCAGCTGGCGCTCCGTTGGTTGCCGGGGTCGGCGCGGAGGCGGGGGAGCTCGTTGCGGGGGTGGTTGCGGGCGCGGTCGTGCCGGTGGGAGCGGCGGGGGCGCCGGCACTCACGCGAGCGCCTCGGCCACTACGCGGGCGACGGTGACGAAGATGGCATCCTTCGCGCGCTGCGCTGGCGGCAACTCAGCGTACGGCACAAAGCACGGGTGCTCCTTCGCCTCCGGGTTCTTCACCGGACCGAACTTCCACCCGGCGGCGCGCTTCTCGGCCAGCCACGACTCGTGCGACTGCTCCGGCGTGTTGCCCGCGAGGGCCCCCGTCACGCCGTTGCGTGCGCTGGACCGCTGCCACTCGGGAGCCGTCTCCCACGGCGGCTGCGAGTCGTCGCCGATGGCGATGCAGTAGGCGCGGTTTGCTTCGTGCGCGGCGCGTGCCGCCGCTTCGGTCGTCTTCTCGTTCATCGGGGGACCTCAGGCTGGGGTTGGGGGCAGTCGGGAAATCATGTCGGGGGCTGACCGGGCACTGGCGCGCGCTCGTTCGTCCCCGCGATCATGGGCATCCTCGGACCACCAGGAGGCGGCTCGCCCCCCATCGGTCGCGCGAGGCCCGGAGCTGGTCCCTTGTCGTCCCCTGCGGGCCCCTTCTTCTTCGGAGGGCCATCGGGCGGGGGAGGCCCCTCGGCGCCTGGAGGGGGCACTGGGGGCGGGGGCATCACCTTCCACCCGAGGAGCGCCGCCATGTCCGGCGGGGTCACGGCGAAGCGCTCGGAGTGGAGCTTGATGTGCGCCTCGATGAGCGCGGCCTTGGTGGGGTCCTTCCGCATCGCGAGGTCGAGGAGGGCCCGGTGCTCGCGAACGTGAATCTCGTGGGTGTCGAGCTCGGAGACGCCCTCCCACATCCCTGGGGGGAGCGGGGCCCCTGGCGGCAGCTCCGGGCGCGGTGGGCCGAGGCGCCGGCCCTCTCTGAGCTCGTCGTTCTCGCCGGAGATGAGCTGAAGCTCTGCCTCTGGCGACTTCAGGAGGGGCGTCAGGGTCCCCGCGGTGACGATCTCGATGTACTGCTCGGGCACCGTGAGTAGGCCGCGATCGAGGAGCTTGTCGGCGATTTCCAGGCGACCGGCCGCCTGCTGCATCAGCGGGGAGCCGGTCTCGATCTGCACGCCAACCACATCCTCGAGCTGGTCCTGGTTCACCGGCTTCAGGTACTCGTTGCCCGCTGCCCCGGCCGATCGCGAGAGGCGCGGCGAGACCATCAGCTTCTTGAGCATCTTGTAGCCGAGGGTCGCGATGCGTTCCCGGTGCTTGATGCGAGCCGCCTGGAACTTGCTGTTGAACTGCACCGCGAGGCTCTGGACGAGCGCGAGCGCGGCGCCCGACTTCAGCGAGGCGTCCGGCTGCCCACGCACGGTGCTGTTGATGCCGGAGATCGTCTGCGCCGCCGAGACCCAGCGATCGATCGCTTCGTTCACCTCGGTGCGCGGGCCGAGCATCTCCATCGCCTGGGGGCGCCCACCGTCCGCAAGCCCGACGATGTGGTTGTACTTGATGAGGCGGCGAGTGCCGGAGAGGTCATCCTCGATGACGCCGGCTTCCATCGGCGCGGAGATGTTCTGCCCGCCGAACGCCTCGAGCACCGTGACGTTGGCGCTCTCGCCCATGTCGATGCAGTCCTGAATCACCAGGAGGTCCCAGAGGCCCGAGTAGGCCGTCCCCTGTCCGATTCGCGTGGCTGCGAGCATCGGGGAGACCGGGAGCTCGTCGAGGAACGCCGGGCCGTCGTAGAGACAGAGCTCGCCGCAGACGATCGCGTAGCGCCCCTCGGGAACGGCGTCGGAGGGGTTGTGGTAGACGCACCAGACGGTGACCTTGTCGTCGCGCTCGTCTCGAGCCCAGGGCTGCGACCAGATGGAATCCATCCAGCGGTTCGAGACCTGCCCCTTCTGCGCGACGATCTGCTCGGCGAGGTCCGGGTAGCGAGCGGCGAGGTCCCAGACGCTCTCGGAGTGCGAGACGATCGCCCACTCGAGGTCCATCGGGCGGAAGGGGTCGTGGATGACGCGCCAGGGACCGACGCTCTCCGCGATCACGTCACCCTCCTTGCGGTTCGGGTCGCCCGGGTGGCCCGTCTCGGGGTTGGGGGCGAGCGGCGCGAGCTTGCCGGCGAAGGGGGACCACCGGAGGTGCTGGAACCCGAGCCCGTAGAGGAGGGCCGTCTCGTCGTCCTTCTCGGTTTTCCCCTCGAGCCCCCAGTCGTGCCAGAAGTTGCTGACCACCCCGGTGGCGATCGGCGCTTCGGCGAGGCTCTTGGTCTTGGAGTCGATCGCCTTAGCTGCGAACGCCGGCCTTTCGTGGCCCGCCATCGCGAGGATGCCCTGTCCGATCGACCGGTAGTGGTTGAACCGGACGTTGCACTCCTCGTCGGCCTCGCCCGAGAAGGTCACGGCGACGGAATCCTTCCAGCCGCCGAGAGGATCGGTCCCGTAGTAGGTCCATTCGGACTTCCTCCAGAGGTCCACGAGGCCGAGGGCGCCGATCTGGTCCCAGTAGGCGTCCGCGAGCGCCTTCACGATCCTGGGAAGGTCCTCCTTCGGCACGGTCGCCCAGTGCTGTTGAAGCTGGCTGACCGCATCGCCTGAAGTGGAGGGCACGAGCCGGACTGTGTCGGCTTGCGCCAAGACGGTCAAGCTGTGCCACCGTGGGCCGGCTCAGCGCCTCGCCTTCCGGTTCGTGATTCGCTTCGGTTTCCTCGTCCGAAGGTGCGCGGGAACGTGCTGGTCGGTTCGGGATGGCATCGGGCCCGCGGGGAATGGGTTCAGGAGCCAGTTGATGCTCCTCACGAGGTAGATGAGGGCCGCGAGAGCATCGAAGTGCCGGAGACCTACAGCACCAGCGACCTTCGCGAACGTCTTCGCCTCCTCCTCCGAGAGCCGCTCGAACTCCGTCCTTCGAACGTTCCAGATGGCGAACTCGATGTGCGACAGGAGCACCGTGCATCGGGGGTGGATGAGGATCTCGTGGCGAGCGATCCGAACCCGCACCGCATTCACCGCCCCCTCGAGGTCGTCCTTCGCTGTCGCCCTCCACCGAGCGGGCTCCTCGATCGTCGGCTGGAGCTTCGCCATGTCCGCGATCGTGATGAGGGCGGCGTCCGCCACTCGAGAGCGGACCCTCTGCCCCTGCGGGATGTGCCTCCGATCCATGTCCGCAGTGGCGTTCTGCACGTCGGTCGAGGTCGGTCTGGTGAGGATGCGCTCGTCCTCGATCATCAGCCGGTGGTGCATGAAGTCGTGCCACCCGAGGAGCGACGCCGAACCGTCCGAGTAGCCGAGGTCGGCAGCGACGTACCAGTGCCGGTGGGACGGGGGCTCGGGCCACACGGCGGGAGCCACGATCGTCCGGTGGGCAGTGAACTCGGGGATGACCGCTCGACGTTCGTCGGTGAGGAGCTCGCACATGCCCTCCCGGCGCCACTCGACCGAGTCAGGCCCGCCCATCTCCCGGCACATCTTGTCGAGCACCTCCGGCTTGATGTGGGGAGCGTCTCGAGTCGTCCTGCGAACCAGCGTCCCCTGAGCTGCGGCTGTAGGCACGTACCGCTGGGCGAAGGCGTGCGCCGGCGTCAGGGGGGCCGAGCTCCCCATCAGGAGCGTCCCGTCCGTGGTGACCATCGTCCAGGTGAGGACCGACTCGATGAGGTAGACGAGGATCGGATTGAAGCCGGCCTCGTCGGCGTAGGCGCGCTTCGCAGGCCGACCGCGGAGACGGTTCGCAGAGACCTCGGTCTCGGTGCCCGCGATGATGATCTCGGAACCGTTCTTGAAGCGGACGATCCCCTCGAGGATGGTCGGTCGGTCCTCGGGAGGAGCCCAGGCCGCGAGGTAGCGAGCCTCCGGCATCACGAACTGCTCAGCCGACTCGAGCGTCAGGGCGGCGTAGGGGATGATCGTTCCAGGATTCGCCAGAGCGAACTCGAAGGCGTCCACCACGAAGAAGCGAGTCTTGCCCCAGCGGCGGCCGCACATGAACACGAAGCGACGCTCACCCCGAGCCTCGGCTTCTCGAAGCTGGTCACGAGCTCGTAGCTGATCGTCGTGAAGAGCCCAGGAGAGGTCCCCGTTGCGCCAGAGGAGGGCGCGGGCTGCGGCGCGGGCTTCCTCGAACCCCAGCTCCTTGATGGTCTTCTGGGCTGCGGGGGAGAGGGCCGATGTCACTGGTCGGTGGGGTCCGGGATGGGCGGGTCGATCATCGCGTCGATCTCCTCAGCCGTCTCCTGGACGTACAGGTGCTGCCCCGTCGAGAGAACCACCGTCGAGCCGCCTCTCTCGTTCGTGAACCACAGCACCATGTGGGGCACGTGAACGGTCGCCGGGTGGTCCAGCAGCGCGAGCTTGTTCAGGACGATGAGCTGAGGGGTCTCGAACATCACCGCCGCTCCACCTTCCGTGCCTCCAGATGAGACACGCGAGGCTCCACCAGCTCCAGCTTCTTGCCGTGAGAAGCGACACCAGCCTCGAGCTTCGCGATTCGAGAAGAAAGCTCCTCCTGCTCAGCTGAAGCCTTCGCCCCATGAAGCCTGAGAACTGTGTCCCGAACCACCAGGGACACGAACGCCACGCAGAGGACGATGGCGAGCACGATGAAGGCGGGGGCCATCAGTTGCCCCTCGCGCCACGAGACCGAGGATCCTCCGCGTCGTCCGCTCGACGACGACGCTCAGCATCGTTCCGACGAGCCTCGTTCGGATCGTAGAGCTCAGCCTCGGTCCGCTCGTTGAGGTACTTGTCCCACTCGCGGCAGGCGTGCTGGTCGTCAGGGTCCGGTCGCCCGGGAGGCTTGGGGCGGTTCACTTCGGCCCCGGAGGGGAGAGGGGCTCGCTGAGCTTCTTCCAGTTCTCGATGAGCTGCTCCTGAAGGCGAAGAACCTCCACCACGCCCAACAGGCGCAGCACGGCCTGAGCCGCATCCTCCCAGGCGCGCTTCACGGCCTCGCCGGTCTCACCCTCCAGAGCCGACCACGGAGGGATCGGCTTGCCGTCGTAGGTCAGCCCACCCTTGCTGGTGTTGTACGCCTCGAAGGCGACCTGCCCCGGTGACTTCTCCGAGGGATTCACTTCCGACTCCAGAGCTCGAACAAATCACCCTCGAACCACCTCTCCACCTTCCCAAACTGAATCGCCTTGAAGTTCGGCTCCCCAACTCGACTCACGAGGTACTTCTGCACCACCTCGTAGGGAATGCACACCTCGGCGAGCATCCAGCTGTTGTCCTCCGAAGGAACCAGAACGTGACCCCTCCAGACATCCGAACGGGGAACACCAGGCAGAGGGACGAGCTCAGGAAGGGTCTTGGCCCCAGATTTGGAAATGGGGGGGGAGAGG
>Ga0210377_10004086_pt1 | contig 12334 bp, 11 predicted proteins | sample PLM4_65_b1redo_FD_155480 | JGI IMG/M metagenome (GOLD analysis project Ga0210377, IMG submission 155480) | Groundwater sediment microbial communities from an aquifer in East River, Colorado, USA - PLM4_65_b1 redo | ecosystem: Environmental > Terrestrial > Soil > Riparian zone | place: USA: East... | reverse complement strand
GGCGACAACAAGAGCATGGGGGGTACGGTGAGGGTGGCGAGCCACCTGGACGGGGTCGTAATGAAGCCCACGGTCGAGGTTGACGGGGAGCTTATCATGAAGGAGGGAAGGCTCCTTATATTTTAAATATTTTAAGCCGCTCTGAAAACGTGGGAGTCGTGTGGTAAATTTAATGTAATGGAGTCAGCGGTAAGCAAATTCGTTTTCCTTAACCCGCCCGGGCTTGCGGAAAGCGCCTTATTCCTCATCTTATTCGCCATTGTAATCTACGGCTCGCTCAGAAGCACGAGGCATCTCAAGAGCGCTGGAAGGAGGTTTATCCTGACCTCGCTCCATGCACTCGCTTTTATTACCGTCCTATTCATTCTGACGAACCCCGCCATCAAGGAAGAGAGCTTCAGGGAAGAAAAGAAGACCCTCGCTGTAATAGTCGACGGTTCCTGGAGCATGAACCTGGCCGGGGGGACCTCAGGCGGGGACAGGATAGAAGCGGTGAGGGGGTTCTTCGGGGATAACACCGGTTTCTTTACACGGCTCGGACAGAATTTCATCCTCGATTACTACACCTTTGACGAGACCCTGAAGCCATCCTCGCAGGAATCCATACTGAAGAACGAGCCCTCCGGTACACACACCGAGCTGGGCAAGCTGCTCGGCGAGCTCACCGAGAAGCACGGGAGGGGAGAGCTCGACGAGGCGCTCCTGATATCGGACGGCGCGGGCAGCTGGCAGACTTTGGACGCAGGCTCCGATGAAGCGCTGAAAAATGCCGGCTTCAGGATCAACGCGGCAGGCGCCCTCGCGTCTGACGCGACTGACGATATATGGATAGACAAGATAAATTCAAATGAAGTCTCTTTCCTGAGATACCCCTATTCCGTAAGCGCCGTCGTGAAGTCGGGCGGGCCCGCCGGTATGCGAATCCCCGCGTCACTCTACGAGGGCAACGAGCTGATTTCCATAAAAGAGGTCTATATCGATCCCCGTACGAAGGAAGGGGAAGCCGAGTTCGAAATAAATCCCATAACCCTCGGGAGAAAGATCTACACGGTATCCATACCGGTTTTATCCGACGAGCTGATCCCCGAGAACAACCGGAAATCTTTTTACACCGACGTCATTATAAATAAAATACGTGTCCTCCACGTGGCGGGCAGTCCTTCATGGGACGTCAGGTTCCTGAGAAAAGCGCTCAAGAGGAACCCTAACATCGACCTCGTATCGTTTTTCATTCTGCGCGACCCGTCCGACCTCGTATTCGCAACGGAGAACGAGCTCAGCCTTATACCGTTCCCCGTCAACGAAATATTCGGAAACGAGCTGCCGACGTTCGACATAGTGATATTTCAGAATTTCAATTTCCAGCCCTACGGAATCTTCGGCTTCCATCTGAGGAGCGTCAGGGACTACGTTATGAACGACGGCGGAGCGTTTCTAATGATCGGCGGGAACAAGAGCTTCGACAGCGGTAATTACGGGAGGACCCCCATTTCTGAAATACTGCCCGTGGAGCTCGACTACATGGCGCGCACGCCCGCCGATACGATCAGCGGCGAGGCGTTCCGGCCTAAACTGACTGCCGCGGGCAAGAACCACCCGATCATGAGGATAATCCCCGACAGGGATGAAAACGAGAAGCAGTGGAACGGCATGCCCGAGCTCGAAGGGTTCAACATGGTCGAGGGACTGAACCCGGACGCAGTGCCTCTCCTGGTCTCGCCGGAAGGGGAGCCGATACTGGCTCTGGCCAAGGTCGGGTCCGGCAAGGCCGCCACATTCCTGTCCGACTCCTCCTGGAGATGGAATTTCATTTACGGAAGCGAAGGGGACGTTTCACCACTCTATGAAAAATTCTGGAACAGGCTTTTTCTATGGTTCGTCAACGACCCGGAGTTGAAGGATGTAAGGGTCGAGACCGATAAGGCCGTATATAGCCCCGGAGAAAATGCCGGAGTCGCCATCTGGGACCTGAGCAGGGACGAAGCAGGGGAGAAATCCGTAAAAGTGCAACTGACCCTGCCCGACGGAACCACAGCCGATATAGAGCCCGAAAGAGACACACGTCAGAGGCTCACGGCTAAAATCATGCTTTCACAACCGGGCGTATACAAGATCACAGCCCGCACGGTGGGCGATGGCGCCGAGTATTCGGATTCGGAGACGTCCGAAGCGTCTTTTATCGTCGAGCCGCCCGGGGATGAATTAAGGGGGATCACGTCCAATCTGAAGCTGCTGAAGTACATCGCCGGTGCGACCGGGGGGAGCTATATTTCGACCCGGGACAATCCGGAGGGGCTCAACATCGAAAACGCGCGCAAGAAGACGATCACCGGATATAAAACAGTCCTCCTCTGGGATAACCCCGTCTTCCTTTTACTGATATTGGGGTTATTATTCTCCGAGTGGTCGCTCAGAAGAAGGTGGGGGCTCAAGTAGACAAGCACTCCGTTAGTTCGCTCTCCCGCTTGAAATAATGGATTATAAGGATTTACTTATAGGGATTCGGAGAAAAGAATGGTCCTCGCGGTCGATATAGGGAATACAAATATAGTCTTCGGCGTTTTCGACGGCAGGAGTATAAAGTGCCACTGGCGGATAGGCACCGACAAATCCAAGACCTCCGACGAATACGGCATCCTGTTCAGGGAATTAATGAAGATAAGGGAAATCGACCCGAACTCTATAGACGGGGCGGTAATTTCCTGCGTTGTGCCGACTATACAGTCCACGGTATCGAACGCTGTCAAAAATTATTTCGACGTGAGCCCCGTCGTTGTGGGCCCCGGGGTAAAAACCGGGATGCCCATACTCTATCATAACCCCAAGGAAGTAGGCGCGGACAGGATTGTAAACGGGGTGGCGGCCTACGATAAATACAGGAGCGCGGTCATAGTTGTCGACTTCGGAACGGCTACGACGTTCGACTGCATCTCGGACAAGGGGGAATACATGGGGGGGGTCATCACGCCGGGGCTTATGATTTCGGCAGAGGCGCTCTACCGGGAAGCGTCCAAGCTCCCGAGGGTGGAGATCGCGAAGCCCGAGAACATTATAGGCAAGACCACGGTTGAGAGCATACAGTCGGGGCTCATACACGGATATGCAGGCCTCGTGGACGGCGTCGTTGTGAAGATAAAATCGGAAATGAAAACAGAGCCCCGCGTTATCGCTACGGGCGGGGTTGCGAACCTTATCGCGCCCGAGACCAGGACGATTGAGGAAGTCGACGAGTTCCTCACGCTCCGCGGGCTGAAACTCATCCATGAAAGAAACCTCTAGCTTCGTAATCGGCAGACACAGGTGCTCAAACAGACACTTCGACCTCATCCTCGAGAATAAAGGAGAGGTGAGGCACTGGATTATCCCCAAAAATATCCCCAAAAAATACAGGGAGAAAAGAATCGCCATAGAAGAGAAGGACCCGGCGGGTTTTCGGCTGAACGGCGGTGAGGGAAACAGGGCCGAGGACAGCTGGGGCGGCGGGCATTGGGAGATATGGGACAGGGGCGTATTCGAGACCGAAGCGGTCAACAGCATAAGACTGGTTATCAATGCTGCGGGCGAGAAGTTCAGGGGCAGGTATTTGCTCCTGGTCCCGGGCTGGGGGAGATGGACCGGGAAAAGGCTTTGGGTCCTGGAGAAAATAAGGGCGGCGAGTCGCCGCGGACGTACGGTATTATCGCGGTAGCTGATTTTGGCTGAGGAGATTGGGATGGATCATATATAGCACACATTGTGTGCCGAAGGACGAACGGGTAAAAAAAGATAAATCCTCCCTAGCCTATTTGGACTTTAGCAACATTCAGCCGGAAGTTAATTTTCCTCGGTGCTCTTTATAATAGGGCGTCCAAATGCTCACACATTCGCATTCGTTCTTTTTCTAAGGAGGGAATGAAAAGAAAAAGATGAGATCCTGAAATAAATTCAGGATGACGGATTTTAAAAGATGAGATGACGGCGGGAATAATATTTATCAGAAAAAGTCTGTTGTTAACATAAAGATTAAAGTACATTTAATGATGCTACGTTGGGCGATAAATTATCAGGCAGCCGAGGCACGATTCACCCGCACTTAACACCGATCCGCCGATGAATAAAAACCTTATCATCCTGATAAGCACTATAGTTTCTCTCGCCGTTTATTTTCTGCTGCCCGTCGATAAAGGCATACTGAAAGGCCTGGCGATTCTTATATTCGTAGCGGTGCTATGGTTTACCGAGGCACTGCCTATTACCGTAACCGCACTCCTCGTCCCCATACTTGCCGTACTTACGGGAATATTCGACGTTAAAGACGCGCTTAGCCACTTCGCTAACCCTGTGATATTTCTCTTCTTGGGAGGCTTCGCCCTCGCTGCGGCCCTCCATAAACACGGCCTCGACCGGCTCATCGCCGGTTATATAATGAAGGCCGCGGGAGCGAACTCATTTCTCTCTGTCCTCGGTTTATTCGCCTCGACCGCCTTGATAAGCATGTGGATAAGCAATACGGCTACGACGGCTATAATGCTGCCGGTCGCGCTCGGCCTCATCGCCAATATTAAAGACAGCTCGACTTCGACAGAGGAATTCATACTCCTGGGTGTCGCATACGCGGCGAGCATCGGGGGCATCGGGACTATGGTGGGAAGCCCGCCCAACGCGATCACGGCCGCCAACCTCGGGATGGATTTCAGGGACTGGCTTTCAGTGGGCGTACCTTTCGTGCTTATACTGATGCCTATAATGGTCCTCGTACTATATCTTGTGCTCAGGCCGAAGCTGCCTAAAGGAGGGGTCGCCGCGGACGGCGGGCTCGGGCAGATCGCCATAGATAAAAACACATACAAGCTTGCGGCGATATTCGGCGTAACAGTCGTACTCTGGATATTCAGCGGGCCGATATCTTCACGCCTCGGCATCGAGAAGGAATTCGACTCCATAGTAGCCATACTGGCGATATTCATGCTGGTAGTCTCGGGCACGATAAAATGGAAAGAGATAGAAAGGTTCACGGACTGGGGAGTGCTCCTGCTGTTCGGCGGGGGCATCGTATTGAGCGCGGTACTGTCGGAGACAGGCGCGAGCAAATTCCTCGCCGATCTGGTGAGGGACCATCTTTCGATACACGGCCCGTTCCCGCTCATTCTGGGGTCGGTGATGTTCGTGATCCTGCTTTCCGAGTTCGCAAGCAACACGGCGACCGCGGCGATAATGGTGCCTATATTCCTCGTCCTCGGTCAGGAGACAATGCAGGACTCGCCCGAGGCGATCGCGCTCAGCGTCGGGATAGCGGCTTCGTGCGGATTCATGCTGCCGGTAGGCACGCCGCCTAACGCCCTCGTATTCGGGACCGAGAGGGTACGTCAGAGGAGCATGATAAAAGCGGGGCTCTGCCTGGACATAGCTTGCGGAATAGTGATCACGCTGGTGAGTTATTTCTTCTTCAGATGAATTCCACGGGTATTCAACCGTGACGAACTTCAGACGTCCTTATCGATCTCGGCGAGCTCTATCAATACCCCGTTCATGGCTTTGGGGTGTATGAAAGCGACCCTCGAATGATACGAGCCAGGCCGCGGCGTCTCGTCTATCAGCTTCACGCCATCCCTTTTAAGCCTATCGAGAGCGGCTTCAATATCGTCCACGAGAAAACAGATATGGTGAATGCCCTCCCCCCTCTTGTCGAGGAACTTCGAGATCGGGGACTCACCGCTCAGGGGCTCTAGGAGCTCTAACGCAGTACCGCCCTTTTCGGGGACGAGCATGGACGTCCTCACCCCCTGATCCTCCACCACTTCCCTGTGCTCGACTCTAAGGCCGAGCGCCGTCTCGAATAATTTCTCGACTTCATCGATATTCCTGACCGCTATCGCCACGTGATATAAATTCTCCAGTATGCCTTTACCCATGATAAACGCTCCCTTCGTGTCTTTGTGATATGGGGGGGGTTATATATGCCGCGATTATTTGAGAACAAGCCGCCGAAACCGGATGTAAGCGACAGAGAGCCGTTACATGGACTGTGCCTTTTGCGAATCAGCTTCCAGCTTCCTTTTGATGCCCCTTTCGAACCTCTCTTCGTTGATTATAAACATATCGTTATAACCTGCGGCGATTTTCTCCACTTCGTCATAGGCATCTATCTTGAAATAAACCTTGTTGCCCTCTACCCTGTCGATTTCGGCCCTCACGGTTATTGTAGACCCGATCGGCGTCGAGGCTAAATGGCTCATCTCTATCCTGACGCTCACGACCATCTCGGTGCTGTCCAGGAACGGAGCCATGAGGTCGGCGCACGTAGTCTGCATGAACGTAATGAGGGACGGGCTCGAGAGCACGCGGGGCGAATTTTCGTGGAACCGGGAAGCCGCCATCTCGGGCTTCGTCTCTATCTTTTTTTCTATGAACATTCCTGCCTGAAACGACCTTCTCATCGCATCACCCGTTATAAGTACCTATCCGACCTGAATTATTTGACCGGGACTTATGACGACCAGTCACAAAATAAAATATACCTGTCTTTTATAAAGCTGTATAACAAATTTATGAATTGCGGAAAACTCCGGAAATCCCGGGACATACCGACGGGCTATTCCGCGTCTCCGGCGGCCGAATCCTGCGGGTGGATGGATAAAGTGAGCTCCTGCCGGGACTCCGCCCCTTCGGAATCCGTGACTATTACAATCACCTTGTAATCACCCGCGTCCTTTTCGCCGTATTCCCAGATTATGAGACCCGCTGCGGGCTCGATCGTCATACCCCTGGGGGCATTCTTGAGGCTGAAATCGATGGGATCCCCGTCCGGGTCGAGGGCCTCTACGATGTAGCTGAACCTCCCTTCCTCGAAGGACGTGCCCGGCTCCGATGTTATGACAGGGGGCGAATTCGGTATTTTGAAACTCCCCTCAGCCGACATTACGCCCCGGCCGAGGTCGCTGTACGGGGTGACGGCGACGGTTATCGCGTCGCCTTTTTTAAATCCTTCCCGCCATTCGAGCTTTTCTTCGCTGGCCCCCGTCAGATCACTGCCGTTCTGCTTCCACTCGTAAATAAAAGACGTACTCTCGTCCGGGACGCCGTTGTACACTATCTCCGCCCGAAACCCCTCTCTCGGGTCATCCGACAGCATATGGATTTTCACGGCTTTGATGTCCGCGAGGGAAGGCACCGACGGCTCGGAGTATCCGGTATCCGGCGATTCCTCCTCCGGGACGTCTTCTGTCTCCATGACGGGCTCCTCCGTAAGCTCCGGAGCCGGCTGGTCCGTCACGGACCCGTCCCCGTTTTCCCCCTTGCAGCCCGAGAGAAGGACCAGGGTTATTATAAGCAGGTATTTAAGAGCGCTCGTCATTAGCGAACCCGTTCCGTACGTAATTCTAACGCTTACCTAATAATAATGCCGTATTTGAGAATTGTGATAATCGTGAACCTGCAAAAGTATGCCGCCTGTCAGTCCGCTATGACCTCGAACCTGCCTATGCGTCCCTCGACGGGTTTATATGCGATCTCGACGCCGTGCTCTTTCTCCAGGTGTTTCAGGTTCTCATGCTCGAACTCTTTCAGCCTGTGTATAACCTTCGCGCTCGCCTGGACCTCTATTCTCTTTACGAAAGGCTTTACGATCCTGCTCTTTATTTCCCTTATAATTTCGTAACTGATGGTGTCCTTGGATTTGAGATAACCCGATCCCTCGCAGTAGGGACAGGGCTCCGCGAGCTCGGTCAATAAGCTCTCCCTCACGCGCTGGCGCGTCATCTGAATAACGCCGAAAGGGGACATCTCGAGGACTGCCGATCTCGCCCTGTCCTGCTTAAGGGCCTCGACGAACGCATCGTATATCTGGTCCCGCAGCTGACGGTTTTTGATGTCTATGAAATCGACCACTACTATGCCTACCAGGTTCCTGAGCCGTATCTGCCTCACTATCTCGGTTGCCGCTTCGAGGTTAAGCGTGTATATGGTTTCTTCCTGGCTCTTGCCGCTCTGGTATCTGCCTGTATTCACGTCAACGACCGTGAGCCCCTCGGCCTCCTCGATTATTACGTGGCCGCCCGATTTAAGCCATACCTTTTTATTGAATATCTTTCTTATCTCGCTCTCGACGCCGTACCTCGAGAAGAGGGGCTCCGGGTCCTGATAGAGCTCCACGCTTACGGAGGCATCCGGGAAATTGCGCCTCAGGTAAGCCGTAACCTCCTGATATACAGGCTCGGAGTCGACAACGATCCTGTTGTATTCGCTCGAGACGAAATCCCTTACCGCCTTTATATAGAGCCTGGGCTCTTCGTAGAGCAGACTGGGCGCTTTCTGCTCCTCGCTCCTCTTCCTTATGTCCTCCCAGAGGCGGAGCAGGTCCTTTACATCCTGCTCCAGATCCTCCGCGCTGACCCCCACGCTCGCCGTCCTCGCGATAATCCCTTTACCCTCGGGTTTTATGCCTCGTATAATCTCCGCGAGCCTTTCCCTCTCCGCGGGGTCCTCTATCTTTCTCGATATCCCGACTATATCGGTCGTACCGAGGAGGACGGAGTACTTGCCGGGTATCCCGATATTGGAGGACAGCTTCGCTCCTTTTCCACCGACAGACTCCTTCAGCACCTGGACAAGAACATGCTGCCCTTCCCTCAGGATGTCCTGTATCAGTCCCCTGTCATGTTTTTTCGATTGCTGTGATTCTGTACCGCCGTCGAGAAAGTATTCGTAGAGAGAGTCCTCATGTACGTCCTCGACGGAAATGAATCCCGACTTCCCGAGACCTATATCGATAAAGGCAGCCTGCATTCCTGGCACTACCTTCCCTACAATGCCCTTGAATATATCCCCGACTATGCGCGGCGCAGACTGTCTTTCTATATAAAGCTCCGCAACGACGCCGTTTTCCATGACGGCTGCCCTTGTTTCGTTGAACGTAATATTTAAAAGTATCCTCTTGTCCATAGAACGACTCATGAACCGAATTAATCCATACTTTACAAGCGTTCTTAAGTATAGTCTATAAGCTCTCTATATGAAAGCCTAAAAGAATATAATAATACTTTCATTTTATCTCAAACGGGTGTAAAATTGAAATAACGCATTAGGGGCCGGAACGGGACACCCGGATTTCGGCTCTTAACGGAGGATAGACGGGATGTATTTAAGAACACTCTTAGCCATTTTTCTATTGACCGGAATCGCCCTTGCCCAGGGCAGCCTGCCGCCCCCCAAAGACGGGACGACAATATATGTAGTGGAGCCGGGGGATTCCCTCTGGAAAATCTCGGGAAGGTTCTTCGGCAACCCCCTGTTCTGGCCCAGGCTGTGGGAAATTAATCCTTATATAGACAACCCGAACCGTATATACCCGGGGGACGTAATAGCGCTTAAACCCGAACAGCCCGACATCCCGGTAGTAAAGGTCGAGCCCAAATCGCACAAGGTGTCGTTTGAGGATATCGAACCGCCGCCGCCCGTCTATTATTACTCACGAGGGGGGACGGAGGGGTTTATAACACCCGGCGAGTGGGAGCACATGGGCACCATACTCACGTCGGAGCCGTCGAAGATACTCCTCGGTACGGGGGATATCGTATTTACGAACGTAGGCTCTAAAAACGGCGCGGGCACAGGCGACAAGTTTACGATATTCCGCACGTCCAAACCAGTGCTCCATCCCGTTACCGGACAGAGGATCGGGTACAAGGTGCAGATCGAGGGTGAGCTCGAAATTATAGAAATACTCGGCAAAAGAAAGTCGACGGCAGTCATCACCTCTTCATACCTGGAGATAACGCGCGGGGCAAAGATAAGGCCCCAGGAGCCGTTCGTAAAAGAGGTGATACTGAGGAAGGGGACACAGAGGGTGGACGGGTTCATAGTCGAGGCGAAGAACAATACAGAGCTCAGCGGTAAGGGCGACATCGTTTATATCGACGCCGGGGAAGCGAATAACGTGGTGCCGGGCAACGTATTTTCAATTTACACGCAGCCTCGAAAGGCACACGACCCCGACGCCCATAAAGACGTCATAATCCCCGGCACTCTCATCGGGAAGATCGTGGTGCTCGAGGTCAAGGAGAAGAGCGCGACCGGGATCATCACGGAAAGCTCGAGGCAGATCGAGCTCGGGGATTACGTCAGCCTCGATATATAAGCAATTTCTTTCGTTCGCTTAAACGGCCCGGCGTAACGGTCACGATTCGGACTCTCCGGTCATGGGGACGAAGCGTACCGCGGTTATCCTCTTTTTTGTAATTCCGGTATCAGTCTTTTCTATGAGCTGAAGCTCCTGGCTCTCGTCGCCCACAGGAATTACCATTTTCCCGTTCATCTTGAGCTGGTCCAAGAGCCTCGCCGGCACGTGGCCCGGGGCCGCCGTCACTATAATCCCGTCAAACGGGGCGTGCTCTTCCCACCCCTGGTATCCGTCCCCTATCTTGTAGGTAATGTTGGAATAGCCGAGATTCTCGAGAATCAGCCGCGCCCTCTCGGCGAGGTTCTCCACGATCTCTATCGTGTAGAGATCGCACCCTGTCTCGGCGAGCACCGCGGACTGATAACCGGAGCCCGTGCCCACCTCGAGTATCTTCCTACCGCGCGCGGGGTTCAGGAGCTCCGTCATAAGCGCGACTATATAGGGCTGTGAAATAGTCTGCCCCAACCCAACCGGTATCGGGTTGTCGTTATACGCCTCGTCCCTCGATTCCTCCGGTACGAATTCGTGGCGCGGGACATTGAGCATCGCCTGAATGACCGCGGTGTTCCTTATACCACGGGCTATGATCTGGCTCTCTACCATTTCCCAGCGCTTTCCCGCATAGCGGTCGCCTGCCGAAGTAAGAAGAAAAACAAATAGAAATAAGGATACGGGGATCAGAATCTCTATCATGGTGATTAGGATACCATTCCGTGAAAGGGGATAGTATTAAGAATAAATTTTCCGGGGATTAGAAACAGACGGGTTAACCGGGAATTCGGAATCCAATATAGGGAGCTCAGATGATTTTAGAGATGACGAGCAGGGCGCCCTCGTAGGGGTCTATTTCCCCGCTCTTTACGCGGGCGTAAATCTCCTTTACATCCTTGTCCCCGAGCTTGATGGCTATCTTCTCATCAAGGAGCCCCCTGATAATCTCGGAGAATTCTCCCTCGATCCTCTTTTCCTTTTTATTTTCGAGCATTCCGCTCTCTATCTGAAAGGCACGATGCTTTTCGATGCCTTCGATGACGCCTTCGATCCCTTCACCCCTGAGCGCGCTCGTGAGGAGGACGGGCGGGGTCCAGCCGCTGCCTGCCCTCTTAAGGGATAACACCTGTTTGATCTCTGAAGAAATAAGCGCCGCCCCTTCCCTGTCGGCTTTGTTTACGATAAAGATATCGGCTATTTCCATGAGGCCCGCCTTCATCGTCTGAACCGAGTCTCCGGCCTCGGGGACGAGCACCACGAGGACCGTATCCGCAACCCCCACGATGTCGAGCTCGGTCTGGCCCACGCCGACCGTCTCTATGATCACGTAATCCATGCCGTAGGCCCCGTAGAGCTTCGTAATCTCGACGGTCGCCCTCGAAAGCCCGCCGTGCGTACCCCTGGTGCTGATACTCCTGATGAATACGCCGTCGTCCATGGCGTGGTCGTGCATACGTATCCGGTCCCCGAGTATGGCCCCGCCGGTGAAGGGGCTCGACGGGTCGACCGCGAGCACGCCTACCTTTTTATCCATATCCCTGTAGGAGCGTATGAGCTCGTTCGTAATTGTGCTTTTACCCGCCCCGGGGGGGCCGGTTATTCCTAATATATAAGGGTCGCGCATGACGGGGGCGAGGCGCCTGAGTATCTCGGGGAGGGATTTATGCCTGCTCTCGGCGATCGATATCAGGCGGGCGAGAGACGCGCGGTCTCCGCTCAGCATCTTGTCTATGAGTCCGGATTCGTAATCGGATAGCGGCATCTGGAGATACATTAATTCGGGGGGTGCTGATTGTCAAAGCTGCCGCTGCTAACCGGACCCCATACCGAGTATGACGTCGTACTCCTCTTTCGTTACGGGCATAACGGAGAGGCGGCCCTGTTTGATGAGGGAGATGTCTTTAAGCCGTTTTTCATTTTTAATATCGCCTAACGCGACGGGTCTCTTTAAAGGCTTCACGGGCTCGAGGTCGACCGCGACCCATCTTTCATCGTCGGTCGTCGGGTCCTGATACGACCCCTTCACGACTTTAGCCGTTCCGACGACTTCGGGCAGAGCGCCGCTGTGATAATAAAGCACGAGGTCGCCCTTCTTCATGTTTCTCAGGTTATTCCGCGCCTGATAGTTCCTGACCCCGTCCCAGCGCGTACCGCCGTCTTTAACCAGGTCGTCCCATGAATACGCCG
>Ga0210377_10004085_pt1 | contig 12335 bp, 8 predicted proteins | sample PLM4_65_b1redo_FD_155480 | JGI IMG/M metagenome (GOLD analysis project Ga0210377, IMG submission 155480) | Groundwater sediment microbial communities from an aquifer in East River, Colorado, USA - PLM4_65_b1 redo | ecosystem: Environmental > Terrestrial > Soil > Riparian zone | place: USA: East... | reverse complement strand
AATTATATTCGAGAGGAGTTGGAGCGGCTTAAACGGGAGGGGCTCTACCGAAAACTCCGCCGTGTGGAGGGGGAGCAGGGGCCTACTCTCATCCTCGACGGCCGGGAGGTGCTAAATCTTTCTTCCAATAATTACCTCGGCTTAGCCAACCATTCGGCCCTGCGTGAAGCGGCAAAAGAGGCGATGGATCGCTATGGGTGCGGCTCCGGGGCCTCGCGTCTGATTTCAGGCAACATGACGTTCCACTTGGAGTTGGAGGAAAAAGTAGCCGCATTAAAGGGAACCGAGGCGGCGTTGGTTTTCAACTCCGGCTATCAGGCCAATATCGGAATCATTTCCCTGCTGGCGGGCGAAGGAGATTTAATCCTGAGCGACGCTCTCAATCATGCCAGCATCATCGATGGCTGCCGTCTCTCTCGGGCGAAGATCGTCGTGTATCCGCACTGCGATCTGGAGCAGATCGAAGCCGGGCTGAAAAAAGCCCCGGCAAAAACGCGAAAACTGATCGTTACCGAGACCCTGTTCAGTATGGATGGAGATGAGGCGCCGCTTGTTGAGATCGTGGATCTGGCGGAGCGATACGGCGCGATGGTGATGGTCGACGAGGCCCATGCTACAGGTGTCACCGGTCCGAACGGGGCCGGTATTGTCGCCAAGTTGGGATTGGTAGATCGCGTCCTGGTTCAGATGGGAACGCTGGGAAAGGCGCTGGGGGCGTTCGGCGCCTATGTGGCGGGCAGCCGAGAGCTGCGCGAGCTGCTTATCAACCGCTCCCGGAGTTTTATCTTTACGACTTCTCTTCCGCCGGCTGTGATGGCAATGGCGATTGCCGCGATCGATCTTTCAGTCAAGGAGCCGCAGCGACGGCTTGCGCTGTGGCATAACTGCCGCGCTCTAAGAGAGGGACTGAAAAGCTTGGGTTTTTCATTAGGGCAAAGTCAAAGCCAGATCCTGCCGCTCATTATCGGGGATGCTGAAAAATGCATGGATTTTTCGGAGCGATTGCTAGGCAAGGGTGTTTTTGCTCAGGGAATTCGTCCGCCCACGGTTCCTCCGGGCACGTCGCGCCTCCGGATCACCCTCATGGCGACACATACCCATGAACATCTCCATCGGGCGTTACAGGCATTTGAAGAAGTGAAAAATGAAAACTGCAAAATGTAAATTGCAAAATTTCGGTTAAACTGAGTAATACAAGACAGGTTTCCGATATTTTTCACTTTGCAATTTGCAATTTGCATTGAATTCGTGACCACCATGGCTTCGAACTACGAAAAGCTTAAACGGCTGGATCACACTTATGTCTGGCATCCCTTTACCCAGATGCAGGAGTGGATGGGTGAAGAGCCGCTGATCATCGAAAGGGGGGAGGGGCATTACCTGATCGATGTCCAGGGGAAGAGATATCTCGACGGCGTCTCATCGCTTTGGTGCAACGTTCACGGCCACAGAAAAAAAGAGTTGGATGATGCTCTCAAGCAGCAGATCGACAAGATTGCCCACTCGACCTTCTTGGGTCTAAGCCATGTGCCCGGCATCGAGCTTGCCGCAAAGTTGATCGAGATCGCCCCCAAAGGGCTCAAGCGGGTTTTTTATTCCGACAGCGGCGCTACGGCAGTCGAGGTGGCTCTGAAGATCGCTTTACAGTATTGGCAACTTCGGGGAGAGACAAATCGCACGCGCTTTGCTTCACTGGTGGAGGCCTATCACGGGGACACGATAGGCGCTATGAGCGTGGGCTATTCGGAGACTTTTCACCGTTTTCACCGCAGCCTGCTCTTTCCTGTTTTGCGCCTCACCTCGCCGCATGTGTTCCGTTACGTCAAGGGGCTTAAGGAGCAAGAGGCCCTAACGGCTGCCGTTCAAGAAGCCGAAGAAAAACTTTCTTCACAGAAAAGCTCCTTGGCGGCGCTCATCATGGAGCCGCTGATGCAGGGGGCGGCGGGGATGTGGGCTCAGCCTGTGGGCTATGTGAAGGCGTTGAGCGAGATCTGCCGCAAAAATCGCATTCTCTTCATCCTTGACGAAGTCGCTACGGGTTTTGGCCGGACGGGAAAAATGTTTGCCTGCGACAACGAAGGGGTGAGTCCGGATATTCTCTGTCTGGCCAAAGGAATCACCGGCGGCTATCTTCCCTTGGCAGCGACGCTTACGACCGAGGAGATCTTCTCAGCGTTTCTCGGAGAGTACGGGGAGTATAAGAGCTTTTTTCACGGCCACACCTACACGGGCAATCCGCTCGGCTGTGCCGTGGCGCTGGCAAATCTGGAGCTTTTTAGAAAGGAAAAGATCCTGGAGAAGATGCAGCCCAAGATTGTTTATCTCAAGTGCAGGCTGGAAAAAGAGTTTCTTCCGCTTGCCCATGTGGGCGATGTCCGCCAGTGGGGCTTTATGGTGGGGATCGAGCTGGTGGAAGATAAAAGCGCTCGCAAGGGCTACGCGCCGGAAAGAAGAATCGGGTATAGGGTGGTCCTCGAGGCGAGAAAGAGGGGCGTGATGATTCGCCCGCTAGGAGATGTGATTGTTCTGATGCCGCCGTTGACGATGACGGACGACGAGCTGAAGGGACTGTTGGACGTTACGTTGGAATCGATCAAGGCGGTGACGGAAGGCTGATGTGTGCAATGGTGGATGTCATTCTGAGGAGCGTAGCAACGAAGAATCTCGGACTGATCGCAGTTGTTGACGGTGAATCAATACTACGTTTACATCATGACCAACAAATCACGGACCCTTTATACGGGTGTCACAAATGATCTGGAGCGCCGGGTCTATGAACACAAGCAAAAGCTTGTGCCTGGTTTTACCGCCAAGTACAACATCACTCGGCTCGTTTATTTTGAAGTGACCCAGGATGTTCAAGCCGCCATTACGCGTGAAAAGCAGATCAAAGGATGGTTGCGAAGTAAGAAGATAGCGCTGATCGAGTCGGTGAATCCGGAGTGGAAAGACCTAAGCATGGGATGGTAGCGCAAGCGTCACCCTGAGCCCTTCGTCTGTCATTCTGAACCCTTCACCGCCTGTCATCCTGAGCAGAGCGAAGGATCTCGTTTTCCGGTTCAGGACGGGCTCCGTGAAGAATCTCAGGACAAGCTCCGCGAAGGATAGTCCTGAATGAAGTGAAGGAACTTGTGCATGGTCAGATTCTTCGCTTCGCTCAGAATGACAGAAACGGGAACAAGGGTTATTGATTCGAGGTTTCCCAATGGGCAGAGGAATTTTCATTACTGGCACTGACACCGGGGTTGGGAAAACCCTTGTCGCCTGCGGTCTGGCGGCTCTTCTCAGAGAATCCGGCTACAAGGTCGGGGTCATGAAGCCGGCGGAGACCGGTTGTGAAGAAAGAGACGGAAAACCTTTTCCGCAGGACGCTTATCTCTTGAAGGAAGTCTCAGGCTGCAGCGAGCCGGTAGAAAAAATCTGCCCCTACCGCCTGCGTGACCCTCTTACTCCCAGCATGGCCGCGGAGAGAGAGGGCGTAAAAATTGACATTTCTTTACTGGGAAAGATCTATAGTGAAATTAGCTCAAACCATGATATTACTCTTGTGGAAGGCGCAGGCGGCCTTCTCGCCCCGATCCTGCCGAGCTTCACCTATGCCGATTTAGCCTGTGTCTTGAAACTCCCGCTTTTGGTGGTGGCGGCCAACCGCCTCGGCGTAATCAACCATTTGTTGCTCACATTGGAGCACGCCTCCTGCCGCAGCCTCAGCGTCCTTGGCTATGTCTTCAATCGCTTGGATGCTCAACCCTCCCTGGCGGCCGATACCAACCGCGAGGCCCTTCTCTCTCTTACGGCGGTTCCTTACCTGGGAGAAATTCCTTACATCGAGGACCTGGAGGCTAAACGGCCTTCCCTGGCGGATGTCTTTGAGGAGCAACTGGACCTCGCGTCGTTAGATACTGTTCTACCGCCCAGGTAGGTGCGGTATACAATTTAGGTCAAGGATATCTTCTCTCCCTTTTCGTCGTAAGGCGTTGACAAGTTCTTGGAAAGGCAGGAGAATCGCCATCGTTTCTTGAAACCCAGCAACCGTGCTATATTGATCGAAATAATTGTAGTTTGGCGACGCGGGAGACTACTTTGAGAGGCTTGCGTCGGTTCGATAATGGCAGAACTCATCTTCACAGTTGATAGCGCTCTCCTGTCGGAGCTGGGCGAGAAGCTTGTCGAAACAGCTCACATCGCGTTAGTAGAACTGGTGAAAAACGCCTACGACGCCGACGCTACCCTAGTCACAGTCAAGATCGTTCCTCATCGACGACACGGTCCCGAAGTACACGTTGTCGACAACGGATCGGGCATGACCTTTCGCGACGTCGAAAACTACTGGATGCGAATCGCGACGACTCATAAACAGGCCCAGGACGTTTCGCCGCGCTACGGTCGTCCTCGGACTGGCTCGAAGGGAATTGGCCGATTTAGTTGCCGCCGCCTTGGAACGCAACTGAAGCTTCTTACGACTGCTGCTCTAGATGACGGTTATTATGAGCAGACGGAAGTCGTATTTGACTGGTCGAGGTTTAAGCCAGGTAAAGAGATCACTACCATCAAGTGCGAAGGAAGTCGTGAACGGTTGAAGGACGCAAGTCCCGGCACAACCTTAATTATCAGCGGGAGCCCCATAGATGAGTGGAGCAAGCGAGGATATGACTTTCTCAAACGCCAACTCGCTGTCCTGGCAGCCAATCGTGGTAGAAAGCGCGCAGGGTTTGAGGAGGATCCTGGCTTCAACGTAAGTCTAGAGGCACCTGACTTTAACGAGAAAATCAGCAATCTCCGGGAGCAACTTTTGTCTGCTGGTTGGGGTGATTTAAAGGTGAGGGTAAACAGCGGCGGAGAAGTGGCATGTGCGCTGGATGCCTTGAAAGTCGGCAAAAAGACAATCACTTACCCTAAGAAGCTACCAGACTTGGCAAGCGTCTCGGCGACGATCGGCATCATGCCGGTAGGCCGCGTTGAGATGCGAAACCGCGAGGTGATTTCAAAAGGAAGCTTGTCAGAGATCCTGGATGACTGGGGCGGTATCTACGTACGGTACAAGGGGTTTAGAGTTTACCCATATGGTGAACCAGGAAATGATTGGCTTAACATCGATCGCGATCGTGGTATACGGAGGACCGCCCTCTCGGAAATCCTTCAACCGTTTGCTGCGAAACTAAGAGGTGTGAATCCTCAGAGGGCATTGCTTTCGCTTTTGTCGAGCAAGAGCTATATCGGCGATGTCGAAATTGGCGAGCGCGCTATTGGCTTCGACCCGAAGGCTAGCCGAGAAGGCTTTGTGGGTGAGGCCGGAATCGCGGCGTTGCAGGAAATAATCAGATTCGCGATCGACTGGTCTACAATCTACCGCGAGTACGCAAGAGGACTTGCAGCCAAGGAAGAGGCACGTGACGCACGGGAGGAGCTAGCGACCCAGCTTAGACACAGGGTCGAGCCAAAGGAGGTTGTAGCCACAGCGATTCGTGTGGTGGAAAGTGAAGTTCGAAACCTGGCAACGCAGCTGCCAACTACCGAGCGTCAACAGGTTTTGCGCTCCCTTCGAACAGCTACGCAGGCGATTGCGAAGCATGAAGCTTCCGGTCGTGAGGAATTACGACACCTCCAGCTTGTCGCCTCCACCTCCACTCTGCTGCTAATCTTTTCGCACGAAGTGAAGTCACTTCTGAGTTGGCTCGAGCAGGTGAGCATTTCTCTTGACCGCGTGCGACGTCAAGTAAAAGAGGCCGAAGCGAGAAAGCTTGCTGAAATTCGAGATGAATTCGGCACGACCAAGAAACGATTCCTCGATCTGCTGTCTATGACTTCGCTAATCTCTGTGCACAGCCGCAGGTCTGAAGCAGTACGCTTAACGCTCCGACCGCGCCTGGAAAGAGCGATTCGATCTTTTGACCTGATCACCAAAAACTATGAGATCGAGATCAATCTCGATCATGTACCAGGAACCCTTCAAGTTGGCCCCATGCTTGAGGCGGAGCTTTTCGCGGTCGTTCTCAATGTCCTATCAAACGCCATCAAATCGGTCATTGCGGCCGGCGGCCGGAAGAAGGTGATGGTTGCTGCGGAACGTCGAGGCTCTAAGGTTGTTTTGAACATCCGTGATTCCGGAATCGGGCTTGACGAAGAGCACTACGAGCGGGTCTTTGCGCCGTTTGCTGCAGATCCGGACAAGCGGCTCTATCGTGGTCTCGATGCAAAGCTCAATCCCGAGGATCAATACATTGTCGGGACGGGGAGCGGACTGGGGCTGAGTATCGCAAGGGAGATCCTGTCGTACCGAGGCGGCACCATTCGCTTCGTGGAACCACATAACGAGTGGAAGGCCGACATTGAGATTGTGATGCCATGAAGAAATCAAAAACGATTGTTTGGATCGACGATGACCCCAGGCGCAAATGTACGGCGGACGATATTGATGCAGACTTCATCAATGTTCACGGTGAGGACCTTGCACAAAAGGCTATAGAGCTTTTGAATGGGCCCCAGCCAGAGCTCGTCATACTCGATCACATTTTGGATCAAACGGCGCCCAAGAATCGTCTCTTCCAGAGAGGTTCAACAATTGCAGAGGCAATCAAGGAACAGTGGCCCTCATGTCCTGTTGTGGGGGTTACAAATGCTGATAATGTCCAAGGTATCGACGTACGCACGAAGGAAATATATGATGCGCTCTTCCCCTTTCAGGATTTTCGCCAGTACATCGACCGCATTGACACCATCAAGAAAGGCTTCGTTTTCGTCGCAAGAACAAAGGCAGGGACGGCGCGCAAATTGGTCCAACTTTTAAAGCCACCAAAGGATGAAGCAGATAGATTAGTGGCTGCTCTCCCAGACGATCTGAAGAAGTCCTTTCGCGATAAGAGCGTTGCGTCCCGACTATACCGATGGATTGGCCGTCTTATGGATCGGCCAGGATTTCTGTACGACAGTTTATGGGCCGCCACCCTACTTGGCCTCACCGAGTCGGGATTTCAAAATGTTGCCGGGCGGTTCGAAAAGGGGAAGTATGACGGTGTCTTCGTACGAGACGATGCTCCGCGGTGGTGGTCGAGCCGGCTCTCCAAGCTCTTGTACAAGCAGTGTAAGCCGAAGTCAGAGGAAATGTCCTGGCATGTAGGGAGGCGATTGCGTGGTATCAAGAAAGAACATTACAGTCGTTGTTACGCTTGCGGCAAGCAATTCCCTGACACGGTCGCATATCTCGACAAAGTAAACGACCAACAACAGGCAATGCACTTGGAGTGCACCGTGCTCCATCCTCGTTTCCAGCGAGAGCTATACTTTGAGGACATTCGGATGATGCAGGGCCAATAATGGAGCTTTCAGATTTCTACCCTTCTCCTAGTGATCTGATTAAGAGTGAACTCGCCGTCCTGAACCATCTGAGGACCGATTCGTACATCAAGGAAACACATAGTCAATTTGCGCGACATGCCAGCGCATACTACGACCGTAACCGAGACGGCCACTCGCGTGGTTTTGAGTTCGTTTCGTATTTTGATGTATGGCATGCAGCCATGCGTAGGCAGAAGCAGGGGAGCGGCAAACAAGGAAAACGTACTCCAAACGTGCGGCTACTGCTGGCCGTACGCATTAAGTTGGATAAGCGGGCGTTCAGCAATGTAACCTACTGTCTTACTGTCTGCCGAATTCGATCTGCTCGCATCACTATTCTGCGAAAGTTTCATTTTGACGTGACAGGTGGGACCGATAAATCGGAACGTCGGTTGCAGCAGCATCCACGGTCTCATCTCCAGTACTGCGGCGAAATGGTTCCTCAGATGGCGTCAATGGGCTGTCGGGAGACGCAGTTGGATCAAATGCACCCATGGCTGTCGGAGCCGCGGATTTTCTTCTGGCCGATGTCGCTGGCGCTGCTGATCGACATGGCCTTGCACGAGTTTCCTGACGACCGTTCGAAGAAGTTTCGGGCTAGCAGCGAGTGGCGAGGTTTAGTCCGTAAGCAAGAGGCTCTTGTCCTGCGACCGTTTTACCAAAAATGTGTCGACGTGATCGTTGACACGAGGGGTAAGAATCAAACGCTGGCCGACGAGTTCTACGTTGGCTAAATGTTAGCAAACTGAGGTCCTCGTGAGACTCGCGCTCCCACCGGTCTCTTCTAAAGTGTACACGCCAGCAGATCTGGCCGAGGCGATAGTACGTGCGCTTGGTGACGAACCGCAGGTGTCGTGGCTTGAGCCATCGCATGGCGAGGGTGTGTTTGTTGAAGCACTGGCACGCTTAGGCGTTCGAAAGGCGAGAATCGTTGCTGTTGATCTTGACCCTGCAACGTCGGCCGCAGACAGTTTGGCGACGACATTTCGCGGCGTCGATTTCTTGCGCTGGGCCAGTGAGACAGAACGGCGCTTTGATCGCATCGTTGGCAATCCTCCCTTCATTGCGATTAAGCAGTTACCGCCGAGCCTACAGAAGTCGGCTGCCTCCGTACCGGATCTCGACGGTCGGCCCATCGGTCGAGGCGCAAATGTCTGGTACAGTTTCGTGCTGGCCTCCCTTCGTTTGCTCAAGCGCGGAGGCTGCCTCGCGTTTGTGTTACCTTCGGCTGCGGAATTTGCTGACTATTCAGCCGCTATACGGCAGGCGGTACGAAAAACCTTTAGCAGTTTAGAACTGTATCGCTGTGAGCGGCCCCTCTTTGAGAATGTTCAAGAAGGCACGCTGGTTGCGATTGCGCGTGGCTATGGCAGGCAGCCGTTCGTCGTGCGGCGGAAATATTTTCAAACCCGCGAAGGTCTAATCCATGGTCTATCTCAAAGGCGCAGCCGAAACGGCCACCGATGTCCATCCGGAACTGTGCGGTGGACAGGCTCGACAGTCACATTGGACACAGTCGCAGACGTTCGGCTTGGCGGCGTGACCGGCGACGTATCCTACTTTCTTATGACCGAAGAGAGACGCCAAGATCTGGATCTCCCCATGGCTGCGCTTACGCCCGTTGTCTCAAAGGCTAAGCATCTTCGGTCTGCTTCTATGATGGAAGAGGATTGGAACGAGCTTAAATCATCGGGCCAGCGCATTTGGCTTTTCAATCCTTCTGAGCACGTGGCGAAGCGTCCGGAGGTGAGGAATTATTTGGACCTCGATGCCAGCGAAGGGGGTTGTACTCGCGAAGCTTACAAGGTGTCGATTCGAGAGCCTTGGTATCGTACTCCAATGCCCAAAGCTCCTGACGCTTTCTTGAGCGGAATGAGTCAACACGGTCCGTGGCTCTGCATCAACGAAATGCAGGGTTTGAACGCGACGAACACGCTTTACGTTGTGACTTTTCGAGGACGAAACCGAGAAGTCTGGTACATGTGGGCTCTGGCATTACTTTCCTCAATAGCTCAGCGGCAAATTCGCCGCATCGGTCGTCGGTATGCCGATGGTCTAGTCAAATACGAGCCGGGACCCCTTTCGAAAATCAGTTTACCCCAACTAACAGTAGACGCGGACCACAAGTCGCTCTACAGACGAGCAGTGGATGCTCTTCTCAGTGGAGATCGGACAATGGCGAAGGATATTGCGGACTCTCTCCTGCTGTGATTGTCAGCACAAGACGAGAGCGGATAGAGTCGGTACCAGAGAGTCGGTGCCAGGCATGCCTTATTGCATTTCCGGCCCAACTCAGAGCTTCAGACCGATCACCCAACAGCGACGGCCGAGTGACATTCGACCTCTGCATTGAAAGGATCGAACAATGACCCAACCCTATCTCTTTCACCTCAAATCTGCCGCCGACCTTGAAACTACAAATCTCGGCACCCGGGGGTGAGCGCCGGCGTTAGTGCGCCAAGCGAAGCTTGGCGCTTCTTGCAGGGTGAAAGTCCCTGCTGAGTAAGGTTTAACCAACCACTCATACCGAGTGTTGCAGCTGTGAAGGAGGTAGAGATGTAGAGAGCCGAACGACACAGTTGAAGCGTACACAGGGAACCACGTAGACCGCAGGGGAGACCGCACTCCCTGAAGCTTGATACAGCCCCGATAAAGCGATTAACGCAGATGGCGATGGTGTTAACGTGCCACAAGCCCATGCGAGAGGACCGGTAGAGGCGAGGTCCTTAAGGGTCTGCCGGGGTCCACGAAGAGCGTGGTATGCGTGGAGAGAAGCGTTGAGAACTTGGGAGGCCCTAGCCGCTCCTGGCCACACGAAGGCGCGAAGGAAGCTTGAATAAGGGATACGGATAATGAGCCACGGACGGGGAAACCCTGAGACGGAAGTATGCCGGACCCTAAAGGCGAGCGGAGAGCGTGCTGGAGAGCGGAGCAGGTAGGTTTCTCCGAGCAAAAGGAGGGGAGCCGAAGGTGGTTAGGGAGTCAGATCAGTCCACAGTACTCGGAGGGCGGGAGAGCCGTTCACATGGGGAAGGGGCTGACAGGAATACGCAGCCTGTAAAGGAAACATGGACCGGGCGTGAAGGACCGGAACAAACCATGCCAACCTCACTGCAGGGGATAGCGAAGAAGGCCAAGAGCCAAAAGAAGTATCGGTTTCGCAACCTCTATGGGTTGCTCAACGAGGAGATGCTCTGGGAGTGCTGGCGAGACATTCGCAAGGACGCTGCCTATGGAGTGGATCGGGTAGGGGCACAGGAATATGGGCAGAAGCTCGCAGAGAACATCAGGCAACTGGTGGACAGACTCAAGAGGAAGAGATACCGAGCCAAACTGATCAGGAGGCATTACATACCCAAGGGGGGTGGGGAAGTACGTCCTTTAGGGATACCAGCCGTAGAGGACAAGCTTTTGCAGCTAGGAGTTCTGCGGGTACTAGAAGCGATCTACGAGCAGGACTTTTTACGCTGTAGCTACGGATATCGGCCACGAGTTGGAGCACTGGATGCAGTGGATTGGCTCACGATCAAGCTTCAATTTGGGCGATATCACTATGTGGTAGAGGCGGACATCAGAGGGTTTTTTGACCACATCGACCACGACTGGATGATACGGATGTTGGCCGAGCGCATTGATGACCGAGCGCTGCTTAGGCTCATACGGAAGTGGCTAAAGGCGGGAGTGTTGGAGGTGGATGGGAGGGTAGTGCATCCGGCGACGGGGACCCCGCAAGGGGGGATTGTTTCACCGATTCTGGCCAATGTGTATCTGCACTATGCATTAGATCTGTGGTTTGAGAAGGTATTCAAGCCGCGTTGTAGAGGGGAAGCGTGTCTGATTCGATACGCGGACGACTTTGTGTGCGCGTTTGAGAGAGAGGAAGATGCGCAGCGTTTCTACCGGGAGGTAGGAGAGCGGTTGAGGAGATTTGGGTTGGGGCTGGCAGGGGAAAAGACGCGGGTCATTACATTCAGTGGGTTAAAGCCGGGCAGCGGGAGTTTTGAATTTCTGGGCTTTGAGTTTTACTGGGGCAAGGATCGCAGCGGGAGAGATCACGTCAAGCGGCGAACCTCGCGCAAAAAGCTTAGAAGCTCGCTTAAGGGCTTCACCGACTGGTGCAAGGAGAACCGCCACCTGAAGATAAGGGTGATGTTCGAGCAGCTCAACAGCAAGCTGCGCGGGTACTACAACTACTATGGAGTGCATGGGAACTACGGCAGTCTGAAGCAGTTCTTCAGCTCTGCCATGCGGATACTGATGAAGTGGCTGAATCGACGAAGCCAACGGAGGAGCTACAATTGGAGTGGCTTCAGTGCGGTGCTACAGCACTTTGAAGTGAAACGTCCCCGAATCGTGGGCAGGCCCCGGATCAGGTGGGCGACTTTGGCGGCTTAGGCTGGATTGCGGAAGCGAGTATTTCTGAGGAGCCCGGTGCGGAAAAACCGCACGCCGGGATCTGTGCGGGGGCCGCTGGGTAACTGGCGGTCCTACCGCGATGATTGAGAAATACTCACTACGACCTACAAAATTGGCAGAGAAAGAAATATAGAGGCATGAACTCTCGTACGCGAGAAGCACTGGGTCTGCGCTAATGCCAACGATAGTGCCATTTTACGCTGCTTTACTCGCCGGACTTTATATCTTCCTGAGCATGCGTGTAATACGAATGCGCGGCGTGGGAGATCCGTTCAGTTTCTCAAAAGGGAACTTCCTCGCGTTCGTCTCTAAAACGCTTGGCCTTGTGGTCCCAGCGCGGCAGCGAACCCGGCCGAACGATCTCCACGCCGACCCTGATGCCCAAGCCAATGCGGAGCTGGGATTCCATCCGCTGAACTAAGTCGGGATAGCGCTCTCTGGAGATTTCGGGAGAGGGATCGATCTGAACCAGGATCTCGTCCAGGCCCTTTTCTCTGCGGATGAGCGCCATAAACTCGCTCGTCTCAGGGAAGGTTCGGACGATCTCCTCGATTCGTCTCGGGTAAACGATAACCCCACGAATT
>Ga0210377_10004084_pt1 | contig 12337 bp, 13 predicted proteins | sample PLM4_65_b1redo_FD_155480 | JGI IMG/M metagenome (GOLD analysis project Ga0210377, IMG submission 155480) | Groundwater sediment microbial communities from an aquifer in East River, Colorado, USA - PLM4_65_b1 redo | ecosystem: Environmental > Terrestrial > Soil > Riparian zone | place: USA: East... | reverse complement strand
CCCGATGGCCTATGTGACCAACGAGAAGTCCGATGACGTCACGGTCATCGACACGGCAAGCAATGCGGTCGTCCGAACGATCCGCGTAGGGAAGCGCCCTCGGGGGGTCGAGATCTCCCCGGATGGGCGGCGCGTGTACGTGAGCAACGGCAATTCAGACAGTGTCAGTGTCGTTGATGCCGAAGTCGGGAAAGAGGTCGAGGCGTGGCCCGCTGGAGTGGACCCCGAGGGGCTGGCGCTCAGTCCTGATGGGGCTCGGCTGTTCGCAGTGAACGAGAACGGCGGAACGGTGACCGTAATCGACACGGGCAGAGGGACGACGGTCGCGACCATCGAGGTCGGCACAGAGCCCGAGTGGATCGCGATCAGCCCTGATGGAGCGGTGGCCTATGTCTCAAACGAGACCTCGAGCACCCTGTCGGTGATCGACACCAAGGCGCTCAAGGTCGTGGCGACGATCGCCGTCCCGAAGAACCCTCGAGGGATCGCCTTCAGTCCGGATGGCAACCGGGCCTACGTGGCGAGCGAGCAGGCCCAACCCGGCATGCTGTCGGTGATCGACACGGCCACCCACCAGGTGATCAAGAGTATCCCGGTGGGAGAGCGCCCGGTCGGGGTGCTGGTCACGCGAGACGGCCGCAGGCTCTATGTGGCGCACGGGCGAAGTCACGCCGTCTATGTGATCGACGCGCAGACCATGACCATCACCAAGAAAATTCCTGTCGGTCAACGGGCCTGGTACATGGCTTTCACGCCGGATGAGAGCCGCCTGTACGTTGCGTGCGGCCGAAGCGACGCGGTTTCAGTGATCGACGTTGCGGCCGGGAAGGTCATCGCGACGGTCCCGGTTGGGAAGATGCCGTTCGCGGTCGCCATCCAGAGATGACGAACCTGCCTCGCGCCGGTCAAGGTTGGAGGTCATCATGATCTTTCGGGAAACGACGCTAAAAGGCGCGTTTATCATCGACATCGAGAGGATCGAAGATAAGCGCGGCTTTTTTGCGGAAGCATGGTGTCAAAAGGAGTTTGAAGCGAATGGTTTGGTCTCACGGATGGTTCGGACCAACATCTCCTTCAACAGGAAACGAGGCACGCTACGGGGCATGCACTATCAGGTCCCACCCTATGAAGAAATCAAGCTCGTGCGCTGCACTCGGGGTGCGATATACGATGTGATCATTGATTTGCGGCCAGACTCACCCACCTACAAGAAGTGGACAGGGGTGGAACTGACGGCAGAGAATTATCGAATGCTCTATTTGCCTGAGCGTTTCGCCCATGGCTTTCTGACGCTAGAGGATACGGCAGAAATCACGTACCAGATCTCACAATTCTATTCGCCAGAATCAGCCCGAGGTGTGCGCTACGATGATCCGGTGTTCGGAATCGAGTGGCCTCTTCAGGTCGAGGTGATTTCAGATCAGGATCTCGGCTGGCCGTATTGCTCACCATGAACACAGTGTCCACTGAGTCGGCAACCGGTCCGATGAGTCGCGCCGGCGAGCGCCAGGGCGGACGCGACGCGCTACTTGCGCTTCCAGGTGCCGTCCGGAAGCTGCACCCACCAACCGGGCTTGGCCTTGTCGCGCCGTAGCGAGGCGAATGTTTCAGAGGCCTGCGGCTTCACCTTGGCCAGATTCTTCGGGGTGGGCTCCTGCTTGCTGAGCTTGACCATCGCCTTCGCCATCCCGTTGATGATCACCTCTCGGTCTCTGTTCACCTCGTCGACGTACTTGGTCTCCGCCTCCCCCACCTTGGGTGGCTTGGCTCGCAAAACCACCTTCCCGTCTTTTCCCTCACCCACCAGCTCCTGATCTCGAAGCTGATTCAGCCGCTCTAGGCGCTGCCCCATCGCCTTATAGGCGGCGACAACCTCCGGGTAGGTCTTGATTTCCTCCGCGATCCGTTGCGCCAAGTCATCCTGGGCGAATGCATCACCCACCAGCGCGATTTGCCAGACATTCGCGGCAGCCAAGAGGGGGCGCCGACTCAAACGGCTGGTCGGCTTTGGCGATGGGGTCGAACCCGGTTTCTTCGGAGCCGGCTCGAGCAGCTCGTCCTCGAGCGATTGGTAGGCTGATTTGACATCCTTCTCCGGAAAATAGACGTTCACAGTAATGATGGCGCATGCGGCGAAGCTCAGCAGGGCGCCCAGGGTAACGATCAACAGGTGTTCCTTATGTTTGCGCATCGCGTTCCTCCTCGTCGCTCACGTTTCAGCGGGCAGGTTGGCTATAGGTCGGATGTCGCACCGGCCTTGATCCGTTCAGTCGCCTCCTTGATGGTCTCGAGCAGGTGAGTCAACCCGATCTTGTTGAAGTTGGGAGCCACCTTGACGTCCAGGTCCTTGATTCCCAAGGTTCTGTGTGAGATGTCGAGCTCGTGAAAAATCAGATCCCCTCGCCTTAGAACTACGTGCAGAACCCCGCGATCGTAACGCCGATCTTGCCCGAATAGATTGAAATACCGGATCCTCTGTCCCGCCAGCTTCTCGATCAATATGCGGCTGATCTCATTCCGTTCCTGCCGCGAGTCCACGGCCCAAAACCGCGCCTGTCCTTGAGCCTGGTCCAGCGCAAACCGTGAGATGGAGAGGTCGGCGAGACCGTTGAGCCTCCCGCTAATATACCCCTTGATGGCAGGAAAGGCATCACAAATCGCCCGCAAGCTTATCCCCTCCGCAAGCAGGGCGACGGCAGCCTTTCCGCCCAGCGGCTGAAGTGCTCCCGAACCGCTCACCCTTCCGCCCCACGCCTCAAAGCTCAGCCGCGATATGGCGATGTGGTCTCCCTCAGGGGCCAGCGCCGCCTCGAAGTTCCGAAGCTCGATGGCGCCGTAGCGAAGGAGGGCGATGAGCAGGGCGTGGCGGGGCTTGTCGGGTCTCGGGCTCTTTCGCAATTTCTCCAATGCCTTCTCGTAGGTGTTCTCAGAGACATCCTTCCAGCCAATCTCTTCAGGCATCGATGCCCGGTCCAGGTCCGAAACCTGACCAGTCGATCCCGCCAGAGGTATCGTGCCGCTGACCCCATCCAGCTGAAGGAGGTTCGACACCATGCTGACGTTTTTCAGGACAACCGCACCATGAATTTCCCGCCCGGTAAATTCAAGGTCTCCCCGAATCTGTCCGGTGACCCGGGTATCTGCAGGTTGACCTGACGTCGAGGCGACCCAGGGAGAGAGCAGGACAGCGGCATCGGTCCAAGGGAGTGTCAGGCGAAACGGATCATCGGAACGGGCATCCGACGCGATCGGGAGGCTGCCCTTCAGGCTGAGCGCAAGCCCTCCATCGGCCTGGAGAGTCGTCTCTTTGAAGACAAGCAGCCCCTTCTCGATCGAGACGCTCACGGAACCTCGGAGACGCCGAAGGAGCGGCGCAGGAGGGGCCTCCTTCCGAGTGAGGTCGAGCGAGAGCCCACGAAGCTCGATCTTTCCGGTTCCTGACGGAGCCCGCGATCCTCCAAATGTGGCGTCAGCCGACAGGGTCACGCTTCCCTCCCTGCCCAATATTCGGCCGCCGGCAAACCGGCTCAGGACGGAGGATAGCTCATGCGCAGTGAAGCCAAGCTCCTCGGTCTTCAGTGTGGCGCGTCCGTCCCGATACGCCACGGAAAGCGTCACGGGCCGGTCGCGATCAATGGCATTCCCGCCTGCGAGTAGCGTTCGAAGCCCTTGCACAGTCACGGAACCCAACGCCTCCATGCCCTTGCCAGGTCCGAGTGTTCCTTGGGCGCGGAGGGTAAGATGATGGCTGTCGGCGGTGGCGGGAGGGGTGGCCTGGTCGATCGGGTGGAGAAGACGGCTCAACTGACGAGTGAACATTGGGGGGAGATCGATTGTCGCCAACGCCTTGCCGTGGGAGACGTCTACTGAGATAGTGGCATCAAGGGCTAGTCCAAGCACATCTGCTGGCATTGTGATGACAGGGAAAAGCTGTTTCACCCCAACGCCTTGCATGGAGAGCGTTGCGTGTAAATCGCTGAGAGGAGAGGGGCGTGAGAATGAAGCCTGGCCTTGAACGGTGCCACCTCCCACGACAAAGCCGACCTCAGACATCCGAATGGTAGCCGGACCGATCTCGAACTTCGCTTTGAGATTGGTGAGTGGGCGACCCGCGAGTTCAGCCCGTCCGATTGCGACAGCTCCCTGCAGATCATCGCGAGAAGCCCCTAGCCCTTGGACGGTGACGTCAGTATCCTCCAACTTTGCCGCATGACCTGAGGTGACAGATGAGAGGTCAATCGATCGGGCTGCTATCTCTACGTTCCACGGGCGACCTCCTCCAGGCCACCTGAAATGGATGGAGGGACGGGCAATGGCCTTTACTGCGACGCCCCCATCAGCCCGATGTAGGAATCGATTCAGGATGGAATGATCAACGATCAGCTCGGTCGTCTTGAGATCGAGGCTCTCGCTTCCCCACTGTCTGGCGCTTCCCTTCGCTTGGATTCGCATGCCGGAGAACGAGGCGAGCAGCTCCTCGACGGTCAGATCGCCACTACTAGGGTCCGCCACGACAGTGGCTTTGAGCCTGGGATTGGCGTGCCGCTGATCCAGCAGCTCCACGGCCTCGCCGCGAAGCTCTGCCTGCAGCCGCAGCCGGTTCCCAGTGTGCTGCAGGCGACAGAGCCCTCCGAAACCAACCAGTCCGGACTTCTGCTTGGGGAGGCGCAGTGCGATCGCCTTCAAGGTGGCAGTGACACTCATGACGGGCAGTTCGGGCCAATGGCCCTGGAGGGTGATAGGCTCGCCCTCTACCTGGCCCTTGAGGTCGGAAAGCTGGGAGAAAGGGAGCCTCCCGGCCAGCGCCGCGAGGTCCGCTCGCCATGCGCTGACGGTCAGGACATACACAGGCGGCGCCTCCGCATACCGGATGGCCGCTTTCCCGCGAGCTATTGCTCCATCATCTTCCAGCGTCCACTCGGAGATGTTGAACGCGCGGGCCGGCAGATCAAGGCGAAAACGCACGACGGCGCGAGGTGTCCATGGGCGTGATGCGCCGCGCATCATAATGTCCCGGCCTTCAACCCGAAGCTCCCCTTCGAAAGGCTCACTCACCACTGCGCTCGCTTCGAGCGTTTGCCCCTCGACCTCGGCGAGTGCCCGGACCTCAAACAGCAGAGGGCCCGGCTTCGGTTCCAGTTCCACGGTGAGGTTTGTCACCCGCCGGGCGCCGAAACGGAGCTCTCCAGCGGTTAGAACGATCCGGGGGAGCTGGATCGGAGTGACACGAGGCGTTGGACGCACATGCTGTCGCACCGCCTCAGCCAGCACCATCGCGTTCCACCGGCCATCATCCAGTCTTCTGAGAAGCAGCTCAGGGCTATCGGTCCGGATCTCGGTCGGCATCACCCCTCGACCCCGGATCAATCCCAGAAGATCGATCGTCACAGCGAGGCGTCTCGCCCTAAGTAACACCTCAGACCCGTTGTGTTCAAAGACAGTGACATTCTGAATCACAAGGCTGGTCGTCAGGTTCAGGTGTGGGTGGATCTTGGCCTGCCAGACGGCGCATCGAATCCCGTACCGTTGGCAGGCAAATCGACGGAGGAGGGTAGGCAGGAGAAGGGTTAAAAGAAGGGAGACAGCGACCACCGTCGCCGTCGCTCCCAGCAACAAGACAATCAGAATCGACCTGGCCTTCCTCAATACAGGTCCTCTCTCTGTTCTGTCATTCCGCCATCCCAATCGTAGGGGCGCCTGCCTGTGCGTGCTCGCACGCAGACAGGCTGCTTGCTGCGCCCTTCGGAGCTTGGCTTGGCCACCTATAATAGCGAAGACCCATCAGGACTTCCATTCCCTTTATGGAGGGCAGAGGGAAAAGGTCGAAACCACGATACGGGGAAGCGGCATGGGTTGGCAAGCAAATCTCTGTTCAGCACGACTGCTCTTCCTTCTTCGAACTACTCCTTGAGTGCAGTATCGGTTATTCTCCTAGACAGCGGAGCAGGGGAGGTGATAAGTATAATCTTGTGATTTCTTGTGGGCCCTCTTGCGACAACGCCATGATCCTCCCACGAGTCAGGATCAAAGAATCTCTCAACGAAGGAGGCGGATCGCTTAACATCGCCATTCGGAAGAGATATCAAGGGAAGACTCTGAGTCACCTTTCGAGAGGAGGTACACGTGGAGGTTACAATCAACCATTGGAGCCGTTGGGCGCTATCGATCGCGCTCATCACCGGTCTGTGCCTGGCCGTCGCCCTGAATGTGCACGCGCAATCACGATTGGAAGGAAATGGCCGCGTGTTGGGGGTGGACGAGGAAAAGCGCATGTTGTTCCTGGCGCACGGCCCGATCCCCGGGTTCATGCCCCCCATGCGGCACGGCTTCGAAGTGCATCGGGTCGAGCTGCTGCGGGGGCTCAAGAAGGGCGATATGGTCCATTTCGTACTCGAGGTCCAGAACGAGATCTTGGGGATCTCTAGCATCAAACAGATCGAAGACCGCCAGTGACCTCACCGACACCCTTCGCCGGGCCCATGGGGTGTCCGCAGAAAGTCAACCGGCTTTTTGCGTTGAGACGGCCCAACATCGGCCTGCAGCAGATGGTTGTCCACGCAACCCCCTCTCATGCCATAGCCTGTAGGTGTGCCAACTCCTAGAACAAGGCCAGAGGACGGCAAGAGCATGGTGTTGGCATACATCGTCCTTGTTTTTGGGAATCGAGGTGCCTGATAACTCGTTGAGGGCCTCGGAATAGGCTGGGTGGCGCCTCTCGTTACGAATCTTGGTTACGTTAGGCTTCACGGGTTGTCGGAGGGTACGGTATGAGTGAGAAGCAAGTGCAGCAGGAGTTGGAAGTCGATATTTGCGTTCTGGTGTTCACTGCATCTGCTGCGATGGTCGGTGTGTGCCTTACCGTGATAGGCATTTTCAAGCTGCTCACACATGTCAGGGAGCTGCAGACGTATGGAGATGATCTTCTGGCCATCGATGCAGGCTTGTTCCTGATATCTTGCTTGCTGTCATATTGGGCATTGAGAACCAGACGCAGGCGGCGAATGCTCGGCTTGGAGCTCATTGCTGACGTCATCTTTCTCATCGCGCTGTGCCTGATGGCCTTAATCTGCGGGTTAATTACGTATGCGGTTGTCTAGTGCCGTTCCAACTATTTACGCCAAAATGGTGAGGTTCGGGAAGGCGGCAGTTCTTAGCACGTCAAGTGTCAGAGATTAGCCGCAACAAGTTGGAACGGCACTAGGTATCCTGTTGACCTGGGCTGCCGTGGCTATCCTTGAAGGGCGGCACGTTCTCTCTGAGTGGCCCAGGCAGCCGAGCCGATGCCCTAGGCACAAAGAAAGCGGGCTTGGTGTTGAGTCGAATGACTGAGAAGGAGATGAAAGATGGAAAAGGCCACGTTTGCAGCGGGCTGCTTTTGGGGAGTGGAAGAGGCGTTTCGTCAGGTGAAGGGAGTCGTGTCCACGGCGGTCGGGTATACTGGCGGATCGTTCAACAACCCGAGATATGAAGACGTGTGCTCGGGAAAGACGGGACATGCAGAAGCGATGGAGATCGAATATGATCCCTCCCGGGTTTCTTATGACGAGCTCCTGACTGTGTTTTGGGAGAACCATGACCCAACGACGCTGAATCGCCAAGGTCCGGACATCGGGACGCAGTACAGGTCTGCAATATTTTTTCACACTCCGGAGCAGAAGGCTGCGGCGATCGCGTCCAAGGAGAACCTCCAGAAGAGTGGCCGCTACAAGAATCCGATCTCCACGGAAATCACACCCGCGTCGCAGTTCTACAGAGCGGAAGACTATCATCAGCAGTATGTCGAAAAACGTGGATCAGTCCATCGCACACAGCGGTGACCGCGCTCCGAAGGGTGCGTGGAAGCGGCTGAGTTGAGGCTAACTAGAGATCTCCGGACAGAGGGAGCGGAAGTGCGTCACCTCATCAAGAGTGTCGTTCTCAGCTTCAGCTTCGGCGTGTTGGCCGCTAGTGCGGAGCCGATACAGAAGCCCTCCAGTTCCGAACCGCCCCCGTCGCACGAGGCCCCCATCTTCCTCGCTGAGCAGAAGCTCGGAGAGATCGCGAAGGTGAAGGTCGATCGAGCGGGGCGGATCTACCTCAACGGCAGGATCACCTCCTTAGAGAGCCTGAAGCGGGAGTTCTCTCGCCTTCGGAAAGTCGATGGTGCGGTCTGGTACCACCGGGAGAACCGAGGTCAGGAACCCCCTCCCGAAGCACTGGCGGTCCTTCAGGCTATCATTGATGCACGGCTCCCGGTAAAGCTTCTCGAGAAGGATTTCGACTAGCGCCGGTCCAATTAACTTCGCCTACCGGCGTTGCTGGCCCCGGCGCCCTCCCTGCGACGTACTTGATGATGTACGACTCGGTCGGCGCCGGAGGCCGCGCCTTGCTATGCTCGTTTCTTGACCCGGCAGAGTCCTTTCCGACTTGCGGGGAGATAGTTGGGCGGCCACTAGAGCGCTCACACGTAACCAATCAAGCCGCCGCACCGAACGGCCGGCGCTTTGCTTTGGCCGGTCGGATCACTCTAACGCATCACTCACCAACGGGAGGAGAGCATGGCAAAGGTGAAGCGAACCACCCATCGTAGCGTAACCGGCAAGAAGCTGTACGCAGTCCGTGACGCAAAAGGCCGATTCAAGGACATCCAGACCTACGAGCGGGCGCACCGGCAGGACGTGAAGCGTAAGAGCAGCAAGGAGGTCAAAGGGTAGGCGCGGTCGGAGTCAGGACAAGCCCACGCGAGGTCGCGCTCTTCCTCGGGACGCTCCGGCAGCATCGGCGCTCAAGCGCCGCGTGCGGCTGAGGAACTGCCTAAGGGCGGGCGCGGCCTGCTGTGCGGGCTGCGTTGGTCGCCGCCCCCGCTTGTGTGGGTCGCAGCCGATGCGGGGGAGTCAGGGAGGTATTCGGCCAACAGTCGTTGGTCCGCTCGCGGGCGATTGAGAGACCAGGGATGCCGACCTTCGAACCCCAGGATTCAGACTTCGAGGCACGCGTGCGCGCAAGCTTCGCGCGATAGAAGGTGACGGAGACCATCGGCGCGAGTCTCACGAGGGTGGCGCCGGGCGAGGTCGAGATCGAGTTGCCGTTCCGGGACGAGCTGACTCAGCACCACGGCTATCTCCACGCGGGCATCGTCACTGCCACGTGGACACCGCTTGCGGCTTCGCGGCGATGACCCTGATGCCGGCGGACGCCTCGGTCCTGACCATTGAGTACAAGGCCAATTTCGTCTCGCCCGCCACGGGCAAGCGGATGATTGCGCGGGGGCGCGTCACCAAGCCGGGACGCACCATCACCGTGTGCGCGGGTGACGTGTTCGCGCTCAGCGGTGGGAAGGAAAAGCTGGTCGCGACCATGCTCGCCACCATGATGGTGGTTCGTGAACGTCCCGACCTGCCTGCGTAGGCAGGACCTGGGATGTGCAGCCGTCTGACATCGGTCCGCAGGCGATGTGAGACATCCGCGGTCGGCGGCCCGACGGGGGCTACCTCGTGACATGAAAGTAGGAGACGACAGATGATTCATCGAGTCTGGATCGCATCGTTTCTCGTCGTCGCGCTAGCGACCGGAAGTGGATTGGCGATGACTGGCCATCCGGCGAAGAAGTCGGACGGAAAGCCTCCGCTGCTCTCGGAAACGGGGCGGCACCACCACCCAATTGCCACGACCAGCCCCGAGGCGCAGAAGTTCTTCGATCAGGGGATGACAATGCTCTTCGGCTTCAACCACCCCGCGGCTGCCCGGTCCTTTCAGCGGGCCGCCGAGCTGGATCCGAAGGCGGTGATGCCGCACTGGGGCGTCGCTGTGGTGCTGGGGCCGAACTATAACCAGGATATCGACTTGGTCGATCCAGCTCAACACAAGGAGGCCTACGAGGCTCTTGAAAGAGCGATCTCTCTGAGTGCCGATGCGCCTGCCCGTGAACGGGCCTATGTTGCCGCATTGGCGAAGCGCTATACGACCGACCTGAAGGCCGATCTGAGGCAGCTCCAGGTCGATTACAAGAATGCAATGGGTGAGCTTACGAGAGTCTATCCCGACGATCTCGATGCGGCGACGCTGTACGCGGAAAGCCTCATGAATCTCCGTCCGTGGAAGTTGTGGAGCGCGGATGGCGTGCCGGCCGAAGGGACCGAGGAGATTGTGGGTGTCCTGGAAGAGGTGTTGAAGCGTGATCCGGACCATATTGCGGCCAATCACTACTACATACATGCCGTGGAGGCTTCACCCTACCCGGAGCGCGCGCTGCCGAGCGCGGATCGGCTGATCAGTGCTGTTCCGTGGGCGGGGCATCTCGTCCACATGCCGGCGCACATCTATATTCGGACGGGCGATTTCGAGCGAGCCGCCAGGGCCAATGAGCTGGCGGTGAAGGCGGACGAAAGGTACTTTGGGCGCACGAATGACAAGGGGCCGTACCGCATGGGGTACTACACCCACAACCTCCAGTTCCTCGCGTTTGCGCGCGCGGCTCAAGGGAACCATGCGGAGGCGAAACGGGCGGCCGACAAACTGCTGGCTATCGTCAGGCCTGAGGTCGCGCAGGAGCACATGATGGAGGCCCTTGCGCAAGCTCCCTTGCTGGTACAGCTTCGGTTTCACCGGTGGGACGAGGTCCTGAAGGCGCCGGCCCCCGATCCGAAGCTGCTCCTTTCGAGGGCCTTCTGGCACTATAGTCGCGCCCTCGCTCTGGCAGCCAACGGCAAGGGCAATGAAGTAGCAGAGGAGCAACGGGCCTTTGAGGCGGTCCGGAAAGAGGTGCCCGCCAAGGCCATGCCCGGAAACAACACCACGGACAAGGTGCTCGGCGTTGCGGCGGCGGTCTTGGAGGCGCGACTCGCAAATGACCCGGACACGGCCATCACACATTGGCGAAGGGCCGTCGAGCTGGAGGACGCTCTGGCGTACGGCGAGCCGCCAGACTGGTATTACCCGGTGCGCGAATCGTTGGGCGCGGCCCTGCTTCGCGCCGGGCAGGCAGCGGAGGCTGAGCAGGTGTTTCGCGAGGATTTGAAGCGGAGCCGGCGTAACGGGCGTTCCCTTTTCGGCCTCATGGAGAGCCTGAAGGCCCAGAGAAAGGTTGCAGAGTCTGAACTGGTGTCCCGGGAGTTTGCCCGCGTCTGGAAGCAGGCAGTTCCGCTTCGCATTAAGGATTTCTAAGGCTGAGCGCTGCGCCTTAGGTGATCTCCATCACGCTTCCGTTGCCGAACACGGCCGAGCATGAGTCAATTTACTGACGTCCTCGTCGTCTCTCCCCTTGCCGACGGCAAGACGTGGGTCATCGTGCGCGATTTTGGGTACGACGTCGGCGCAGAGAACAGCGGCGATCACATCGATGTCGCGATCGGTTTTAAGACCGACTTTGCCACCATCCCCCGTCTCTTTTGGGTCATTCTTCCAAAGTGGGGCCGCTACGGGAACGCCACCTCATTCATGACTGGCTCTACTGGGTCCAGACCCGGCCGCGCCGGGAAGCCGACGCGATCCTCCTGGAGGCGATGGGCGTGCTGGGCGTGACGTCTCTGGTGAAGTACGCCATTCATTGGGCCGTCCGTCGGTTCGGCGGTCTGGCCTGGTATCGCAACCAGGCGGACAAGGCGGACGGCTTTGACAGAGTGCTCCGCGACCTGCATCTTAAGTCTGTCGTTGAGTCTCAGCGAAGAGGCGCGTTGCGGCAAGTCGCGAGCTACGCCTTGCGCCGCCTTTGGTAGGCGCCGGCCTTCACAATCGTGTTGAAAGGAGACAGCCATGGCTTCGGTCACATTCAAAGGAAACCCTGTCACGCTCATTGGCAACGAGGTCGGGGTTGGGCAGACCGCCCCGGACTTCAAGGTACAGAAGATCGATCTCACCGAGTACACGTTAAGCGCATCCGCTGGCAAGACTCGGATCGTGGCCTCGGTTCCTTCGCTGGACACTTCGGTGTGCGACCTGGAGACCAAGCGCTTCAACCAGGAGGCGGCTAAGCTTCCGAACGTGGAGATCGTCTGCGTGAGTATGGACCTCCCGTTTGCGCAGAAGCGTTGGTGCGGAGCGTCGAGCGTGGATAAGGTCATCACGGCCAGTGATCATCGGGAGGCATCATTCGCCAGGAACTACGGTGTCCTGATCAGCGGAGGCCCGCTCGATCGGCTGACGGCCCGCGCCGTCTTCGTGATCGGGCCGGACGATAAGGTCAGACATGTCGAGTACGTCAAGGACATCACGGAGCACCCGAATTACGAGGCGATCCTGGCGGCCGCGAAGCACGCCTAGTGCCATTCCAATTAACTTCGCCTAGCGGCCAGGCTTCACCCCAGGGCGCTCCCTGCGACGTACCTGGGTAGGTACGCCTCGGTCGGCCCTGGGGTCCGCG
>Ga0210377_10004083_pt1 | contig 12338 bp, 13 predicted proteins | sample PLM4_65_b1redo_FD_155480 | JGI IMG/M metagenome (GOLD analysis project Ga0210377, IMG submission 155480) | Groundwater sediment microbial communities from an aquifer in East River, Colorado, USA - PLM4_65_b1 redo | ecosystem: Environmental > Terrestrial > Soil > Riparian zone | place: USA: East... | reverse complement strand
GTTGTGGATGACGCGACCCTCGAAAGCAAACGAGGGTCATTCCGTTTCGACGACGAGGGCACTGATGCCGCTCGCACGCTTCTGGTGGACAAGGGCATTCTCAAGACGTTCCTGTACGACCGTTTGTCCGCCATGAAAGACGGAGCGACCTCCACGGGGAACGGCAGGCGAGAATCGTACAAGCACCGACCGATTCCCCGGATGACGAATACGATGATTACGCCCGGTGAAAGCGACCCGGGAGAGATTTTACGTTCAACGCCGCAAGGTCTTTTCGTAAAGAAAATGGGCGGCGGACAGGTGAACACCGTGAATGGGGATTTCGTTTTCGAGGTGAGCGAAGGATATCTTATCGAGCACGGCGGCATTGGGGAGCCGGTGCGCGGCGCCACCCTCACGGGAAACGGACCGCAGGTGCTCATGTCCATCGACCGGGTAGGCTTTGATCTCGGTTTTTCCATCGGCACCTGCGGCAAGGACGGTCAGGGCTCTCCCGTAAGCGATGCCCAGCCGACGCTCAGGATACCGGAGATCACAGTAGGCGGGATGGTTATCTAACGTGTCAGCATGATCACCTTTATTAGAAAAAGACTGGACCTCAAGATCATCCTTGTCCTTGCAATCGTGATCGCCTGTATGATCGGGGTGTACACGTACATCGACATTCGGAACTTGTGGTCGGACACAATCCGCACTTCAGAGCGAACACTGGGCGCTTTCGCCTCAGTGGTCAAGGGGAGTGTGAACGCGTCGATGAGGCGCGGGCATCACGAAGATGTCAAGCATATCCTCAAGGGTATGAATACCTCCTTCTTCATCTCGCGGGTCATGATTTATAACGTTGAGGGCCGGCCTATGCGCGGCTTGGAATTGAGCGACGTCTTACCGGACATGAACGTCTCCCAGAACATCCTCCTGGCCGTGGTCAACGGGGACGTCAGTGATATCCGTAAAGAGGGCAACAGTCAGTTTATATCTTATTATTCGCCTATCGAAAACCGGTCGAAATGTTTTCGGTGCCATGGAAATCAGGTCAAACTGAACGGTATCCTCCGGATCGATTTTTCCCTTGGGGAGCTGAACGATCTGATCGTCTCGAGACGTAATCGTGATCTCATATGGAGCGCGGTTTTAATCGTGCTTCTCACTGCCATTCTCGTTGTGTTGCTGCGGGTCGTTGTCTACCGTCCGGTGAGAGAACTCCGGGATGCCATGGTAAATGTCCAGGAGAAAACAGACCCCCTTGTCTTCTCCACCAGCGGTCTCGACGAGCTTGCCGACCTCAAGAAAAGCTTTGTGAACATGCTCCACCGCATTGATGCGCTCCATCGGGAGAAACTAGAAAAAGAAATAGAACTTGCACACAGTCAGGAGGTCGAGCGTTTTCGCGCCGAACTCCAATCCATGTTTGATGCCATGCAGGACGGCGTGCTTCTGGTCGACACGAATATGAGCATTATTCAGAGCAATCCACGCGCCTATGAACTGCTGCCGCAACTGAAGGATTTTGCGGGACGCATACCGTTCGACTGTATAAAGGACAAATCCTGCCCCCACCGCGTGCTCCAGGAGGTGCTCACGAACGGCGGTGCGTATGAACATCAGTACCGTATCAAAGACATTGACGGAACAGAGAGACAGGTACACATCATCTGCGCGCCGATCGTACAAAAAGGGGAAGTAGTTTACCTGGTAGAGGTCGTCCGCGACATTACCGAACGAGTCCGGACAGAGCGGGAACTCGAGGAAAAAACCTCACAACTGCTTGAGGCCAACCGACTTCTTTCCAAGATGGCCATCACCGACAGCCTCACGCAGGTGAACAACCGGCGTCATTTCGACGAACTCCTGGTCAAAGAAATCAAGCGTTACACCCGCCGCAAATACTCTCATCTCTCGCTCATGATGATCGACATCGATCACTTCAAAAAACTGAATGACCGCCATGGCCATCTGACGGGCGATACGGTGCTTCGTGAAATCGCCAGGCTGCTCAAGGAAAACGTGCGCGATACCGATACGGTCGCCCGGTACGGGGGAGAGGAGTTCGCAATCGTCATGCCCGATACGCATCTGGATGGTGCTGCATACCGGGCCGACGTATTGCGAAAAAAGATAGAGATTGCGGAATTTCCCGGCCATGATTCGACGATTGCCGTTACGATCAGCGTCGGCGTAGCGGCCTATATGTCGGGGACCCCTCAGGACATTGTCCGCGCGGCCGACGTCGCCCTTTATGAGGCCAAGCGTGCCGGCCGCAATACGGTGATCGTACAACGGCAGGAGGGGACAGAAAAACTATGACCATTCGCGCGGCAATCATAACCTTAAGCGATAAAGGTTCGGCAGGAGAACGTGAAGATGAAAGCGGACAGATCATCCGGGAATTGATCTCTGCCCTCGGTGCGTCCGCTGTTCACTATGAGATACTGCCGGATGAAAAATCCCGGATCATGGAAACCTTGAAAAGGCTGTCCGACTCGGGGAACATCGATCTTATCCTCACGACCGGAGGGACGGGCGTGGCGCCGCGGGATGTGACGCCCGAGGCCACGCTTGCGGTGATCGACCGCGAGCTCCCGGGGATGGCCGAGGCCATGCGTGCCGAGAGCCTCAAAAAAACGCCCCATGCCATGATCTCCCGGGCCGTGGCGGGCATCAGGAAGCAGACCTTGATCGTGAATCTTCCCGGCAGTCCCAAAGCAGTGCGCGAGAATCTGACAGTCATTCTCCCTGCGCTTCCCCACGCCATAGAAAAGATCAAAGGCGATCCCTCCGACTGCGCCACATCATAGCCGACCAACGCAAATTTCTATTTGAGTCTCTCCTCTCTCTGTGATACACTTCTAACTAATCAGCACCAAGGCTATCAACCAGGAGGAACTATGTTCTGTCCCCAATGCGGCAAAGAGGTTTCTGAAGGACAGAGTTTCTGTCAACATTGCGGAGCCAGGGTGTCTGAAACAGCTTTTCAGTCGCCGCTTTCTGAAACGGTCCCCATTGGCGGAGGGAGGGAGAAGACCCCCTGGGAGGACCGTGAAGCGCGAGGGTTCTTCGGCGGGCTGTTTAAGACCTTAAACGAGTCATTGTTTCGCCCCTCCGAATTTTTTAAAAAGATGTCCGTGACCGGCGGGCTGACCGACCCCCTGCTCTATGCGCTGATCATCGGCATGGTCGGTCTCATGTTCTCCTATTTTTGGCAGATCGCACTGAAGAGCGCGATGCAGGATATGTTGCCCGGGATGCAGGCCGCGGCAGGACAGCGTCTGTTTCAGGGCATCGGCATGACAATCCTGGCCTTTCTTTCCCCGTTTCTTATCATTCTCGGCCTGTTCCTTTCGTCAGGGATCCTGCATGTCTTTCTCATGATGGTTAAAGGAGCGAGGAATGGTTTTGAGGCCACCTTCAGAGTGGTTGCCTACGGCTACAGCGCGAACATCTTTCTTGTCGTCCCGTTCTGCGGCAGTCTTCTTGCCGGTGTGTGGGCAATAATACTCTACATCATCGGCCTGAAGGAGGCGCATGAGACCACCGGCGGGAAAGCGGCCTTTGCCGTGTTTTTCCCCGTCGTCGTGTGCTGCGGATTGATCATGATTGCCGTAGCGTTGTTCATGGGCGCGGTAGCCGCGTCAATGGGCACGATCATGCAGATGCAGAAATGACGGGAGGTAGCTCTCATGCAAATTGTGCTGAATAAGAGAGCGCCCGGGCAGATTGAGTTCGGGATTATTTACGGCGGGATAGTCCTCCTCGCTCTCCTTGCAGGTCGGTTTCTCCCCGTGCTTGCTTTAGCGCCGTCCTGCGCGTTCAAAGCGCTTACCGGCGTGCCTTGTCCCACGTGCGCCTCCACGCGGTCGATTGTGTATCTGTCGCACGGCGATGTTGCTTCTGCTTTTTTCATGAACCCTTTGGTCCTCGCAGGCGCTCTTGCCGCTCTTGTTTATCTGTTTTACAGTCTCTTCACCTTCTTTTTTGTCGCGCCGAGGGTCGTTGTCGCTCTTTCCGGGAAAGAGAAGGACCTGATACGGGCTTCAGCAGTGCTCCTCATTCTCGCAAATTGGCTGTATCTCGTCATTACGCTGTAATTCCACCTCATTCAGCCTTATTTCTGCCAGTTAATAATATTATTATTTACATTTAACCGGTGTTATGTTAAAATAATAATCTTTTAGAATATCTTAAGGTTTTTCAACAGTTACGGAGGGTGTAGCGTGGGCCGTGTAGTAATAGGCGTGGACCTCGGGGGCACGAACTTAAGAACGGCCATTCTGAGTCCTGATGGGAATATTCTCGATAGGCACAAGGAAGCTACTTGTGCGGCCGACGGATGGGAGAAGGTCGTCGCGCGGCTCATTGAAAACATCAAACGACAGCGCAAAAGCGCGATCCAACAAGGGTTCGATGTCGCGGCTGTCGGCGTCGGCGCTCCCGGCGTTATCCAGGCGGATAAGGGCATCGTGGTGAAGTCGCCCAACTTTCCGGACTGGAACAATCTGCCGCTCAAGGATCAGCTTGAAAAAGCGCTTGGCACCCCGGTCTTTTTGGAGAACGATGCTAATGCCGCTGCCTTGGGCGAGCAGTGGCGTGGCGCCGGCCGGGGTATCAGGAGTATGATCCTCCTTACGCTCGGGACCGGCGTGGGGGGCGGGATCATCCTCGATAATAAAATTTGGCACGGCGCCGACGGCATGGCCGGTGAGATCGGACACATGACGCTCATCCCCGACGGCAGGCCTTGTACCTGCGGCAACACCGGATGCCTGGAAATGTATTCTTCGGCGCGCGGCATCGTGCAGAGCTTTCGTGAAGCGCTGGGGAAATCCGGCGGGGTTCCTGATCAATTGAAACAGATTTCCTCGGAGCAGGTATATGAGGCTGCTGGAGCGGGAAACGAGACCGCCGTCAGGGTCATGAAGGACATGGGCCGGATGCTCGGTATCGGAATCGCAAGCCTGATCAATATTTTCAATCCGGAACGGATTGTGGTCGGCGGCGGGGTAAAGGACGCCTGGCCGCTGTTCATCGGCGCGACGCGCGAGGAGATTATCAAGCGCGCCTTCGCGGTCCCTGCCAAACGGACCGAGATTGTCCCGTCTGAACTCGGGGACGACGCCGGCATGGTGGGCGCCGCGGCCGTGGCATTCGAGCTCCAGAAATCGGCATGTTGAAACGATCTTGCTGAGAATAATGAGCGAAACATAGGCGCACTATTTATTTACTCATTCGTCTCACCCGCCTGTAAGGGGGGCCTTCAAACAGGGACCCATTGAAGGAATGAACCGAAGAGTGGAATATAAGGAGATATGAGCAGCAAAAATATCAGAAATTTCTGCATCATTGCGCATATTGATCACGGTAAGTCTACTCTTGCCGATCGGATTCTGGAATTTACAGGTGCCCTTTCGGACCGGGAAATGGCCGCAGCAGGCAGCGACCAGGTGCTCGACGACATGGATCTCGAGCGCGAGCGGGGCATCACGATCAAGGCCCATGCGGTCCGGCTGAAGTACAAAGCTTCTGACGGGCAGGACTATATTCTGAACCTGATCGATACGCCGGGGCATGTGGATTTCACCTACGAGGTATCCAGGAGTATGGCTGCCTGCGAGGGCGCGCTTCTGGTTGTGGACGCGTCGCAGGGGGTCGAGGCGCAGACCCTGGCGAACGCCTACCTCGCGATCGACCACAATCTCGAGATGATCCCGGTGATCAACAAGATCGACCTGCCGAGCGCGAACATCGAAGAAGTGAAGCGGCAGATCGAGGAATTGGTCGGGCTCGATTCTTCCGGCGCAATTCCCGCGAGTGCCAAGGCAGGGATCGGGACGAAAGAGATCCTTGAGTCGATCGTAAAAAATGTCCCGGCGCCTGCCGGGAACCCTGACGCGCCGCTCAGGGCGCTCCTGTTCGATTCATGGTACGACACGTACCAGGGGGTCGTCATTCTCGTGCGGGTGGTCGATGGGATCGTTCGGCCGAAGCAGAAGATCAAACTTTTTTCGAACTCCGCGGTATATGAAGTGCAGTCGGTAGGGATATTTACTCCCAAGATGCAGCAGACCTCGGAACTGTCCCAGGGCGATGTGGGGTGCATCATTGCCGGCATCAAGCGGGTCTCGGATGCCAAGATCGGCGATACGATCATGGATGCCGACCGTCCGGCCGATGCGCCGCTCCCGGGATACAAAGATGTGAAGCCGATGGTCTTTGCGGGCATCTATCCCGTGGACAGCGACGGCTACGCGGATCTGCGCGACGCCCTGGAAAAACTGCGGCTGAACGACGCTTCGTTCACCTATGAGCCGGAAACGTCGCTTGCCCTCGGCTTCGGCTTCCGGTGCGGCTTTCTGGGCCTTCTCCACATGGACATTGTGAAGGAGCGGCTTGAAAGGGAGTTCAAGCTTGCGCTCATACCCACGGCGCCGACGGTGGTATACCGCGTGACCAGGAATGACGGCGCAATTGTGATGGTGGACAATCCCGCCAAGCTGCCGAATATCCAGGATATCCAGCGTATCGAGGAGCCCATGATCGTGGCCTCGCTCATCACGCCGGAGCAGTATGTCGGATCGCTCATTGCCCTGTGTCAGGAGCGAAGAGGAACGCAGAAAGAGATCACCTATATCACGAAAGACCGGGTCCTGCTGAGCTACGATCTGCCGCTGAACGAGATCGTGATGGATTTCTACGACAAACTGAAGTCTCTTACCAAGGGCTACGCATCGCTCGACTATGAGCTCTCCGGTTATGTGGAGTCAGACCTCGTGAAGCTCGATATGCTGTTGAACGGGGAACCCGTGGACGCGCTGTCACTCATCAGCCATCGGGACAAGGCCGCAATTCGCGGCAGACAACTTGCGGAAAAGCTCAAGGAAGTGATCCCGCGGCAACTGTACGAGGTGGTGATCCAGGCGACGATCGGGGCCAAGATCATCGCGCGCGAAACGGTCAGGGCGCTCCGCAAGGACGTGACGGCGAAGTGCTACGGCGGTGACATTACCAGAAAGCGGAAACTTCTCGAAAAGCAGAAGGAAGGCAAAAAGCGCATGAAACAGGTCGGCAGCGTGGAACTGCCGCAGGAGGCGTTCCTGGCCGTGCTCAAGGTGGGGGAGTAGGTTATAGGTCTTAATTGGAAATTGAAGATTGGAAATTGGAAATTGTTAAGAAGAAGCACATTCTGAAAATGTAAAATATCCAATTTCAACTTTGGAATTTCAGTCCGTTGCGCTTTGCGCAATGGCTAGGGAGGCATGATTGATGTCGGAAGCACAGCCGGAAGTTCGTACCAAGAGATCGTTTTACAAGGAATGGATCGAGCCGTTTCTGATCGCAGCGGTGGTCGCCCTGTTCATCAGACAGTTTGTGGTCGAGGCGTTCAAGATACCGTCCGGTTCCATGATCCCCACGCTCACCATCGGCGATCACCTTCTCGTGAACAAGTTCGTCTATGGTCCGCGGGTCCCCTTTACGGACACCAGGATCTTTACCTGGAAAGAGCCGAAGCGGGGAGATATCATCGTTTTCAAGTATCCCGAGAACGAAGACAAAAATTTCATCAAGCGCGTGGTGGGTTTGCCCGGTGACAAGATCGAGATTAAGAACGGCAAGCTTTTTATCAACGACGAGCCGGTATCCATTGCCCCCGTCGGGACCTCTGACGGAAAGCGGGAGGGCGCGGGATATCCCTATTACGATAAACCGAAACTGTATGAAGAACAGCTCGGAACGGTGAAGCATCATATTCAATATCTCCACGACCAATCAGGCTATAATTTCGGCCCCAAAATCGTGCCTGCGGAAGCGGTGTTTGTCATGGGCGACAACCGTGACAACAGCCAGGACAGCAGGGTATGGGGATTTGTGAAACGCAACAAGATCCTCGGCAGGGCGCTGATCATTTACTGGTCATGGGACGGCGACGACCGGTGGGTGCGATGGGAGCGGATAGGTTCTCTGATCAGATAGATACGGGGGAGGACGACGAAATGCACATTCTTTTCAATGAAAAAGGGGCCGGCAGGTTCAAGGTTTATCTTTTTTTTATTTTTTTATTTCTCGTTGTTCATGTCGGAATCAAAGTGGTGCCGATGTACATGGATGCTGAACGAATGAAGGACGAAATGACGATGAAAGCGGGCTTGGCCCAGTTCCTCAAAGACGAGGAAATCCGGGCAGATCTTGTCCGCAAGGCCAAGGACCTCGATTTACCCCTTACTGAGGAGAATTTTGTTCTTCAGAGAGACGAGGATCGGCGCAGGATGAAGATCGGCACCCGGTGGGACGTGGAAGTAAATTTTCTGTGGGGCGCATACATAAGGACGTTCCATTTCGAACCTGCGGTTGATGAGAACTTCATGAATGTCAAGCTGTGAGGACGTGCGCTCTGTTTGACAATTACGAGCCGGTAGCGTAGTATTGTGTCCGGGGAACAGGATGGTGTACGGGTGATACGCAGCATGACGGGGTACGGCAGGAAGGAAGTGACCGGAGCCGGCATTCATGGTTCCATAGAAGTCCGGTCGGTGAACAACCGCTACCTCGATATCCAGGTGAAGACCCCGAGGTCTTTTGCCGCACTGGAGCCGCGAGTCAAAAAGATGGTACAAGACCGCTTCTCCAGGGGACGATTCGATGTTTTCATAACCCGAAATGGCGAGCAGGAGAGGACCGGCAGGCTTACTCATGATGAAGCGCTGGCAACCCAGTATATCGCCATCCTGAGAGACCTCAAGGCGCGCTTCAGTCTCAGCGGAGAAGTGGACCTCTCGCTGGTGGCGGGTTTTCAGGGCCTCATCGCCGTTACTGAGGAAAAGGAAGATATCGAAGCAATATGGCAGTTGCTGGCTGAAGGGCTTGGACAGGCGCTCGACGAACTTGACGGCATGCGGGATGTAGAAGGCCAGGCGCTGGTCAAGGACATGCTGCGACGGCTCGACATCCTCGCGTCACTCATGAAGGACATACATATGCTTTCGCCTCTCAGCGTCGAGAACGCACGGAAGAGGATGGCAGAAACGCTGGCCCGGCTCCTGAACGAACGGCCCGACCCGGTCAGGCTGGCCCAGGAGATGGCGATTCTTGCCGAGCGCACCGATGTGACGGAAGAATTGACGCGTTTGAGCAGTCACCTATCGCAATTCCACGCCATGCTTGCCGGGGCGACCGGAGAGCCGGTCGGCAGAAAACTCGATTTCCTTCTGCAGGAGATGGGACGGGAAGCGAACACCATCTCGTCCAAGGCCATGGACGCGCAGATATCGTATCATGTGGTGAACATCAAGGCCGAACTCGAGAAGATCAGGGAACAGGCCCAAAATATCGAATGAAGCTATGGTCAAAAACCTCGTAAATATCGGATACGGCAACATGGTGATGGTCACGAAGGTTGTGGCGGTCCTATCGCCCGAGTCTGCGCCCATGCGCCGCCTCAAAGAAGAGGCCAAGGAACGCAAGATGCTTCTTGATGCAACGCAAGGTCGAAAGACGCGGGCCATGATCATCACCGACAGCGACCATGTCATCCTTTCCGCTGTTCAGGTCGAAACGCTCATGCAGCGCTTCGAGGGCCGGGGTGAGGAATGAACAAGAGGGACGGACTGCTCTTTGTAGTATCGGCCCCTTCCGGCGCGGGTAAAACCACCCTGTGCCGTGCGGTCACCGACTCACTGGAGAACTTGAGGCATTCGATCTCGTATACGACGCGCAAGCCCAGGGAGGGCGAGATTGACGGCAGAGATTATTACTTCGTCGCAGCGGACCGGTTCCGGGACATGATCCAGGCGGGCGATTTCGCAGAATGGGCAGAGGTCCATTCCAATTTTTACGGTACGTCCCGACGGGTGCTGGACGGCATGCGCAGCGAGGGGATCGACGTTATCCTCGACATCGACACCCAGGGCGCCAGGCAGATCAAGACAAAATACGAAGGACAGGCGGTCTTCATTTTCATCATGCCGCCTTCGTTCGGGATCCTCGAAGAACGACTTCGCAACCGCAAGTCCGACCACGAGAACGAGATTAAAAAAAGGATGCAGCGGGCCCGGGAAGAGATCAGGGATTATAGCATGTACGACTATGTCCTCGTGAACCGGGATTTCGAGCGCGCTCTTATCGAACTGCGGTCGATCATTACCGCGGAGCGCAGACGCACCCGGCTGATCGATCATACCTGGATAGAGGGATTTTTTCATACTGCATAAAACTCAAGTTCCATCAGGAGGTGAACCATGCAACAACCACAGGCACAGGATATTATCTCCCTGCCGATCGAACTCAACGACAGGATCGCCGACACCAAATTCCGGCTGGTCCATATTTCCGCACAGCGCGTGCGGCAATTGTCGTCGGGAGCGCCGATGCTCGTTTCCACGAGATCCATCAAGGACACCACCATTGCCCTCGAGGAGTGCCTGATCGGGAAGTTCACGGTCGTCGTGGGCGAGGAAGCCAAGAAGGCGAAAGATGAGTTCCGGAAGCGCGAAGAGCGGGCGCGCATGGAAGAGCAGCTCTCAGCCAAGGAAGAGGAAATCCGCAAGGAACTGAGCGCTTACCTGTCGGAGTCCCAGAATGAGGAAGGCGCCGACGAGGCTTCGGCGGCGGAAATCGGCGATGAAGAGGCGGATACCGAAGAAACCGCGAAGGGCGGCGAAGCGGACGAGCCGGGAGAATAACAGAGGTGGATGAACGCCGGGGGAAGCTTGACGGGAAGCATATTCTGCTCGGGGTGTCCGGCAGCATCGCGGCCTATAAAGCCGTCGATATCCTGCGCAGGCTCCAGGAGCACGGCGCCGATGTCAGTGTCGTGATGACGAAAAATGCGGCCCGCTTCGTCACGCGACTCACCTTTGAGGTCTTGAGCGGAAAACCTGTTTTCACCGATGAGTTCCAGGATGCGGAGCGGAAAGGCATCGGGCATATCGACATTACCGCGGGTCTCGATTTAGCGCTCGTTGCGCCGGCCACTGCCAACATCATCGGGAAGGTCGCCTCCGGAATCGCTGACGATGCGTTGACCACTGCCTTGACGGCGGTCGCCTGCCCGCTCATCATGGCTCCCGCCATGAACGACCGGATGTACCGGAACGTTGTGGTTCGGAAAAACATCGCTTTCCTGAAAGAGCAGGGTGTTCGCTTTGTGGACCCCGACACCGGCCCCCTTGCCTGCGGTACGAGCGGCCAGGGACGGCTCGCGGAGATAGAAAAAATCGTGCAGGCTGTCTCGTCGGCATTACCCGCAAACGATCTGGCGGGCGTGACCGTGCTCGTGACCGCCGGTCCGACCCGTGAGCAGATAGACGCTGTTCGCTTTATCAGTAATCCTTCCACGGGCAAGATGGGATACGCGATCGCTGAAGCGGCCCGTGACCGGGGAGCGACTGTTATTCTCATATCCGGCCCGACAGAAATCGCACCGCCGGCGGGGGTAACCGTGATCCCCGTGCAAAGCGCCCGCGACATGCACACGGCGGTCATGGACCATGTGGAAGGCTCCCAGATCGTGATTATGGCTGCAGCGGTGTCCGATTTTAAACCGACGGTCTCGTCTGACCGCAAAATCAAGAAACATGAGGCCCCTACGGTGATCAACCTGGAACGCACCGAGGACATCCTGTCGGCTGCGGCCAAGGCTCCTGGCAGGAAACTGCTCGTGGGATTTGCCGCTGAAACGGATAACGTGCTGGACAACGCGCTTCAAAAGCTGAAGAGTAAAAACCTCGACATGATCGTGGTGAATGATTTGATGAAAAAAGAGGCCGGTTTCGGCACTGATACGAATGCGGTCACCATCATTGATAGGGCTGGCGTGCAGACAGAGCTGCAGGTGATGCCGAAACGGGAAATCGCCCGGCGGATCATCGATAAGATCGCGGAACTCAAGGCAAATTAAAGGATTTTACCTTGACTTTACTCCCCGGTTTTTGGTAATATTTTTTTATATCAGTTTGATATGAAAAGCAAATTTTATGGATAAAGATACCTCCGAAATAGCCAAATTAACGGAGCGGATCTCGAAAGACCCCAAGTCCAAGCTTTTCGTCCCGCTTGCCGAAGAGTATAAAAAGACCGGGGACATGGAGATGTCTATCCATGTGCTGACGGAGGGACTCAAAAACAATCCCGGTTACGTAACGGCCAGATCATTTCTCGGAAAACTCCTGTTCGAGAAGGGCGACCTCTCCGGCGCACAGAAAGAGTTCGAGGAAGTTGTGAAGGCCATTCCCGACAACCTCATGGCCCAGAGAAAGCTGGGTGATCTCTATGCTCTCCAGGGCCGGGCAGCCGATGCCCTGAAGCATTATAAGATGGTTTTGTCGCTCAATCCGCGCGATCAGGAAACG
>Ga0210377_10004082_pt1 | contig 12342 bp, 10 predicted proteins | sample PLM4_65_b1redo_FD_155480 | JGI IMG/M metagenome (GOLD analysis project Ga0210377, IMG submission 155480) | Groundwater sediment microbial communities from an aquifer in East River, Colorado, USA - PLM4_65_b1 redo | ecosystem: Environmental > Terrestrial > Soil > Riparian zone | place: USA: East... | reverse complement strand
AGATCGCCAACGTCGAGCCGCAGCCGCCCTCCTCCTACCGGCCGCAGATCCCGGCGGCGCTGGACGAGATCGTCAAGCGCGCGATGGCGAAGGACCTGGCGCGGCGCTACGCCGCCTGGGAGGACTTCTCCCTCGACCTCGCCGAAGTGTTCAGGAACGAGGGCCTGGGCGGGCGCAGCCAGAAATTCGCCGACTCGGACAAGTTCGAGTCGCTGAGGAAACTGCCGTTCTTCGCCAACTTCACCGACGCGGAGCTGTGGGAAGTGGCGCGCATCTCCAACTGGCGCAGCGCGCAGGCCGGCGAGCTGCTGATGAAGGAAGGCGAGCCGGGCACTTTCTTCTGCATCCTCGCCGAGGGGCAGGTGCGCGTGACGCGCAAAGGCAAGCTGCTCAACATCCTGCACACCGGGGAATGCTTCGGCGAGATGGCCTACCTGTCCAAGGACGAGCACCTGCGCGGCGCCGACGTCACCGTGATGGCGGAGTCGAAGATCATCTCGGTGCCGATGCAGAAGCTGGCGCAGGCCTCCGACGTCTGCCGGCACAAGTTCGACCGCGCCTTCATGGAGATCCTGGTCGAGCGGCTGACCATGGCCAACGCCCGGCTGTCGGGCGTATGAGCGCCATGCGCCGCATTTCCATCCTGCCCCGACGCAAGGGCAATCTGCTGAATCTGCTCATCGTGCAGTGGCGTGCCGGCCGGACGCCCCGGCGGTAACGTCGCCCGAGACTTGAACCCGCATATAATCGCCTCGCGTCTGCCAGCCCTGCAATGAAACGTTCCCACACGCAAAGGCCGGCCGCGGCCGATTTTCCTGGGAATGACGGCGAAGCTGAGTTTCCACATCCATCCATCTTCTATTTGCCCGAACAGCAATTTTGTTCCGGGTATTAATACTTTGAAATAGGACCGAATCAAAATCGTGTTCGGCCGACTGTTCAGGAAGAAGGGCGACGCCGTTCCTCCATCGAGTGCGGCAAACCTCTCGCACGCACTGGACCGTGCGGATGCCGGTATGCCGCTGACGATCACGCAGGCGCTGCAAACGGGGCTGCAGCACCACCAAGCCGGCCGATTCGACGATGCCAAGCGGGCCTATGGCCATGCGTTGACGATCGACGCCGATAACTTCGACGCCTTACATCTCATGGGCCTGGCAGCCCACCAGACGGGCGACTCACAGCGTGCCGCGGAGTTGATCGAAAAGGCGGTCGCGATCAATCCCTCGAACGCGATCGTATTCAGCAATCTCGCGGAGGTTTATCGGGTCCTGGGACGCCCCGGCGATGCACAGACCTGTTGCGAAAAAGCTCTGTCCCTGGAACCCAATTATGCGGACGCGCACTACAACTTGGGGTTACTGCACGAAAAGCGGGGAAGACGCACCGAAGCGCGCGCATGCTACACAAAGGCTCTGTCGCTCAAGCCCGAGTTGGTCGAAGCATTCAATAGGCTGGGCAGCCTGCTCAAAGGCGAAGGCAAGCTGAACGAGGCGCGTGACTGCTACGAACGGGCGCTGGCGCAGCAACCGGACTTCGTCAACGCACTCAACAATCTTGGGACCGTGCTGGCAGATCAAGGCAGGCCGGACCAAGCTCTCAGATGCTATCAAAGGGCACTTGAGCTCAGCCCGACGCTCGTGGAGGCGCATGTCAATCTCGGTGCGCTGTTGCGGGACGAGGGCAAGCTCGACGAAGCCCTCGCGTGCTATCGGAGAGCGGTGGAACTCGGACCCGGATTCGCCTATGCGCACTATGGGTTGGGGCATGTCCTCGCGGACCAGGACAAATCCGCTGATGCACTTGCCTGCTTTCAAACGGCGTTGTCGTTAGACCCGCAGTTGGTCGAAGCCCGCTGGGCCCACGTCATGACGCAACTGCCGTCCGTTTACGAACTGGATGCCGATCCCGAACAATACCGGGCGGCCTTTGTGCGGGAGCTGGACCGGCTCATTGCGTGGTTCGAGGCGAACCCGGCGGCAGAAGGAGCCAGGGCCGTGGGCACCCAGCAACCTTCCATGCTCGCGTATCAGGAATGGGAGAACCGCGGGCTGCTGGCGAAGTATGGCGGACTCTGTGCGCAATTGATGCGTGGCTGGCAACAGCGGGAGGGGCTTGCCACCACCCCGGCGTCATTCCGGCGGCCTTCAGTCCCTGCGAATGCGGGAGGGGACTCCAATCAGGAACGCATCCGCGTCGGCATCGTTTCCACCCACATACGCAAGCATTCCGAATGGCAGGCAATTCTGAAAGGATGGTTCAGGCATCTCGACAAATCACGATTCGAACTGCAGGTGTTCTACCTCAAATCCAGAGTCGATGAGGAAACCGCGTTCGCCAAATCGCATGCGTCCTATTTCGCGCAGGGTGAGCGTAGCCTCAAGGAATGGGTGGAGACCATACTTTCACGGCAGCCGGACGTGCTGGTCTACCCGGAAATCGGAACGGATCCGATGCCCTTCAAGCTGGCCAGCATGCGCCTCGCTCCGGTTCAAGTGACAACATGGGGCTATCCGGAAACGAGCGGCTTGCCGACAATCGACTATTACCTTTCCTCTGAAGATTTCGAAGCGGCCGACGCGCAATCCGCTTACAACGAACAGTTGGTGGTTCTGCCCAATCTGGGGTGCGCCTACGAGCCAATAGCCTCCGAAATCGGCAAGCCAGATTATTCGTCCCTGGGCATCAGGCAAAGCTCACCGATCCTTCTCTGCGCGGGAACTCCGTACAAATACGCGCCACAGCACGATCATGTGTTCGTGGACATCGCCCGCAAGCTCGGTCCCTGTCAGTTCGTTTTCTTCTTTACGTCGCGCTATCCGGAACTCACGGAAAAATTGCGCCGGCGCCTGGAAGTCGTTTTCAGCCGCGCCGGACTTCCCTTCGACCAACATGTCGTTTTCGTTTCGATGCTGCCTCGTCCGGATTTTTATGGCCTGATGCGGCGAGCCGATGTTTATCTGGATACGATAGGGTTTTCCGGGTTCAACACCGCGATGCAGGCAATCGCCTGCGGGCTGCCAATTGTGACTCGCGAGGGGCGTTTCATGCGTGGGCGGTTCGCGAGCGGGATTCTGAGACGCATGGACCTGGCCGAGCTGGTGGCGGATTCGAAACAGCGCTACATCGATCTGGCGATAAAATTGGCGAGCGATTCGGGTTATCGGCTTGAGTTACGATCGCGCATCGAGGCATCGGGCCATATGTTGCACAATGATGTGGCGCCGATCCGGGCGCTCGAAGAATTTCTGTGGCGGACAGTCAAAGGAAATTGAAATGCCCGGCGCGCAGCGTGCGCCTGGACAAGCGCATCCTCGTGCTTGCATAGGCGCGGTCGAGTAGACGTTCGATGATGTTGCACAGCTTCCCCAGCAGCGCGCGCCTGCGGGCGAACATCGGCCGCAGCAGGCGGGGGTATGGTGAACACGTACTGCCGATGCGGTACCGGAGCGAGCACGTTGGCTTCCACCCGTTCGCCATACGCCAGCACTCGCTTTTGGCGGCAGCTTGGGCAGAAGTACCTCGCCTTGCACGAGAAGGCCAGGATGAAGCCGTGCCGGCAATGGTCGCAGTAGATCCTGGCGAACCCGTGCTGCGGATCGCCGCATGCGAGGAACCGTTCGATGACATTTTCCTCGACGCGGCGCCCGAACCGGCCGCCCGTCCTCATCTCGGGCGCATGCCGGGCGGCGCATTGATAAAGCGCCGCCGCGCGCGGCTTTGTAAGCAGACGTAAGGCGTGTAGGGTGGGCCAACGGCCCACCGTACGATCAGGCTTGCTGCTTTAGCCCTTCCAGCAGCTTTTGCAGTTCCCCGGACTGGTACATCTCGCGCATGATGTCCGAGCCGCCGACGAACTCGCCCTTGACGTAGAGCTGCGGGATGGTCGGCCAGTTGGCGTACTGCTTGATGCCCTGGCGGATGTCGGGGTCGGCGAGCACGTTGACCGTGAAGGGACTGTGGACGCCGCAGGCCTGCAGCACCTGGATGGCCATCGCCGAGAAGCCGCATTGCGGCATTTGCGGCGTGCCCTTCATGTAGAGCACCACCGGGTTGCCGGTGACCTGTTCCTTGATACGTTGTTGGGTGTCCATGGTCATGATTCTAGCCCTCCGCCCGAGACGCGGGCAATGCCGGCAAGGTCGGGCCAGGTCCTGACGTCCTCGAACCCCGCCTCGCGCAGCAGCGCTCTTACCGCTTCATCCTGTCCGAGCCCGTGTTCGAGCAGGAGCCAGGCGCCCGCATTCAGATGCGAAGGCGACGCCCGCGCGATCTCCCGCAGGGCGTCGAGCCCTTCCGCGCCCGCCACCAGCGCTGATCTCGGCTCGAAGCGCAGGTCGCCTTGCGTCAGGTGCGGATCACCCTCGGCGACGTAAGGGGGATTAGACACCACAAGATCGAAACGCTCGCCGGCGACAGGACCGAACCACAGGCCGTGGCGCAAGTCGACCTCAAGCCCCAGCTTGACGGCATTGCGCGCGGCCACCGCGAGCGCCGCCATGCTGGCCTCGACGCCAACCACGCGCGCCTGCGGCAGATGGCGCTTGATCGCAAGCGCGATGGCGCCGGAACCCGTGCCGAGGTCGAGCACCGAAGCGGGCTTGCGGGCGAGGGCCAATTCAACCAGCAACTCCGTTTCCGGCCGCGGGATCAGCACTGCTGGGTTTACCGCGAGCGGCAGGCCGTAAAACTCTTTTTGACCGAGGAGGTAGGCGATCGGCTCGCCCCTCGCGCGGCGCCGGGCGAACTCGAGGAACATTGCTTCGGCATCGGCGGGCAGCGAGCGCTCGGGATGGGCCAGCACGCTGGCCTCGGAAAACCCCGTGGCCTGCGCCAGGAGCAGGCGCGCCTCGCGCGCGTCCAGCGCCCCGAGTGCTTCTCCGACGGTCAAACGGCTTCTTCGGCCAGCTGCGCCAGCTGCTCGGCCTGGTGCTGGGCCGAGAGCGCGTCCACCAGCTCGTCCAGCTCGCCGTCCATGATGCGCTCGATCTTGTACAGCGTCAGGTTGATGCGGTGGTCGGTGACGCGGCCCTGCGGGAAATTGTAGGTGCGGATGCGCTCCGAGCGGTCGCCCGAGCCGATGAGGGATTTCCTCGCCGAGGCGGTCTTCGCCTGCTGCTCGCGCGTCTGCTTGTCCTTGATGCGCGCCGCCAGCACCGACAGCGCCTTCTCGCGGTTCTTGTGCTGCGAGCGCGAGTCCTGGCATTCGGCCACGATGCCGGTCGGCAGGTGCGTGACGCGGATCGCGGAGTCGGTCTTGTTGACGTGCTGGCCGCCCGCGCCCGAGGCGCGGAAGGTGTCGACGCGCAGCTCCGCCGGATTGAGCACCACGTCGTCGATGGCGTCGGCCTCGGGCAGCACGGCGACCGTGCAGGCCGAGGTGTGGATGCGCCCTTGAGCCTCGGTCTCGGGCACGCGCTGCACGCGGTGGCCGCCCGACTCGAACTTGAGCCTCGAATAGGCGCCCTGGCCGTTGATGCGCGCGATCACTTCCTTGTAGCCGCCCAGCTCCGAGAGGCTCTCGGAGATGATTTCGATCTGCCAGCCCCGGCGCTCGGCGTAGCGCGTGTACATGCGGAACAGGTCGCCGGCGAACAGCGCCGATTCGTCGCCGCCGGTGCCGGCGCGCACTTCGAGGAACAGGTTGCGCTCGTCGTTCGGGTCCTTGGGCAGGAGTTGCTTGTGCAGCTGCGCCTCGAGCTGGTCCATTGCCGCGCGCGCGCCCTTCAGTTCCTCCTCGGCGTAGCCTTTCATCGCCGCGTCGGCCGCCAGGTCCTTCGCCTCCTGCGCGTCGCGCTCCGCCTGCCGGAAGCGTTCGTAGAGCCCGACCAGCCCGGTGAGCTCCGAGTGCTCGCGCGAGAGCTTCCTGAACTGGTCCATGTTGCGTGCCGCGTCCTCCGCGGCGAGCAGGCGGTTCAGCTCCTCCAGCCTGGCCGCCAGGCTGTCGAGCTTGACGCGTAGCGCCGGCTTCACTTGGGGCGGTACAGGCGCTCGAGCAGTTCGGCCAGCGCCCGGCGCTCCTCGCCCGCGGCCTCGTTCAGCGCCTGCGTCGGGCCGTGCAGCAGCTTGTTGGTGAGCCCCTGCGACAGCGCCTCCAGCACCTGTTTCGGGTCCTCGCCCTTGTGCAGCAGCCTGAGCGCGCGTTCCAATTCGTGGCGCCGCGCCGCCTCGCCCTGCTCGCGCAGCTGCCGGATCAGCGGCACGGAGGCGCGCGCCTGCATCCAGTGCATGAACTGCCCGACCTGCGTCTCGATGATCGCCTCGGCCTGCTCGAGCGCCGAGCGGCGCGCGTCGAGGTTGCCCTGCACGATGTCCTGCAAGCCGTCCAGCGTGTACAGGAACACGTCGTCCAGCTCGCCCACCTCGGCCTCGATGTCGCGCGGCACGGCCAGGTCCACCATGAATATCGGCCGGCGCTTGCGCGCGCGCAGGGCCCGCTCCACCAGCCCCTTGCCGAGGATCGGCAGCGACGACGCGGTGCAGGACACCACGATGTCGTACTCCTGCAAGTGCTCGGCGAGGGAGCGCAGTTCGATGGCGCGGCCGTTGAAGCGGTGCGCGAGCGCTTGGCCGCGCTCCAGCGTCCGGTTGGCCACGGTGATGCGCGCCGGCGCCTGCGCGGCGAAGTGCGTGGCGCACAGCTCGATCATCTCGCCGGCGCCGATGAACAGCACCTTCTGGTCCTTGAGGCTGGGAAAGATGCGCGCCGCCAGCTTCACCGCGGCGGCGGCCATGGACACGCTGTTGGCGCCCACCTGCGTGGTGCTGCGCACTTCCTTCGCCACGGCGAAGGTGCGCTGGAACAGCTTGTGCAGCACCGTGCCGAGCGTGCCGGCGGCCTCCGCCGTGCGTACCGCGTCCTTCATCTGGCCGAGGATCTGCGGCTCGCCGATCACCATCGAGTCCAGGCCCGAGGCGACGCGGAAGGCGTGGCGCACCGCCTGCTCGTGCGGCAGGGTGTACAGATACGGCCGCAGGTCATCCGGCTGCATCTGGTGATACTGCGCGAGCCACTCAGCCGCCGTTTGCGGCTGCTCGGCCGACAGGTACAGCTCGGTGCGGTTGCAGGTGGAGAGGATCGCCGCCTCGGCGACGCTCTTGCCGCGGGTCAGCTCGCCCAGCGCGTCGAGCAGCTTCTCGACGTGGAACACCACGCGCTCGCGCACCGGCAGCGGCGCGGTGGAGTGGTTGAGCCCGAGGGCGAACAGCGTCATTCAGGGGATTGTAATGGTGGCCAAGGCCGGAATCGAACCAGCGACACACGGATTTTCAGTCCGCTGCTCTACCAACTGAGCTACTTGGCCTGCCGGGCGTGCCCAACAATCCGGCACTTTTCAAGGAGCGCGGATTATAAAAGAAAAGGGCGCCCGGAGGCGCCCTTCTCAAGCGTGGCCGGAGGGCCGGGTTACATGTCCATCCCGCCCATGCCGCCCATGTCGCCCATGCCGCCGTGCGCATGGCCGCCGCCGCCCTTCTTCTCCTCGACCAGCTCGGCCACCATCGCATCGGTGGTGAGCATCAGGCCGGCTACCGAAGAGGCGTTTTGCAGCGCGGTGCGCGCCACCTTGGTGGGATCGATCACGCCCATCTCCACCAGGTCGCCGAACTCGTCGGTCTGCGCGTTGTAGCCGTAGTTGACGCCCTTGCCCTCGAGCACCTTGTTGAGAACCACGGAGGGCTCGGCGCCGCAGTTGGCCACGATCTGGCGCATCGGCTCTTCCAGCGCGCGCATCACGATCTTGATGCCCGCTTCCTGGTCCTCGTTCGCCGCCTTGATCTTGCCTTCGAGCGCCTTGCGCGCGCGCAGGAACGCCACGCCGCCGCCGGGGACGATGCCTTCCTCGACTGCCGCGCGGGTTGCGTGCAGCGCGTCCTCGACGCGCGCCTTCTTCTCCTTCATCTCGACCTCGGTGGCCGCGCCGACCTTGATCAGCGCCACGCCGCCGGCCAGCTTCGCCACGCGCTCCTGCAGTTTTTCCTTGTCGTAGTCGCTGGTGGCTTCCTCGATCTGCACGCGGATCTGCTTGACGCGCCCCTCGATGTCCTTCTTCACGCCGGCGCCATCGATGATGGTGGTGTTCTCCTTGCCGGCCTCGATTTTCTTCGCGCGGCCGAGGTCCTTGAGCGTCGTGTTCTCGAGCTTCAGCCCCAGTTCCTCGGAGATCACCGTGCCGCCGGTGAGCGTCGCCATGTCCTCCAGCATCGCCTTGCGGCGGTCGCCGAAGCCCGGCGCCTTCACCGCGACGGTCTTAAGTATCCCGCGGATGTTGTTCACCACCAGGGTCGCGAGCGCCTCGCCCTCGACTTCCTCCGCGATGATCAGCAACGGCTTGCCCGCCTTCGCCACCAGCTCGAGCAGCGGCAGGAGCTCGCGGATCGACGAGATTTTCTTGTCGTGCAGCAGGATGTAGGGATCCTCCAGCACCGCGACCTGCTTCTCGGGGCTGTTGATGAAGTAGGGCGAAAGGTAGCCGCGGTCGAACTGCATGCCCTCGACCAGGTCGAGCTCGTTCTGCAGGGTCTTGCCGTCCTCGACCGTGATCACGCCTTCCTTGCCGACCTTGTCCATGGCGTCGGCGATGATCTTGCCGATGTCGGCGTCGGCGTTCGCCGAGATCGAGCCGATCTGGGCGATCTCCTTGGAGGTCTTGCAGGGCTGCGAGATCTTCTTCAGCTCGTCGGTGACCGCGATCACGGCCTTGTCGATGCCGCGCTTGAGATCCATCGGGTTCATGCCCGAGGCGACGTACTTCATGCCCTCGCGCACGATGGCTTGCGCCAGCACGGTGGCGGTGGTGGTGCCGTCGCCGGCGACGTCGGAAGTCTTGGAAGCGACTTCCTTCACCATCTGCGCGCCCATGTTCTCGAACTTGTCCTTCAGCTCGATCTCCTTGGCGACCGACACGCCGTCCTTGGTGACGGTGGGCGCGCCGAACGAGCGCTCGAGCACGACGTTGCGGCCCTTGGGGCCGAGGGTGACTTTGACGGCGTCGGCCAGGATGTTCAGTCCGTGGACCATCTTGGCGCGCGCGTTTTCGTGGAACCGTACTTCTTTGGCTGGCATTTCAGTTTCTCCTCGTTACGAATTCGCTCAGTGCGTGCATAGGGCGGAATCAGTGGCCTTCGATCACGCCCATGATGTCTTCCTCGCGCATCACGAGCAGCTCGTCGCCCTTCACCTTCACGGTCTGCCCGGAATACTTTCCGAACAGCACTTTGTCTCCCACCTTGACGTCGAGCTGGATCAGCTTGCCCTCGTCGTTTTTCTTGCCCTTGCCCACGGCGATCACTTCGCCCTGGTCGGGCTTCTCGGCGGCAGTGTCGGGAATCACGATGCCGGAGGCAGTCTTGCGCTCCTCGTCGATGCGTTTGACGATCACGCGATCATGAAGAGGACGGATCTTCATACGGGTCTCCAATGCAAAAGTGTTTTGAAACAAAGGGTTGAAACCTCACAACCCATACCGGACCGGGGGCTTGTTAGCACTCGCCCCTGATGAGTGCCAATCATAGGCGTTAGCCCGTTGGATTTCAAGGGCTATCTCGTCCGCCCACTACAATCCGCGCGTGCCCCGCCTTCGCGTTCTTCTCCTCGCCGCCGCGCTGATTGCGCCCCCCCTCGCCGCGCGCGAACTGCCCAAGCCGATCGCTGACGCGCTGCGCGCCGCCTCGGTCCCCCAGTCCAGTGTCGCCGTGGTGGTGCAGGACCTGGGCGCGGCGCACCCGGCGCTCAGCCACAACGCCGCAACGGCGATGAACCCCGCGTCGGTGATGAAGCTGGTCACGACCTTCGCCGCGCTGGAGCTCCTCGGGCCGGCCTACCGCTGGAAGACCGAGGCGTATGTCTCCGGCACCCTGCGCGAGGGTGTGCTCGAGGGCGAACTGCTGCTCAAGGGGTACGGCGACCCCAGGCTCGACTACGAGAGCTTCTGGATGCTGCTGCGCGCGCTGCGCGGCAAGGGCCTGCGCGAGATCCGCGGCGACCTGGTGCTCGATCGCAGCTTCTTCGCGCCGGGCAACGGCGATCCGGCGCGCTTCGACGGCGACGCGCTGCGGCCCTACAACGTGCTGCCGGACGCGCTGCTGGTGCACTACAAGGCGCTGCGCTTCGCCTTCGTGCCGGAGCCGGAACGCGAGACGGTGCGCATCTACGTCGAGCCGCGGCCGCCCGGGCTCGAATTGAGCAACGGCTTGCGCCTCTCGGCGGGCAGTTGCCTGGAGGGGCGCGCGTTCCGCGACATGCTGCAGGCGACGTTCTCCGCGGGGCCGCCGCCGCGCGCGGCCTTCGCCGGGCGCTACCCGATCGCCTGCGGGGAAAAGGACATCAACGTCGCGCTGCTGGCGCCGGACGAGCAGGTCGCGGGCGTGCTGCGCGAGCTGTGGTCCGAGATGGGCGGCGCGTGGGCCGGGCGCGCGCGCGAAGGCGCCGTGCCGCCGGAAGCGCGCCTGCTGCATACGCACGAGTCGGCGCCGCTGGCGGAGATCGTGCGCGACGTCAACAAGTTCTCCAACAACGTGATGGCGCGCCAGCTCTACCTCACGCTCGCCACCGCCTCCAGCGAACCGCCGGCGCGCGCCGCGCTCGCGACGGAAGCGGTGCGCCACTGGCTCGCGGTCAAGGGCATCCCCGCGCGCGAGTTGTCGATCGAGAACGGCTCCGGCCTGTCGCGCACCGACCGCGTGAGCGCCGCGAGCCTCGCCGCGCTGCTGCAGGCCGCCTGGAGGAGCCAGGCAATGCCCGAGTTCGTCGCCTCGCTGCCGCTCGCGGCGGTGGACGGCACCATGAAGAAGCGCCTGCTCGGCGAGCCGGTCGCCGGGCATGCACACATGAAGACAGGGTTGCTGTCGGACGTGCGCGCGATGGCGGGCTACGTGCTCGACCGCAAGGGGCAGCGCAAGGTGGTCGTCATGCTGATGAACCACCCCAACGCGCCCGATGCCGAAGCCGCCAGCGACGCGCTCCTGCGCTGGGCCTACGAAGCAAGGTAGGGTGGGCCAACGGCCCATCCATCGGTGGGCCGTTGGCCCACCCTACAGCCCGAGCTCCTTCCACATCCGGTCCACCTTCTTCTTCACCTCCGCGTCCATGGCGATCGGGCGGCCCCAGGTGCGCGACGTCTCGCCCGGCCACTTGCTCGTCGCGTCGATGCCCATCTTGGAGCCGAGGCCCGCGACCGGGCTGGCGAAGTCGAGGTAGTCGATCGGCGTGTTCTCGGCGATCAGCGTGTCGCGCGCGGGATCCACGCGCGTGCTGATCGCCCACACCACTTCCTTCCAGTCGCGGATGTCGATGTCCGCGTCCACCACCACGATGAACTTGGTGTACATGAACTGGCGCAGGAAGCTCCAGATGCCGAACATCACGCGCTTGGCGTGCCCGGGGTACTGCTTCTTCAGGCTCGCCACCGCGAGGCGGTACGAGCAGCCCTCGGGCGGCAGGTAGAAATCCGCGATCTCGGGGAACTGCTTGGTCAGCAGCGGCACGAAGACCTCGTTCAGCGCCACGCCGAGCATGGCCGGCTCGTCCGGCGGTTTGCCGGTGTAGGTCGAGTGATAGATGGGCTCGCGGCGCAGCGTTACGCGCCCCACCGTCAGCACCGGGAAGCGCTCGGCCTCGTTGTAGTACCCGGTGTGGTCGCCGTGCGGGCCCTCCAGCGCCATGTCCTCCGGCTGGATGACGCCTTCCAGCACGATCTCCGAGCGCGCCGGCACCTGCAGGTCGCTGCCGATGCACTGCGCGAGTTCGGTGCGCGCGCCGCGCAGCAATCCCGCGAACTGGTACTCGCCCAGCGTATCGGGCACCGGCGTCACCGCCGCGAGCGTGGTCGCCGGATCCGCGCCGAGCGCCACCGCCACGGGGAACGGCTTGCCCGGGTGCGCCAGCTGATGATCGCGGAAATCGAGCGCGCCGCCGCGGTGCGCGAGCCAGCGCATGATGACGCGGTTCGGCGCGAGCACCTGCTGGCGGTAGATGCCGAGGTTCTGGCGCGGCTTCAACGGCCCGCGCGTGACGGTGAGGCCCCAGGTGATGAGCGGACCCGCGTCGCCGGGCCAGCACGTCTGCACCGGCAGGCGCGCGAGGTCCACGTCCTTGCCCTCCCACACCGTCTCCTGGCATGGGGCGCCAGAGACCACCTTGGGCGCCATGTCGAACACCTTGCCCGCGAGGCGCGCGAGCTGCGGCAGCTGCGCGACGACATCGCGCAGGCTTTGCGGCGGATCGGGCTCGCGCAGCGCGGCGAGCAGCGTCCCGATCTCGCGCAGGGCGGGCGCGGGATCCGCGCCCGCCTCGACGCCCATCGCCAGCGCGATGCGCTCTACGGTGCCGAAGAGGTTCCCGAG
>Ga0210377_10004081_pt1 | contig 12346 bp, 10 predicted proteins | sample PLM4_65_b1redo_FD_155480 | JGI IMG/M metagenome (GOLD analysis project Ga0210377, IMG submission 155480) | Groundwater sediment microbial communities from an aquifer in East River, Colorado, USA - PLM4_65_b1 redo | ecosystem: Environmental > Terrestrial > Soil > Riparian zone | place: USA: East... | reverse complement strand
GGACCGCAGATTGAGACAGGTTTCTTCACCTATCTCGCATTCCCACTTTGGCTAATTGGCGTAATTGTTCTCTTGTGGTGTTTCTGGGATTTCCTCACCAAGGGACGTGGAACACCTGCACCGATTGACCCGCCGAAGGAATTGGTCATAGCGGGTTTGTATAATTATGTCCGCAACCCAATGTATGTGGGCGTGCTCATTACCATCATCGGTCATTTCCTTTGGTTCAAAACAATTTGGATGATCGTGTATGCGGCTGTGGTTTTTCTGGCATTCAATTTGTTCGTGACTCTATATGAAGAACCACATTTGAAGAAAACTTTCGGTGCAGCTTACGAAGATTACACTAAAAAAGTTCCGCGCTGGATACCCCGTGTCAATAAATGACCATCGCCGCTTGTTGCATAAAATACTAAACTTGTTGGAAGAAATTATGAGTAAAAATAATAATGCCGATTTGGTTACGCATGTCAGACATGCGTGCGGCACTCTGTAGATAAAATGAAAACACTTCTGAAACCCACTGTTCTGAAAATTATCCTTGCCTTTGTTTTGTTCGCTGTTTTCAGTTGGTTGTGGCGAATGTATATCATATCAACCATCTCGGATACCTTTCCGCTGGGTTTCCCATTGCAATTCTTCCTCGCCTGGGGACCATGCCAGGCAGGCGAGAATTGTTCAGAGTTCAATGGTCTGTACCTGATTCTGGATATTCTCTTTTGGTACCTTGTCAGCACGTTGGCGATTAATATTATTCAAAAGCGAGTCACCACAAAGTGAATACCCTGAAACCCACTGCTCTAAAAATTATTTTTGCATTTGGCTTGTTCGTGATAACAGGTTATTTCTGGAAATTCTCGGGTATTACGGATATTCATCCGTTTGGACTCCCGTTTTTTGCCATCGTAACTACACAAAACTGCGGCTTTGGCATTGATGCTTGCACGGAATTCAGATGGGGCGGCTTGCTTGCGGATCTGTTGATCTGGTACGTGGTCAGCGCTTTTGCCGTGGATAGGATTGCAAGGCGAAAGAGATAGTAAAAAATAAAATGGAGACAAAATGACAGAAGGTTCAATATCAGCAGGGGAAGTTCGTTTTTTCAGCGGGAGTTCAAATCCACAACTGGCGGGGAAGATCGCGTCGCATTTGGGTGTGCCATTAGACGGTACCCATATCAGACGCTTCAGCAACGACAATCTGTATATTCAGCTGGGCGCCAGTGTGCGCTATCGGCGTGTTTATATTGTGCAATCGCTCTCGCAGCCGGTCAATGATCATCTGATGGAATTATTGATGATGATCGATATTGCACGCAGTGCGGCCGCATCCGAAGTACATGCAATCATCCCTTATTATTCCTTTGGTCGCTCTGATAAAAAAGACGCTCCCCGTATTTCGATCACGGCCCGCCTGGTTGCAGATTTGGTGAAGACTGCTGGCGCTACACATGTGATGAGCATGATGTTTCACTCGCCGCAGGTGCATGGCTTCTTTGGTATCCCCACTGATCCGCTAAGCAGCAGTATGGTTTTTAAAGAGTATCTTTCAAAGCTTGATCTGAACGGCTCCATTATTGTCGCGCCGGATATGGGACAAGCCAAATCTGCGGCTCGTTTCGCGCGAACACTAAATCTGCCAATTGCCGCTGGGAATAAAGAGCGCGTTTCAGATTCAGAAGTGATCATCAATGGTTTGGTTGGTAATCAGGTCCATGGGCATAAACGCGCTTTGATTTATGATGATGAAATTGCCACAGGTGGTTCCATTTTGGAGTTGAGCCGTGTACTGATCGGGGAAGGTATTGAAGATATTCGGGTGATTTGCACACATGGTGTCTTCAGCCACGGCGGACTTGAAAGACTTGCTGCTGTTCCTCAAATTACTGAGATTATCACTACGGATACTGTCCATATTCCGCTCGAAAAAATGCACCCGAAGCTCACGGTGCTTTCCGTTGCGCCGGTCTTCGCGGATGCCATTCACCATAATATTAATCGCGAGTCTCTCAGCGACCTGTTTGTTTTCGGTGAGTGATCGCGTTTATCATGCAAGTCACTGAATCTGAACGAATGAATGTATAATTTAAGTGCCAAGGAGGCACATATGATAAACAAAATAATACAAGACGCAATGAATGACCAGATCAATAAGGAGTTATATTCCTCTTACTTATATCTCTCAATGGCCGCATACTTTGCAGACAAAAACCTGCCCGGCTTCGCCCACTGGATGCGTATTCAGGAGGCTGAAGAGCGCGAGCATGCCATGAAGTTCTATGATTTCATTTTGGAGCGTGGCGGCAAGGTGAACCTCAAAGCCATTGATGCGCCGAAGACCGAGTGGAAGTCCAGTCTGGAGGTTGCCGAGGAAGTAGCCGCGCACGAGGCCAAGGTCACCGCTTCAATTTATGCATTGTACGAAACTGCGCTCAAAGAGAAGGATTATCCTGCGCAGGTTATGCTTCAATGGTTTATCTCAGAGCAGGTGGAGGAAGAGAAGAACGCCGCTGAGATCGTGGCGAACCTGAAATTGATCGAAGAACGCGGCACAGCCGTTATGATGCTCGATCATCGGCTTGCGAAGCGCAGGGGGGAATAGGTTTATACTTAAGACCCTAAAGGCTTTCAAAAGCCTTTAGGGTCTTTTTTATTTTAGGAGAACTATGGAAATTACAATTCGCCGTGTGACACAGGAAGATAAAGCTGAATGGCTTCGTATGCGCAAAGGAATCTGGCCTGAAGCGCCAGATGAGTATTTGGATTTTGATATGGATGAGATCCTTGCCAGTGATAACGATGTGGTCCTCTTCGCATGTGTTGAGGGTAAGCCAATCGGCTTGACCGAAGCGCGAATCAGAGATTATGGGGAGGGGTGTGAGACCAGTCCTGTTGGCTATCTTGAAGGATGGTTCGTTCAAGATGAGTACCGTGGAAAAGGTGTGGTTGGCATTATGACGCAAGCCGCTGAAAACTGGGCGCGCGAGAAAGGCTGCACCGAAATGGCTTCGGATACCTGGCTGGATAATGAACCCAGTATCCGCGCGCATGTGAAGATGGGATATAGCGAAGTGGAACGGCTTGTGCATTATGTGAAGCAGTTGTAGTGGTAATGATACAGACTTCCGAAGTCTGAGTAGGATGTAAAATAGAAGAAACTGCTCCAGAAAACAGGACCAGGCTTACGGTCAGTTTTGAGGCGGGGATGAAAATGGGTCTCGAATGCGGAGGATGGTCATCGTCCCATTTTCAATTGCAATTATCGGCAATTTTTGTGGTTGCTTGGATTATTGGTCATTAACTTTGTATAATGGTTACATAAGCCTTTGTGCGTCAGGTGCTGTATTATGAGCATACGTCTTAAAGTCATCCTGCCTTATTTGCTATTGACCATGGTCGTGTCTGGGATTGGGGTCTATGTGGTCACGCGCCTTGTGGCAAATAGCATGGGCGAACGCCTGACGAATCAACTATTGGAAGCGGGGCGTATCGTCTCTGATCAGTTTGTGAAAGAGGAACTTCAACATGTTAAAAATGCGCGCGTGATTGCTTTTACCGATGGGTTGGCAGACGCACTTAAAAATGAAGATCGCGCTGCAGTGTTGGCATTGGTGGAGCCGGTCGTTGTGGGGCTTGACGTTGAGAATTTGATATTGATTACGCCGCAGGGAACCGAGCTTGTTCATTTGCTCTTGAATGACAAATCTATTTTACAAAAGGTGGAGCAAGATACCGGCGTGGCGAATTCGATGCTGGTTACGCCATTTTTGGCCAATAGAGATCCAAAAGAATCGCCGCACCGAGCCTTGGGTGTAAATTCGTTGAATGATGAAACTTATTACTACACATCCATTCCTGTATCTTTGAATGGCGAGTTTTCTGGCGTGATTGTGGTTGGTACATCCATTCGTGAAATTCTTCCAGCTTTGAAAAACATAGCGCTTGCTGATATTATTATTTATGCCCGTGATGGGCAGACAATTGGCACTACGCTGGGTACGGGTGACCCAGATACGTTAAAGTCCATTTCAATTACAAAGGGCGAATATCAGGAGATCATTGCTTCAGAAGATACTGTAACGGGGAATAATATTTCGCTTGAAAAACGTCTCTATAAAATTGCGCGCGGTCCTTTGCAAATTGGAAATGACCGCATTGGGGTTTTTGCAGTGGCGCTGCCATCGGACTTTGTAGCTCAATCCGCGGCAGATAGCCGCACAACCTATATGGGCTTATTTACACTTCTTTTCTTTGTTGTGCTCGTGATTGGATATGCCGTTTCTCGGTTGATCATCAACCCATTGTATTCCCTTGTGAGCACTTCACAAGCCATTGCCTCCGGTGACCTTGAGAAGAGGACAGGTATCCGTACGAACGACGAGATTGGCATGCTTGCCAACAGTTTTGACGAGATGACCTTGAACCTGCAGGAGCGCACGCGCGAATTGGAACGGACGAACCAGATCCTTAAAAATATTGATAAGACGAAGACAAACTTTATCCAGATCTCGGCGCACGAATTACGCACTCCACTCACGCTGATTATGGGATATTCACAAATGCTGGAACAGGATACGAAAAATGATCCCCAATTACTGTCGTTGGCGCAGGGCATTCTGGATGGTTCAGAACGCATGACCAGTATCTTAGAGAGCATGCTGGATGTTTCCCGTATTGATAGCAATACCTTATCCTTGAGGAAAACCGGCTTACGCATTGACCTGCTCATTAAGAAAGTTAATAAAGGATTTGAGAAGGCGCTGGAGGAGCGAAATATTGTAGTTAACACAGATGACCTCCGCGAATTGCCTCCTGTTCCTGCCGACCCTGATCTGCTTCTAAAAGTGTTTTATCATATTATTATGAATGCGATTAAATTTACGCCTGATGGCGGGTCGATAACCATAAGTGGAAAATCCTTGAATGGAAATGAACAACCGGAAGTGGAAATCACCATCCGTGATACGGGCATTGGCATTGACCCTTCTTTGCATCAATTGATCTTCGAGAAGTTCAATCAAGCAGGTGATGTTCTTGTGCATTCATCAGGTAAGACGAAGTTTAAAGGGGGTGGTCCTGGGCTTGGTCTGGCTATTGCGCGCGGCATTGTGGAGGCGCACGGAGGTCGTATTTGGGTGGAGAGCCCGGGGTATGATGAGCAAACCAACCCGGGAAGCACGTTCTTTGTTTCTTTGCCTGCAGAGAGACAAACAGAGATGACCACATGAAAACTCCCACCCGCGAACGGCGTGAATGGGCTTTGCTTGTTTTCATTATCCCTATTGGCATTATTTTAATGCTGGTTGCAGGGCAGACCGCGATTCGTCTTGCCCCATTCTGGAGCATAACTGCGGAGATGCGATCCAACCTAAACCCGAATCTTGCTCCAAAAAGACAAACGGGGCTTGTGCAGCCGATAGGGCCTGGGATCCGTACTCCTTATGATGTAAACCTCACTCCCAATCCTGATGCTGGGGAGTCCGTTGTTTTTCCTCCATTTGTTGTGATCGGACCAAGCACCACGCCTTCAATTGCCTTTTTGCTGGAGCCGACTGAAACCCCAACCATGACTGTAATTGTTTTGCCTTCGGCAACGACGGTTGAAACTTCAACTGCTACCGCCACGAATAGACCGACCTCGGTATCTACACTGCCAATTGCCACTGAAACAAGTCGCATAACAAGAACTCCAGCAACAACTGCAACAAACTCGGCAACACCAACTAACACCGCTACATCTACTGCAACGCTTACGCCTACAAGTACACTTACTGCAACGCCTACATTTACGGCTACGTTTACAGCTACAAGCACACTTACTGCAACGCCTACATTTACGGCTACGTTTACAGCCACGAGCACACTTACTGCAACGCCTACATTTACAGCTACGGCAACAAGTACGCCGCCTGCAGAAATAAATATTGGCACGCCTGATGGTACTCATACAACGGGGGATCCTGCAGACGGTTCTTATATTACATTGGATTTAGGCTCGACTCCCATCATTGTGAATGGCCCATCAGATACAAACTATGATTTTGTTTATTATGAATGGGCCAACCCAGTTGTTTTGCTGGATTGCGTTATTCTTAGCATTTCATCGGATGGGGCTGTCTTCTATGATGTCTTTTACTGGGGCGACGGTATTCCTGATAATAATTCAAATGTCCCGTTACTCAATGAGTATGATGAATATATAATTGATTTTACGATTCTATATGGCCCGCTTCAATCGGGTATCCTTGTTGATGTAGATAATACACTTCTTAGCGCTCCGCCTTTTGTCTCCTCCTATCGGTTTTTAAGGATAGAGGCGCCGGCGTCCTGCCCTAATGATCAGAATGATGGTGTGGAGATAGATGCCATCGAAGTGATCGAAGTGCCGCGATAACAGGAAAAAGCGAATCCAAACAAACGGTCTCGCTTTTATTTTAACCTGCATGTTTCCCATTTTATGAACTCCAATTCATCGTTTCTCCGATTAAACGAATTCGACCAGCAGAATAACATGATTGCCCAGCAGTTGAACTGCTGGGCAATCATGGGTGTGGAGATGGCGGGAATTGAACCCGCGTCCGAAAGATTCGACCCTCGGAAATCTACGAGCGTAGCCTGCCGAATTTAGTCACTGTAGGGATCTCGGCGGGCAGGTAACCCTACAGCCATCTGCTAGTCTTTCGCTCAATTAGCAGAGTCATGAGCGGCACTCTACCTTTGTTTCGCCCGGTCCGTCACCCGGTAGAGGACGGTGCCGGCGGACGTGACATCCTAAGATGTCAACCGTTACGATCTCACCTAAGCGGCGAGGGGCATAGCGGCGTATGAAGTGCGGTTGGCACTTAAAGTTTGCGCTGAGTTTACGAGTTCGGCGCGCGCTCGGCTCGCATTCCGGAACCAGCCTCTCCCGTCGAAGCCGATCATCCCCGAAAAGACAAGGAAACTTTTCCCTTGCAAATATATTATAGCATAGGGTTGAAGATGAAATATGGGAACTTGTCCGTTATAATTGAATGTGCTAGACTGTATTCGGTTAGCAGAGGTGAAAATGACTGAAAAAATATTAATTATTGATGATGATGTAGACACATTAAGACTTGTTGGATTAATGCTGCAACGACAAGGTTACGAAATTAGCGCGGCGTCGAACGGTACACAGGGACTGGCAAAAGCGTTGGAAGAGCGCCCGGACCTGATTTTGTTGGATGTGATGATGCCGGACATGGATGGCTATGAAGTTACGCGTCGTTTGCGAAAAAATCCCACAACTGTAAACATTCCAATTTTGATGTTTACTGCCAAGACTCAATTGGATGATAAAGTGACAGGTTTTGAAGTCGGGGCGGATGATTACCTGACCAAACCTACACACCCCACCGAATTACAGGCGCATGTAAAAGCTTTGCTGGCGCGTGTTGTACAAAAGGATGCAACTGCTGAAACTGTAACCGCCTCGCAGGAGCATCATGGTTATGTGATCGGGGTGCTTTCTGCTCGAGGCGGGCTGGGAGTTTCTTCTTTGGCTTCCAATTTAGCGGCTGGGTTGTTCACTCGTGCCCAATCGGATGTGATCCTTGCTGAGCTTACTCCGGGGCAGGGTACGCTCGGTACGGACCTGGGCGCTCCGAACCAAAAAGGATTGACCGAACTTTTGCAGGGTGGTGTGGTGGAAGTAACGCGTGAGAAAGTGCAATCTTTCCTCGTGTCACATAATTCCGGATTGAAACTTTTGCTTGCTTCTGAAAATCCGCGCGATGTGACTTTGACCTCGCAAGTGCAGAATTATGAAGCCATTGTTTCCCGCCTTGCATCACTGGCTCAGTTTATCGTTCTGGACCTGGGGAATGGTCTGCCCGCTTTTGTGCAAAAGATATTGCCGATGTGCAATGAGCGCATCATTGTAGTGGAAGGTGCGCCTGGCGCCATTCAGCATACCAAGCTGTTAATTGATGAGATTGCTAATTTGCAAATTGACCGCAGAAGCATTAGCGTGGTATTGAATAATCGCATGCGAACTGAAGCACAAATGCAGTTGTCTCAGGTGCAGGAAAAACTGGGTCATTCCATTGCCGCTACGCTTACGCCTGCTCCCGAGGCGTTCTTGCAGGCAACGCGATTGCAAACGCCGGCTGTGATCTGCCAACCAACAAACATGACATCCCAGCAATTCCTTAAGCTTGCAGATACTGTCCTCGAGCGTGAAAAAGCGCGATGATCTCTTTTCCCCATCAGACGCAGACTGCCATTGAATTCGCCGCGGACTTGTTCCGCCAATCCAAACATGCTGTTGTTCTGACGGGTGCGGGCCTTTCCACCCCCTCGGGGATACCGGATTTCCGTTCGACGGGAACAGGTTTATGGTCAAGCGATGAACCGATGGAGGTGGCATCACTCAATACCTTTCGCACCGCACCAGAAAAATTTTTTCAATGGTTTCGTCCGCTGGCGAGTCAGATCTTCAATGCGCGGCCAAACCCAGCGCATTGTGCATTGACTGAACTCGAAAATGCGGGGCGCGTGGATTCTATCATTACCCAAAATATAGATACCCTTCATCAGAAGGCAGGCTCGCACAATGTAATTGAAATGCACGGCACCATGCAAACTTTAACGTGCACCCAGTGTTATCATCAAGTGGATGCAGGACTTTATCTTGTTTCCTTTGCAGAAAAAGGGGAGATTCCCCATTGTCCAAAGTGTGGGCAGATCCTTAAACCAGATGTGATCCTTTTTGGCGAACAACTGCCGCAAATAGCATGGTTTAAAGCACAGCGAGAGGCGCGTCAATGCGACCTGATGTTGGTGGCGGGTTCATCGTTGGAAGTTTTGCCTGTGGCGGGTTTGCCCATGCAGGCATTGGATCGCGGTGCGCACCTGATCATTATCAATAACACGCAGACCTATTTGAATGTGCGTGCTGATGTGGCGATCCTGGAAGATGTAGCAGTGATCGTTCCTGCGATTGTAGAGAGAGTGTTACATGGCTGAAATAAAAACTGAACGCTTGGATGGCTATCGCCGTTTAATTGACATTGCGCGCGACCTTGCCTCTACTCTGGACCTTGATATTTTGCTCTCACGCATTGTGCATGCTGCGGCTGAGATCAGTGGCGCCGAAGCCGCATCCATTTTGTTATATGACGATACCTCACGGCAGTTGTATTTCCAGGTCTCCACGAATATGGATGACGCCACACGCCGAGGAATTATCGTCCCATTGGAAGGAAGCATCGCAGGCTGGATCGTGAATAATCGCCAGACCGTTCGTATTACGAATGCGCACGAAGATCCGCGTTTTTTCTCCAATGTGGAAGAGGCCACAGGGCTTGCCACAGAATCGCTTTTGGGGATTCCACTGGTGACCAAAAACAAGATCGTGGGTGTATTGGAGGCTTTAAATAAGCCCAAAGGAAAATTCACCGATACGGATGAATCCATGTTGTTGGTGTTGGGCGCACAAGCCGCAGTTGCGATTGAGAATGCCCGCTTGTTCCAACAATCGGATTTGATCTCAGAGTTTGTCCACGAATTGCGCACACCGCTATCTTCTCTTAGCACAGCCACATATTTGCTCTTGCGCCCTGAAATGTCTCAAGAACAGCGTGATCAGATCATTAATAATATCCATAATGAGACCATGCGTCTCAATTCGCTGGCATCCTCTTTCCTCGACCTCGCAAGGCTTGAGTCTGGCCGCGTGCAATTCCGCAAGACGAACTTTAGCGCTGCCGACTTGATCTACGAATGTAAAGATGTGATGTCATCAAAGGCCCTGGAAGATAACATTCAGATCCGTGTGGAATCGCCTGAAGGATTGCCTCTAATTGAAGCGGATCGAGATAAGATAAAACAAGTGTTATTGAATTTGCTGAGTAATGCCATCAAATATAACCGCCCAAACGGGACTGTAATGTTACGCGTGGAGGCGTCTGAAAAAGAAATAACCATATTTGTTCAAGATACAGGGTTGGGTATTCCTGATGAATCCTTGCCGCACTTATTTCAAAAATTCTTTCGTGTGCGTGAACACGAATCGCGTGTGGCTGGCACAGGGTTGGGGCTTTCCATTTGCAAGCAAATTATTTACGGGCATGGCGGGCGTATTGAAGTGAAGAGTAAGATCGGCGTGGGAACGGTGTTTTCGGTGTTTCTGCCTCGTTCTGGCAAAACCATGCCTAGTGTAGAAATGGATAACGGACCAAAAAAAATAATCAAGAAACAATAGTTTGACTTTTTTGCCTGAAAATTGTACACTAGGGCGAAATTACTTTTTGTTATTTTTTTATCTTCGGAGGAAAAAGATGTCTCAATTTCAATTCGTTATGCGGTCAGGCCCTACGCCAGGCGTGACCTTCCCTCTTGAGGGGGATCAACTGATTATTGGTCGTGACTCATCCAATGGTGTTGCGATTAATGACGCTGAAATCTCTCGTAAACATTCCCGTCTTTCATTTCAGGGTGGCAAGTATGTACTTGAAGACCTTGGTTCTACCAACGGTACTTTTGTAAATGGACAACGCCTTGCCGGGCCGGTGGTGCTTAAGGCTGGTGACGTAGTTTCGCTCGGCGAGCAGATCGTATTGATGTACGACGCGATCAATATGGATCCCGGTGCAACCGTTGCCACCTCACGCAAATCTGCACGCGTATCCCCGCCGCCAGTGCAATCATCCGTTCCACCACCTGCTCCCGCGTACACTCCCGCCCCCGTATACTCCGGCCCGCCTGTCAAAAAGACAAATATGTTGCCCATCTTCATCGGCGCAGGGGCGTTGGTTTTCCTTTGTATGTGCGCCAGTTTCTTCTGGTGGGTAGACGCGACCTTTCGTTGGTGCACCTTCTTCCCCTTCATTTCTGGTTGTTAGTCAATGCTCAAAACCACCCCGCGAGCCAAACTCGCGGGTTTTTTTGTTTAATGTCCTAAAATCACTTATCTTTGATAGAATCAAATTGAAGTTTTACATAACCCGCAGATGTATAATCCTGGAATGGAACGATCTTCATGACCCAACAACAAAACCCACCATCCCCAACCTGGGGCACAAATACAAAACTCGTCATCGCCCTCACTATTGTCGTGATCGTTGGCGCATTGCTGGTCAAATTCCAGTTCATCATCACCCCGTTGTTGATCGCACTTCTGTTGGCCTACTTGTTCCATCCCATCGCGAGTTTCCTACAGCGCAAATTGCGCTTCTCCTGGAACGCATCTGTCGCTGTGATCTATCTCGTCATCATTATCCTTTTGATTGGCTTACTCACACTTGGCGGAGTAGGGCTGGTGCAACAAGTGCAGAGTTTGGTCACCATCGTGCAGGATGCCATTACGACCCTGCCTCAACTCATCGCAAGCATCTCAGGCAAGGTTTATCAATTTGGTCCTTTCAAAATTGATTTCAGCGCGCTGGATCTAAAAGCGCTCAGCAGCCAGGTGCTTGGCATGGTACAACCCTTATTAAGCCGCACGGGCGCATTGGTTAGCACAGTAGCAGGGAGCGCGGCCAACTTCTTCGGTTGGACGTTGTTTGTCATCATCGTTTCATATTTTGTATTGGCAGAAAGCGGTGGCCTGCGAGATCGTATCATTATTGTAGAAATCCCCGGATATGCACTCGATCTCAAACGTCTTAGTCGTGAACTTGGCCGTACCTGGAATGCATTCCTGCGCGGACAGATCATCATCTTCTTCCTCGCTGTCATTGTCTATTCCATTGTGCTCACTGTATTAGGCGTACATTACGCCATCAGCCTTGCATTTCTTGCGGGGCTGGCGCGCTTTGTTCCTTATGCGGGTCCCGCCATTAACTGGGTGGTTCTTGTCCTCGTTTCCTATTTTCAAGTTTTCAAACTATTTGGTCTTTCACCTTTCTATTACACCCTTCTCGTCCTCATCATTGCGCTTGTCATTGACCAGATTTTTGATAATATTATTTCACCGCGCATTCTTTCCGACGCGCTCAAAGTACATCCCGCCGCAGTGCTTGTAGCCGCCATCATAGCGGCAAATTTATTTGGTATCCTTGGCGTGGTTGTAGCGGCCCCCATCCTTGCCACCGCCACGCTCTTGTGGAAATACACCATGCGGAAAATGCTGGATTTGGATCCCTGGCCCGAGGAGGAACAGCACCAACCGCCGCCACCCCCTGGTTCAAGATTCCTCGTCTCGATCCGCCGCTTCTTTCGTACCCTCAGCCTGAATCGCAATAAAGCAAAGTGATCACCCCTTTACATTTTGAACGTAGTGCGCGCTTTACGCGCCCACTTTAATTAATTCACCTTACCGCTCACGCGAAACGTCCCGCAGGTTGGAGCGAACCAACAGCGTTTTGTGAGAAAACCTGCGGGAC
>Ga0210377_10004080_pt1 | contig 12347 bp, 10 predicted proteins | sample PLM4_65_b1redo_FD_155480 | JGI IMG/M metagenome (GOLD analysis project Ga0210377, IMG submission 155480) | Groundwater sediment microbial communities from an aquifer in East River, Colorado, USA - PLM4_65_b1 redo | ecosystem: Environmental > Terrestrial > Soil > Riparian zone | place: USA: East... | reverse complement strand
CGTCCTTGCCCGTGAGATTGAAGCCCGCGGGCTCCTCGAGCCCAGCGGGCAGGGACGGCTCCGCCGCACGGTCGAGGCGCGGGCCCGCGAGCTACGGATCGACAGGGTCGACGTCTTCTCGCGGGACGGTGAGCTGCTCGGCGTCGTGAACCCTAGACTGCCGCCGGCTCCCGACGCATCCGCTTCGGCTGAAGCCCTGGCCGAAGCGGCCCTCAGCGGGCGCGAGGCCGAGGCGTCGCTCCCCTTCGCCGGAGGGGAGTGGGTGCGGGTGGCGGTGCCGGTCCGCGGCGCGGGAGGGCGCACCGTCGGGTCCGTCTTGGTTTCGACGCTGCTCCCTGGCGGCGTGGCATCCGAAGCCCGCGAGGTCCAGGACCGATACCTCAAGTTCCGGAAGACGGAGGCCTTCAAGGAGCCGATCAAGGCCGTCTACCTTTCTCTCTACCTCTTTCCCGCCCTCCTGGTCGTCTTCGGGGCCGTGTGGCTCTCGTTATACCTGGCGAAACGGATCACGGCGCCGCTCCGGCTGGTGGCCGAAGGGGCGGAACGAATCGCCGCGGGGGAGCGCGGGGTCCGCGTCGACTTCCCGGCGGGCGACGACGAGTTCGCCGCCCTCATCGCCTCCTTCAACCGCATGTCCGAACGGCTTGCCCGCAGCGAGGAGGAAGTGGAGCACAGCCGGGCCGGACTCACACGCAAGAACCAGGAGCTCGAGGAGCGGCGCCGTCTGATGGAGACCGTCCTCGAGACGGTGGGGACGGGGGTCCTCGTTCTGGACGCCGACGGGACGGTGACGGCGTTGAACGCCGCCGCCTGCCGCCTTCTCGACATCGATGCCGACACCGTGTGGCGCCGCGTGGACGAGGTCCTTGCGGGGCCCGGCCGAGAGGACATCCTTGACTTGACCCAGCGCCTCCTCTCGGGGCGAGCCTCGCGGCAGGAGCGCGAGGTCCGGCTCCCCTCGGCCGGGCGCGACCGCCACCTGGCGGTGACGGTGGTCCCGCTGCTCGGGCCCAGCGGATCCCCTCCGGGGGCGGTCGTGATCCTCGACGACCTCACGCCTCTGATGCGGGCCCAGAAGGTGGCGGCGTGGGGCGAGGTGGCCCGAAAGCTCGCCCACGAGATCAAGAACCCCCTCACCCCGATCCAGCTCTCCGCCCAACGCCTCAGGAAGGCCTATCTGAAAGCGTCCCCCGACTTCGAGAGGGTCATGACGGAGTGCACGACGGCGATCGTCCAGGAGGTCGACGCCCTCAAGAACCTCGTGGACGAGTTCGCTCAGTTCGCCCGCCTCCCCGCAGTGAACCTGGCCCCGGGATCGCTCCACGAGGTGATCGACCAGACCCTGTCCCTCTACGACGGCCTCTTCGCCGGGGTGGTCTTCGAGCGCCGCCTGGCCCCCGACCTGCCGCCCGTCCGACTCGACGCCGACCAGATGAAGCGCGTCGTCATCAACCTGGTGGACAACGCCATCGAGGCCACGGACAAGAAGGGGACCGTGACGGTCAGCACCGAGTTCGACCGGCCCCACGGCCGCGTGCGTCTCGGCGTCGCCGACGACGGCCCTGGCATCCTTCCCGAGGACCGGGACAAGCTCTTCGTCCCGAGCTTCTCCACCAAGAAGAGGGGGAGCGGTCTCGGACTCGCCATCGTCAGTCGCATCGTCCAGGAGCACCAGGGGGTGATCAGGGTCGAGGACAACGCGCCGAGGGGCGCGAGGTTCGTGGTGGAGCTGCCGGCATGAGGTCATCGAATGCGTGAATCGATCCTGGTCGTGGACGACGAAGCGGGCGTCAGAACCTCTCTGACGGGGATACTCAAGGACGAGGGATACCTCGTCGACGCCGTCGAGAGCGGTGAGGCCTGTCTCGTGGCCCTCGAGGCGAAAAGGTACGACCTCCTGCTCCTCGACGTCTGGCTCCCGAAGATGGACGGCCTGGAGACGCTGTCTCGGGTGCGCACCCTGGATCCCGATGTTCCGATCGTGGTCATCTCGGGTCACGGCAGCATAGAGACTGCCGTCAAAGCCGTCCGCATGGGGGCCCAGGACTTCGTCGAGAAGCCCCTCTCCCTGGAGAAGACTCTCCTGGTCGTCAAGAACGCCCTCCGCCAGCGGCGCCTCGAAGCCGAGAACCGCGCCCTGAAGGAGCAGGTGGAGCACCGATGGGTCATGGTCGGCGAGAGTGCGGCGATCCGCGATCTCCGGGCCCAGATCGCCCAGGCGGCGCCCTCCAACGGCCGCGTCCTCGTCTTCGGCGAGAACGGCACCGGCAAAGAGCTGGTGGCACGGAACATCCACCACCTCTCCCTCCGGTCCCAGGGACCCTTCGTCGAGGTCAACTGCGCGGCGATCCCCGAGGAGCTGATCGAGAGCGAGCTCTTCGGCCACACCCGGGGTGCGTTCACGGGCGCACTCACCGCCAAGAAGGGGAAGATCGAGCTGGCCGATGGCGGCACTCTCTTCCTCGACGAGGTGAGCGACATGACCCTCAAGACCCAGGCCAAGGTCCTGCGGGTCTTGCAGGAACAGCGTATCGAGCCCGTCGGCGGCACCTCGTCGATCACCGTCGATGTGCGAGTCATCGCGGCCACCAACAAGCGCCTCGAAGAGGAGATCCGCCAGGGAACCTTCCGCGAGGACCTCTATTTCCGGTTGAACGTCATTCCCTTCGAGGTGCCGCCACTGCGGGAGCGCCGCGAGGACATCCCGCTGCTGACCAGGCACTTCATCGCGCAGTTCTCCGAGGAATACGGCAAGCGGCCGAAGGAGCTGACGGCCGAAACCCTCGACGCCCTGACGCTACAGCCCTGGCCGGGGAACGTCCGCGAGCTCAGGAACATCATCGAACGCCTCGTCATCATGACGCCGGGCGACCGGATCGAGCCCCGCCACCTGCCGGCCCCGCTTCTCGGTCCGGCGACGACCCCGGTCGACGGCGGCGGTCCCGTGCCGCCGGCAGCCCTCGGTGACTTCCCGTCCCTCGCCGATGCCCGCGAGGACTTCGAGAAGCGCTACATCTGGAAGAAGTACCAGGAGTGCGGTGGCAACATGAGCAAGACCGCCGAGGCGCTCCGGGTCGAACGCTCGAACCTCTACCGGAAGATGAAGGGGTACGGCCTCATTCCCCCACGCAAGGGTGAGCCCCTGGAGCAGTCCTCATGAGAATCAGGCCCTCGGCTAGCTGTTCGACCGGCATCAGGCCGGCGGCATCGTCGAGCTCGAGAATCGGACCGTCGAGTTGTGTTGGCGGCTCGCTACCCCGTCTCCCGGATCTTCCGCTCCAGGACCTGCGACGGGTTGAACCCCTCGAGGCGCAGGTAATGGTCGGCCGCGTCGAGGAGCGCCTCGGAGGGCACGAGGCCGACGATCTCGCTGCCCACGACGGGAACGCCGTGGCGCTCGGCTTCGGCGCGGACGGTCTCGAAGACGCGGTGGAGCGGCGTCCTCTTGAAGTCGGTCATGTTGATCGAGACCTGGGCGATCCCCCTGTCCTCGAGCATCATTCCCAGAGCCTTGACGAAACGGTAGCCGCCGCCGCTGTACCGGATCGCTTTCGCGATCCGCTTGGCGACGTCGACGTCGGAGGTCCCGAGGTTGATGTTGTATGCGATCAGGGGCATGCGCGCTCCCACCACCGTAGCGCCGGCCGACGGATGGGGTGCGGAGGGACCGAAGTCGGGCGCCCAGAGCGGGTCCTTCATCCTGTCGGCGAGCCCCTCGAACTGGCCGCGGCGCACGTCCTCGAGGTTCCTTCGGTGGGGCGCCGAGGCCGCCTCCTCGTAGAGGTAGATGGGGACGCCGAAGCGCTCCGCGACGGCCCGGCCGACCTCCTGGGCGAGGGCGACGCACTCCGCCATGGTGGCGCCCTCGATGGGGATGAAAGGGACGACGTCGACGGCGCCCAGCCGCGGGTGTTCCCCTTGGTGCGAGCGGAGGTCGATTCGCGAGATCGCGACCTCGAAGAGGCCGAGGATGCCCGACTTCAACGCCTCCTCGTTACCGACCAGCGTGAGGACGCTGCGGTTGTGGTCCCGGTCCGACTGCACGTCCAGAACGCGGATACCCGGGACGCGCTTGAGGGCTGCCACTGCCTCGCTCACGACGTCGGTCCGGCGGCCTTCGCTGAGGTTGGGTACCGTCTCGATGATCCTCGGCATGTCCCTTAAGTACCACATTAACCTTGAAACCCCGAGGCCCCTTTTCGGATAATAGGACCCGTACCAGGAGGCCGAGACCCGCTTTGCCCTCCACTGCGGAAGAACGCGTTCGCTCCCAGATCGCCCAGGCCGAGAGTCTCCTCGACACGGGGAGCTACAGCGAGGCTGCCGACATCTTCGGCCGTGTCCTCCTCCTCGACCCCAGCCGCGACGACGCCCGGAGAGGCCTGGACCGCGCCCGGTCCGCCCTGGCGGAGCAGCGGCGCCGGCTGGACGGCCGCCTCGCCGAGGCTCGCCGCGCCATCGAGTTGGGCGATGCCGAGACGGCGCGGGGCCTTCTGGCCCAGGTGGTGAAGCTCGGCGGTGACCGCGACCAGGCTCACGCCCTCCTCGACCGCCTGGATGAACGCACCGGCCGCATCGGGGCCGCGCCGCTTCCCCGCGAGGCCGGCTCTTCGCGCGAGCAGGGGCCGCGCCGGCGCCGCTCGGCATTCCCGCGACAGTTGTTCGTGGCCGCGTGGACCTTCATGTTCGTGACGGCCGCCGTCGGTCTCGCCTTCAGTTGGGAGCGGCTCGTCGGCAGCCTGGTGCGAAGCCCGGCTCCGACATCGGTGTCGCTTCCCCCCTCCACTCGCGTGCCTCGGCCCGCTGCAGGGGACGAGGCCCTGGCCGAAGCCCGCCGGCTTCTGGAGCGGGGCGATCCGGTCGCAGCGCTCCACGTGCTCGACGGCGTCGCCCCCACCGAGCCCGCGTATCCTTTTGCCCGTGAGCTCCGTCGTCAGGCGCTGATGGCGATCGGGCGGTCGGTGTCACGATGACCTGCCCCTCTTGCGGCGCATCGATCTCGGCGGGCGGCGACCGCTGCCCCGGCTGCGGCACCTTGCTGGTGCCCCCTTCCGAGGGAGCCCTCGCCCCCGACCCATTGAGCGCCTCGCTTCGGGCGGGAGGCAAGGTCGAGCCCCTGCGGGAGATCCCGGGCCTGAAGAAGAAGGAGAAGAGCTGGAAGGACGAGGTCCGTGAGCGGGTGCGCCATCGCCATCGCAGGCGGAACACCGGCGATGGTGGGCTGCCCCTCTTCGAAGGCCTGGAAGGCAAGGCCGACGTCACGACCCTCGAGCCACCGAACGCGGCCACTGCATCGGGGCCCGAGCCTCCTCCTGCCGCGGCCGAGTCCTGGTCCGGGGTTCGGGAGGAGGCGGCCGTTCTACCCCAGGATGATGACCTGCCCCTGAGGCCGGGCGACGCTCCGCGGACGGCAGGACCGGCCTTCGGCGGCTCGCTGGACGAACAAGTGGCCGCTTCGATCCCACGACGAGGCGCGGAGCCGGTCTTCGACGACAACCCTCGCGAAGAATGGACCCTCGAGGGATCGGCCCCGCCCGCCGAGTCGCGCCCGGTGGAGCGCCCCGCCCATGTCGGCGAGCGCCTTCGCGCCGCGGCCATCGACTTGGCGCTGCTCGGGGGTCTCTGGGCGGTGGTCGTGTACTTCGCGAGTCGAGCGGCCCACGTGGGGGTGACGGGACTGATCCCGGCGTGGCCCTACCTGGCCGCGTACCTCGCGTTCCTGGGTCTCGTCTATGCGGGCTATTTCTCCGGAACCACGGGACAGACCCTCGGCAAGATCGCGATCGGCCTTCGAGTCGTGGACAAGGCAGGCCAACCCCCGGGGTACCCGCGGGCCTTCCTGCGCGCCGTCCTCGGGAGCGTGGGGATCGGCGTCGCCTTCGCCGGCGTCGTGCCGATGTTCTTCGACCCGGCCCGGCGCGCTCTCCACGATCGGCTCTCAAAGACCCGGGTCGTCAAGGGCTAAGGGGAAGGAGAGGGCGGCGGACTCGGCCCGCCGCGCGGAGGCCTCCCCGAGCTGCCAGTCGCGATGGACGCCTCCACGCTGGACGCACTCCTCGCCGAACTCGGTCCCCGCCTCATGGGGAGCCGCTTGGGGCGCGCGCGTCCGGCCGGCGCTCACGCCGTCACTCTCGAGGTGATGGGCGATCGCGAGAGTCGGCTGTGGTTCGAGGCGGCGCGCGACCGAGCGGGGCTCTACCTCCTCCGGCGCGGCGCTGCGGGCACCTTGGCGGACGAGAGGGCCGCCACCGGCGCCACGCGCCACGCGACGCTGCTCTTTCGCAAGCACCTCGAAGGGCGTCGAATCAGCGAGCTTCGGCGCGTCGTCGGGGAGCGGACCGTTCTCCTCGTCGCGGGAGACGCGACCGTCGCGCTCCGGCTATCCGGCGTCCCGGCGCTGACCCTCGTCGTGGGAGGCGCACCCGTCGCCACGGTGGGAGAGGGGCGCGAGGCCTGGCCTTTGCCGCAGCCGGCCCCCGACCGCGAGCGGTTGTGGGCGACGTCGGCGGCGAGGGGACCCACCCTGGTCGCTCCAGCGCCGATCGAGGGTTGCCACGACGCCGAACTGGCCGCGGCTTCGGCCGTGACCCTGGGGACCGTCCCGTTGGCCGGCAGTGCCGGCGTGGAGCTGCACCCGGTCACGTGGCTCGATGCGGCCGCCCTCTTTCTTCTCGCCCGTGTGCGTGGCAGTCGGTTCGAGGGCCGTCGCAAGACGATCCTCGCGGCGATTCGGCGCGAGCTACGCCGATTGACGCGTCTCGAGGCGCACCTGCGCCAGGATCTCTCCGGCTTGCCCGACGTCGCGTCGCTCCGCCGCCATGGCGAGGCCCTCCTGGCCTCGCCCGTCGCTGTTCCAGCGGGTGCGTCGGAAGCCGTGGTTCCCGACCCGTACGATTCCCAGACGCTTCTCCACGTTCCGTTGGACGCCCGGCTCTCCGCCGTCGCCAATGCGGATCGCTTCTTCGAGAAGGCGCGTCGCATCGAGCGCAGCCGACGGCGGATCGAGGCGCACCTTGTCGAGACGCGGCGCGCCCTGGAGGCGGAGAGCGGGAGGGACGCCCGCGCGCGGGAAGCGCGGGACCTGTCCGACCTGGAACCGGTTCCGCCCCCGGACGACCCCGGCGCCGAGGATCCAGCCCCTGGGCCTCGGCGTTACCTGACGTCCCGGGGGCTCTCGCTTCTCGTGGGTCGCGGCGCGCGCGAGAACCATCGCCTCACCTTCGCCGAAGCGGGCCCCGAGGACCTGTGGCTCCACGCCCGGGATGTTCCCGGGGCTCACGTGATCCTGCGTGACAACGAAGGGAGAGCTGGAGCCGAAGACCTCCGAGAAGCGGCGGAAGTGGCGGCGTTCTTCAGCGACGCTCGCCGCGCGGCCAAGGTCGACGTCCACGTCACCCGGCGGAAACACGTGCATCCCGCCAGGGGCGGCCCTGGGCGCGTCAAGGTCTCGCACTCGGACACGCTGCGCGTCGCCCCCCGTGACCCCAGTGGACACCTTCGACGGCGGTAGCCGGAACCGATGACCACGAAGGCAGGAAGGCCGGTCCGGGCTATCATCGATCGATGAACGCGACGCGCCGGCGGCCCGGACCACTCTCTCTCGCAGCGACGATCCTCGGCACCGGCTTCGGCTCGGGCTACTCGCCCGTAGCCCCAGGGACGGCAGGCTCGGCGGTCGGGCTGCTGCTCTTCTGGTGGCCCCTCGGGAGGTGGGGCACCTTGGCGCAGGCCGGCGTCACCCTTGCGGTCTTCCTCGTCGGCTGGGTGGCTGCGGGCCACGTGGCCCGTGGCGCGGGCCAGGAGGACCCCGGGATCGTGGTGGTGGACGAGATCGTCGGGATGTGGCTGACGCTCCTTGCCCTCCCCTTTACCCCGGTGACGGCCTTCGCGGGCTTCCTCCTTTTTCGGCTGATGGACGTCGTGAAGCCCTGGCCCGCTCGTTCCTTCGAGCGCCTTCCCGGCGGCCTGGGGATCATGGCGGACGACGTGATGGCCGGCATCTACGCGAACGTGGCGCTGCGTGCTGCGCTCTTCCTCTGGCCCCGCGGATGAGGCAGGCCGAGATCCTGGCCGTGGGGAGCGAACTGCTCACGCCGCTGCGCTCCGACACCAACGCCCTCTACCTCACGGCGAAGCTCATCGAGGTGGGCGTTGCGGTGAGGGCGAGGGTCACCGTGGCCGATGACCCGGCGCTCCTGGCCTCCGCCTTCAGAAACGCCCTCGGCCGGGCCGACGTCGTCCTGGCGACGGGGGGCCTGGGCCCGACCGAGGATGACCTCACTCGGGAAGCCGCCGCCGAGGCGCTGGGTCGCTCCCTTCGGCGGGACACGGCGATCCTCGAAGCTCTCAAGGCCCGCTTCGCCGCTTTCGGTCGCCCCATGGCTCCCGTCAACGAGAAGCAGGCCGACGTCATCGACGGGGCCACGGTCCTGCCGAATGCGCGGGGCACGGCGCCAGGGCAGTGCCTCGAGGAGCGCGGTCGCCTCCTCGCGCTGCTGCCGGGGCCCCCTGTCGAGATGAAGCCGATGTTCGAGGAACACGTCCTGCCTCGCATCCGCGCGATGGCAGGCGGCACCGTTCTTCGGACCCGAGTTCTGCGGATCGCCTCGATGGGTGAAAGCGACGTCGAACAGGCGGTGGCGCCGCTCTACCGGACCTTCGCGAACCCGAGCACCACGATCCTCAGCGCGCCGGGGCAGGTCGAGCTCCATCTGACCGCCGAGGGACCGTCGGAGGCCGCGGCGGAGGAGCGGATCGAGGCCCTCGCCGCGGGGATCCGGGAGCGGCTCGGCGGGCGCGTCTACAGCGAGGACGGCCGTGAGCTGCATCACGTCGTTGCGGCCCTGTTGCGGGAGCGCGGACTGACCCTCGCCCTCGCGGAGTCGTGCACCGGCGGGCTGGTCGCCGCGCGCCTCACCGAGGTGCCCGGATCGAGCGCTTTCTTCGAGCGTGGCTTCGTGACCTACAGCAACAGATCGAAAGTCGAGACGCTGGGCGTGGAAGCCTCGCTCCTCGACTCGGCGGGAGCCGTCTCGGAAGACGTCGCCCGTGCCATGGCGGCCGGTGCCCGTCGCGCCGCGAAGTCGGACATCGGCGTCGCGATCACGGGGATCGCGGGCCCCGGCGGCGGCACGGCCGAGAAGCCCGCGGGTCTGGTGTTCTTCGCCCTGGACGGTGCCGCCGGCACCCGCGCGCGACGCGCCCATTTCCCAGGTGACCGCGAGCGCGTCCGGGCACAGGCCACGCAGATGGCGCTGGAGATGCTTCGGAGGGGCCTCCTCGGTCTCGCTCCCCTTTGAGCCGCAGCGGTCCCTCCGAGGATGCCCCCGTTCGCGCCTTCGTCGCGCTTCCCTTGGGGGCTGCGGCCCTCGGCCGCGTCGCCGAGGCCATCGAGTCGCTTCGCCCGCACGTCGCGGGCGTCCGCTGGGTGCGGCCCGAAGGGCTCCATCTCACCCTCCGTTTCCTCGGCCCGTCGTCGCTCCACGCGCTCACGGCCCTCGAGCCGGCGTTGCGCGCCACGGCCGGCGAGTGCCCCGTGGCGGTCGCCCGCCTTGCGAGCCTCGGCCTCTTCCCGGAGCGCGGGAGTCCCCGGGTCTTGTGGCTGAGCGTCGACGTCGGCCCGCGGGTGCTGGCCCTGCAGGAGGCGTGCGAGCGGGCGGCGATCGCCGCAGGCTTCGCTCCCGAGGACCGCCCCTTCCGTCCCCACCTCACCTTGGGGCGCTGGCGCGACCGGAGGCCACGGCCGCACTTGCCGGAGCTGGACCTGGGCGAGACGCTCCTCGACCGCCTCGTCCTGTTCAAGAGTGAACTGGGGCCGGGGGGCGCGGTCCATGTCCCCCTGGCGCAGTTCGAGCTGGGACGGGCCTGAGGCGGGAACACTGGATGTGGAACAGACTGTGGAGTAGAGTCCGCACCACGCGGACGATACAGAGCGTCATCGAGGACACGTTGCTCGCGGCCGAGAGACCGCGCCGTGAAGCGGTTGTGACCCCATGGTCCAGGCCGGTCTGACCGTCGTTGCCGCTTACGTCCTGGGCTCGATCCCTTTCAGCTACCTCGTCGCTCGGCGCTGGGGGATCGCGGACGTACGGCAGGTCGGGAGCGGCAACGTCGGCGCGACCAACGTGTTGCGCGCCGCCGGCAAGACCGCGGGCCTGCTGGCCTTTGCCCTCGACGCCTCGAAGGGCGCGTTGGCAGCTCTCGTCGCCCAGCGGCTGGCGCCCGCGGGGGCACTGCCCGCACTGGCCGCCGTCGCGGCGATCCTGGGGCACATGTATCCCGTCTGGCTCTCGTTCCGTGGTGGGAAGGGCGTGGCGACAGGCGCCGGAGCCTTCCTGCCGCTGAGTCCGGCGGCTACGGGCGGGGGCCTCCTGGCCTTCGTGGTGGTCGCCGCAGGAACTCGCTACGTCTCCCTCGGTTCCTGTGCGGGTGCGGTGGTCCTCGCGGCCCTCACATTCGTCTTCGGCGCGCCGGCGCCAGTCTCGTGGTGCGCCGCCGGGATCGCGGTGCTCGTCGTCTGGAAGCACCGGGCCAACCTCGAGCGCCTCGCCAAGGGGACGGAGAACCAGCTCGGGGGAAAGAAAACGTGAGGCTCGCCGTCGTCGGAGGAGGGTCCTGGGGGACGGCCCTTGCGGCGCACCTCACGCGGTGCGGCCACGCGGTGGGTCTCTGGCTCCGTGATCCGAAGGCCGCAGCCGAGATCCGCGACCGGGGGACCAACGAGGCATACCTTTCGGGCATCTCGCTGCCCCCCGGGATCGAGGCGACCTCCGAGCTGGGCCACGCCCTGGGAACGGCGGAGGCCGTCTTCATGGCCGTTCCGTCGACGGCCTCGCGAAGCGTCTACCGTGAGGCACGGGCGGCGATCCCGAGGGGCGCCCCGCTCGTGTCCGCCACGAAGGGGATCGAGACCGACACGCTCCTCCGCATGAGCGAGGTCGCCGCCCAGGAGCTCCCCGGCCACCCGGTGGCCGTTCTCTCCGGGCCGTCCTTCGCGGCCGAGGTCGCCGCGGAGCAGCCGACGGCCGTCGTGGTCGCCTCGATGGAGCGGGAGGTCGCCGAAGCGATGCAGCGCGTTCTGGCCAACCGCACTTTCCGTGCGTACTCCAGCGACGACGTCGTGGGCGTCGAGCTGGCGGGCGCCCTCAAGAACGTCATCGCCATCGCCGCAGGGATCGTGGACGGCCTCGGCTACGGTCACAACACCGTGGCCGCGCTGGTCACCCGCGGTCTCGCCGAGATCACCCGTCTGGCCGTGGCGCTCGGCGGACGGCCCGATACCCTGGCCGGCCTCGCGGGCCTCGGTGACCTGGTCTTGACGTGCACCGGCTCCCTGTCGCGAAACCGGCGCGTCGGCCAGGCCCTGGGCCGCGGCGAGAGCCTGGCGAAGGCGGTGGCCGAGACGCGCATGGTCGCCGAAGGCATCAGGACCACCCAGGCTGCCGCGGTCATGGCCGAGCGGGCGGGCGTCGAAATGCCCATCGTTCAGCAGATGCGAGGCGTGCTCTACGAGGGCAAGCGCCCCCGCCAGGCGGTCGACGAGCTGATGCTCCGGAGCCTCAAAAGGGAGTAAACTAGAACTCCCGTATGTATCGCCTGACCTACCAGGACGGAGACCAGCCGCAGGTGCATACCTTCACGACCGGCGAGGTCGTGATCGGGCGTTCGCCGGAATGTCAGGTCGTCCTCAAGGACTTCGGGATCTCCCGGAACCACGCCAAGATCATCGTGGGTGAGGACGGGGTCCGCATCATCGACCTCAAGTCCAAGAACGGCACCCAGGTCAACGGCGTGCCGGTGGTGGAGGCCCCCCTCAGGGACGGCGACAAGATCCTGCTCGGCAAGCTCGCCCTCACCTTCAGCAAGAGCCTCGAAGGGAAAGTGGTCCTCGACGAGGAGAAACCGCTCTCCGAGGAAGCCGGCACCATCATTCGGAGCGTTGGCGAGCTGTCGAAGCTCCTCGAAACCGGCGAGGGGACCGCCGCGTCGGCGGCCGGCGCGCGGAAAGCGGCGGTTCCCGACGTCCAGGAGATCGAGAAGTCCAACCGGATCCTCAAGGTCCTGACGAAGGTGGCCGAGACCCTGATCGCCGTCCGTCCGGTCGAAGAGGTCCTCCAGCAGGTCATGGACATCGTCTTCGACCACATCCCTGCCGACCGCGGCTTCCTGATGCTCCACGAGGAGGGGCCGGAGAAGAAGCTCGTACCCATGGTCATCCAGCATCGCAACCCCGGGGCCGGGAGCGAGGGGAAGATCTCGATCTCGAAGACCATCGCCGACCGCGTCATCAAGGACCGGGTGTCGATCCTCACGTCCGACGCCATGGTCGATCCGCGCTTCGGTGCCGG
>Ga0210377_10004078_pt1 | contig 12349 bp, 10 predicted proteins | sample PLM4_65_b1redo_FD_155480 | JGI IMG/M metagenome (GOLD analysis project Ga0210377, IMG submission 155480) | Groundwater sediment microbial communities from an aquifer in East River, Colorado, USA - PLM4_65_b1 redo | ecosystem: Environmental > Terrestrial > Soil > Riparian zone | place: USA: East... | reverse complement strand
CGGCTGGTTGATGATGGGCGTTCCGAAGAGGCTGCCGAAGACCCCGGGGTTCGTGATGGTGAAGGTCCCGCCCTGCACCTCGTCGACCTTGAGCCGCTTGGCCCGCGCCCGCTCCGCGAGGTCGCTCACGGCGCGCGCGAGGCCCAGGAGGTTCTTCTCGTCCGCGTTGTGGATGACGGGCACGATCAGGCCCCAGTCGAGGGCCACGGCGATGCCGAGGTTGATGTCCTTCTTGTAGACGATCGAGTCGCCGTCGATGCTGGCGTTCAGGATCGGCCAGGCCTTGAGCGCGTCGACGGTCGCCTTGAGGATGAACGGCATGTAGGTGAGCTTGACTCCGCTCCGCTCCTCGTATGCGGCCTTGTGCTTGTGGCGGAGGTGGTCGACCCGGGTCATGTCGATCTCGAAGACCGTGACCACGTGGGCAGACGTGCGCTTCGAGGCGACCATGTGCTCGGCCGTCTTGCGGCGGATGGGCGACATGGGTACGACTTCCACGCGCTGGCCGGGAGAGAAGGCGGGCATGGCCGGAGCCGCCGGTGCCATCGGAGCCGGGGCGCCGGATGGGGGAGCGGGAGGCGCGGGAGGCCGCGGTGCCGGTGCCGCCATGGGCTCCGCCGGGACCGCCTTCGTCTCGATGTGGCCGAGGATGTCCTGCTTGGTGACGCGCCCCGAGATCCCCGTGCCCGTGATCTCGCGGATGTCGACGTTGTGCTCGGCCGCGATCTTGCGTACCACCGGAGACGAGCGGGTCTGGCGGAGGTCATCGGCGGACATCTCGGCCGGCGGCCTCTGAGCCGGGACGGGCGCCGGAGGCGTGGGCCGTTCACCCTCGAGGACGAAGTTCACCGGCGGCGCGACCGGAGCCGGGCGGACCGGGGCCGGAGGAGGCGCGGTCGCGACGGGAGGCGCGGCGGCCGGAGGGGGAGCGGCGGCGGCTGGAGGAGGAGCGGCGGCGACCGGCGAGGCGGCGGGCGGCGCGGGTGCGGCTCGCGGGGCGGGGGGGACGGCTGCGGCCGCGCCCTCCGCGGCGATCACGCCCACGACCGTGTTGATCGGCACGGTGTTCCCCGCGTCCACCCGGATCTCCGAGAGCACGCCGGCGGCGGGAGAGGGGATCTCGGCGTCGACCTTGTCGGTGGAGATCTCGAACAAGGGCTCGTCCCGCTCGACCTTGTCGCCGACCTTCTTCATCCATTTCGTGATGGTCCCCTCGGCGATCGACTCGCCCATCTGGGGCATGATGACGTCAGTCATGGTCACTCCTTGTCACCGCTCTACGGAGCCTCGTCGCCATTCTTACCATCAGTAGTCGGCGAGCGCCCGGATCGCCAGGCCCACCTTCCGGGCATTGGGCAGGAAGTCCTCCTCGAGCGGCGGCGAGTAGGGAACGGGCGTATCCGGCGGCGCGAGCCTCACCACCGGCGCGTCGAGGTACTCGAACGCGTGCTCGGCCACGAGGGCCGCGATCTCGCCGCCCGGTCCGCCGGTGCGAGTGGCCTCGTGGAGCACGATGACCTTGCCGGTCTTGGCCGCGGTCCGGAGGATGGCCTCCTCGTCCAGGGGCAGCAGGGTCCGGAGGTCCACCACCTCGACGTCGATCCCGTCCTTGGCCGCCGCTTCGGCGGCTTCGAGGGCCACGTGGAGCATCGCCGCGTAGGTGATCACCGAGACGTGGCGGCCCACCCGAGCCACCCGCGCCCGGCCGATCGGCGTCACCACCTCGCCGTCGGGCACGTCCTCCTTGATCCGGCGGTAGAGGAACTTGTGCTCGAGGTAGATCACGGGATCGGGGTCGCGGATCGCCGCTGTGAGCAGACCCTTGGCGTCCGACGGGGTGGCCGGGGCGACGATCTTGAGGCCGGGGACGTTCATGAAATAGGCCTCGGGGTTCTGGCTGTGGAAGGGCCCGCCGTGCACGCCGCCCCCGCAGGGACCGCGCACCACGATCGGCACCGAGGCCCCCCAGCGGTAGCGCGTCTTGGCCGCGTAGTTCGTGAGCATGTCGAAGGCGCAGGAGATGAAGTCGATGAACTGCATCTCGGCGATCGGGCGCATTCCCATGAGCCCCGCGCCGATGGCGGCCCCGACGATGGCGGTCTCGCTGATGGGGGTGTCGATGACCCGCTTCTCGCCGAAGGTCTCGAGGAAGCCGGCGGTGGCCCGGAAGGCCCCCCCGTAGGCCCCCACGTCCTCGCCGATCACGAAGACCCGCGGGTCGCGCTGCATCTCCTCCATCATGGCGAGCCGGATGGCCTCGATGTAGGTGAGGACCGGCATCAGCGGCCCTGCTGCTTGCTCTCCCACTCCGTCACCAGGGAGGGGGTGGGAGGGGTCACCTCGCGGTCGGCATAGACGCCGGAGAGGCCGCTGCCGGGCTCGGGGAAGGGGCTCTCCTCGGCGAAGGCAAGGTCCGCGGCGAGCTCCGCGTCCAGGCGCGCGACCACGGCTTCCATTTCCGAGGCCGTGCAGCCCTTGGCGGCGAGCACGGCCTCGTAGCGCAGGATCGGGTCCTTCTTCGCCCAATCCTCCAGGAGCGCCGGGGGGACGTACTTCATGTCGTCGTGCTCGGCGTGGCCGCGCATGCGCATGGTCTCGGCCTCGACCAGGGTCGGCCCGAGGCCATGCCGCGCCCGATCGATGGCGAGGCGCGTGGTCTCGTAGACCGCGAGGACGTCGTTGCCGTCCACGCGCACGCCCTGGCACCCGTAGGCCTGGGCGCGGTCCACGAAGCGCGGGTTGGCGGTCTGCTTGTGGGTGGGAGTCGAGTACGCGTACTTGTTGTTCTCGACGATCACCACCAGGGGGACCTTCTGGACGCAGGCGAAGTTGAAGCCCTCGTGGAAGGCGCCGGTCGAAACCCCGCCGTCCCCGATCCAGGTGAGAGCCACCGTGGGACGCCGCTTCATCCGCTCGGCGAGGAGGGCGCCCACGAGGACGGGGACCATGTCGCCGAGCATGGAGATGACCGACGGCATGCTGCCTTCGTCGGAGAGCCAGCCGAAGTGCACGTTCAAGTCCCGGCCCCGGGTGGGGCCGGTGGCCTTGGCCATGTACTGGGCGAAGACGTCCCGCGGCCGGCCGCCGCGCACGAAGATGGCTCCGAGGTTGCGGATCAGCGGGGTGAAGATGTCGCCGCGCTCCAGGGCGTAGGCACTGCCCACCGAGCAGCCCTCCTGGCCGAGGCTTCGATAAAGACCACCGACCACCTTGCCCTGCCGGTAGAGGTTGGTGAGCTTCTCCTCCACCATGCGGTTGAGCTTCAAGAAGCGGTAGATGTCAAGGAGTTGGGGTTTGTCTAGTTGGTCGGCTGGGGGTTTCATCTGGGTGGGTTGGGGGTCCGGGGCTCGCGCTTCGCGCTCGTCATCTGAGGGGCATCTTACCCGACGGTTTGGGGGGGAGAGTCAACAACGGCGCGGTGCGGAAAGGACCGGCCCGCGGGTCTCCTTTCCGCACCGGTCATAGGTCAATAGCGTGCCCATACACCGCCTCCGCGGCCTGCATGAGGGCTTCGGGCAGGGTGGGGTGGGGATGGATGGTGCGGGCGATCTCCTCGGTGGTGGCCTCGAGCCGCAGGGCGAGGCAAGCCTCGGAGATGAGGTCGGTGGCGTGCGGGCCCACGATGTGGACGCCCAGCACCTCGTCGTACTTCGACTCGGCCACGACCTTGACGAGGCCGCCGTCGTGCCCGAGGATCCGCGGCTTGGCGATGGCGGCGAAGGGGAAGCGGCCCACCTTTACGTCGTAGCCGCGCTTCTTGGCCTCGGCTTCGGTCAGGCCCACGCCCGCGGTCTCGGGCGCGCAGTAGGTGGCCGAGGGGATGCGGTCGTAGTTGAGGGGTTCGGTGTTCTTGCCCGCGAGCCGCTCCGCGACCCCGATCCCCTCCGCGGACGCGACGTGGGCGAGCTGGGGGTGCGGCTTGCCGTCGATCGTGGCCACGTCCCCGATCGCGTAGACGCCGGGCTCGTCGGTCTCCATCCGGCGGTTGGTCTTGACGTAACCGCGGTCCAGCTGGACCTTGGTGGATTCGAGCCCGAGGCCGTCGGTCACGGGTCCGCGTCCTACCGCGACCAGCAGCATCTCCGCGGTCACGGTCTTCGACTCGCCGGTGGCGGTGCGGAAGCCCACCTCGACTCCCGCCGCGGTCTTGAGCGCGGCTTCGGTCTTGGCCCCGGTGTGGATGGCCATGTGCTTCGCCAGCATCTTGCCGGCTTCGGCGGAGATTTCCTCGTCCTCCAGGGGAAGGACCCGGGGCAGCATCTCGATCACGGTCACGGTTGCGCCGAAGCGGCCGAAGATCGAGGCGAACTCGATGCCGACCGCGCCTGCGCCGATCACGACCAGGCTCTTCGGCATCTGCGGGAGCTGCAGCACGTCGTCCGAGGTGACGATGACGCGGCCGTCGAGGGTGATCCCGGGGAGCGAGCGCGGCCGGGAGCCGGTGGCGAGCATCACCGCCTTCGAGAGCACCTTGGTCTCGCCCTGCTCGCTCTTCACCACCACCGTCTTGCCGCCTTCGAGGCGGCCATGGCCCTTGAAGAGCGTGATCTTGTTCTTCTTGAAGAGGTAGGACTCGATTCCCTTCGAGAGGCGGGTGACGATCCGGTTCTTCCGCGCCATGAGGGCGGAGAAGTCGATGGCCACGTTCTCGGCCACGATCCCGTATTCGCGGCCCTTCTTCAGGTCCTCGTAGAGGTCGGCGGTGTGGAGGAGGGCCTTGGTCGGGATGCAGCCGCGGAGGAGGCAGGTGCCCCCGCAGCCGGCCGGATCGCGCTCCACCACGGCCGTCTTCAGCCCCATCTGGGAGGCGCGAATGGCGGCCACGTAGCCGCCGGGGCCGCTTCCGATGACGGTCAGGTCGAAGGTCTCTCCGTTGGCCAATGCCTCTCCTCCTCGAGTGGGCGAAAGACGCCGCGAGCGCGCGCAGCGAAAGACGGTCCACGCTACCAGAGAGGGCAGGGACAGGCAACGGGAGTGGAGAAGAGCCAGAACCTTTGGCAGGCCTCAGGCGTCTCAGGGGCGTGGCGGGGTGCGCCAGTGCTTCGCTACCCGCCAAACCCCGGGAGGTCGAGCCATGAATCGCCTGCTTCGCGATGCCCACTTCGGTCTGCGGCTGCTCTGGAGGCAGCCGGGCTTCGCCGCGGTGGCGGTGCTGGCCCTGGCCCTCGGCATCGCGGCCAACACCGCGATCTTCAGTGTCGTCTACGCGACCCTCCTCGCCCCGATGCCGTATCCCGACCCCGACCAGCTGGTCATGGTCTGGTCGCGGATCCAAGGGAACCGCAACGCCACCGCCGCGGGTGACTTCCTCGACTGGAAGGCGCAGGCTCGCTCGTTCGAGGACCTGAACGCCTGGAGCGGTCGGGGGGTGAGCCTCTCGACGGGCGACCATCCCGAGCAGGTCCAGGCCCAGATCGCGACCCCGGGCTTCCTGTCGATGTTGGGCTCGCCCTTCCTCCTGGGTCGGGACTTCCTGCCCGAGGAGGGGCAGGTGGGGAAGGAGCAGGTGGTCGTCCTCACCCACCGGTTCTGGCAGGACCGGTTCGGAGGCGACCAGAGCATCGTCGGGCACGAGGTCCGTATCGACGCGAAACCCTACACGGTGGTGGGGATCCTCGCCTCCGGCCCGCACGACCGCCTCCAGAACAAGCTCTACCTTCCCCTTGCCTTCACCCCGGACCAGGTGAACCACGACTTCCATTGGCTGCTGGTCATGGGTCGTTTGAAGTCCGGCGTGACCCTCGCCCAGGCCAACGCGGACATGGAGGCCGTGACGAAGCAGATCGCGGAGGTCCATCCCACCTCCAACCAGGGCTGGAAGGCCAGCGTCGAGCCCCTCCAGAACAACTTCCTGAACCGCGAGACGATCGCCGGGCTCTGGCTGCTCCTGGGGGCGGTCGGCTTCGTCCTCCTGATCGCCTGCGCGAACGTCGCCAACCTGCTCCTTGCGCGGGGGACGGCGCGGCAGAGGGAGGTCGCGGTGCGCGCGTCGCTGGGCGCACGCCGGGGCCAGGTCTTCGCCCAGTTCCTGACGGAGAGCCTGGTGCTGGCGGCGATGGGGGGGGCGCTCGGAGTGGCCTTGGCCTGGGCGCTCCTGCGGGTGATCGTGGCGATGATGCCGCCGTTCACCCTGCCCTCGGAGGCCGACGTTCGTCTGAACCTCCCCGTCTTGATGTTCACGCTGGTGGCGTGCCTTCTCTCGGGCGTGTTGGCGGGCACCGCGCCCGCCTGGCAAGCGACCCGGGCGAACCTGGTGGAGACCCTCAAGGAGGGCGGCCGTTCCTCGGTGGGGGGGCGCCACCGTCTCCGGCGCGCGTTCGTCGTGGCTGAGTTCGCGCTGGCCCTCACTCTGCTGGCCGGCGGCGGCCTCGCCGTGCGGAGCCTGATCACGCTGACGACCGTCGATCTGGGCTTCAAGCGCGACCATCTGCTGACCTTCTCCCTGCCCGTGCCGGGGGGGCGTCTGCCGGACGCGGAGCGGATCAACGGCTTCTACACCCAGCTCCTCGAGAAGATCGCGGCGGTTCCCGGCGTGGTGTCGGCCTCCGCATCCACGGGCATGCCGGTCCAAGGTACCGGCTTCGGCATGCCCTTCCACTTCGCGGGAAAGCCGTTCGCCGACCCGTCCCAGCGCCCGGGAGCGGGCTTCAACATGGTGACCCCCGAGTACTTCCGTACCTTCGGGATCCAGATGGAGAAGGGTCGGCCGCTCACCGACGAGGACCGCGCCGGCGGCGTTCCGGTGGCGGTCGTGAACGCCGCCTTCGTCAAGAGGCTCGTGCCGAGCGGCGAGGACCCCTTGGCCCAACGCCTCGTGATCGAGCAGCTGATCCCGGGCGTCACCAAGCTCGGTCCCCCGATCGAGTGGCAGATCGTGGGGGTCTACCGCGACGTGCGCAACGGCGGGCCCCGCGGGGAGGGATTCCCCGAGATCGACGTGCCGTTCCGGCAAAGCCCCTGGCCCGGGGCCCTGCTCGCGGTGCGCACCCGGGTCAACCCGGACTCGGTCAGGACCGCCGTCGCCGGGGTCATCCGCTCGATGGACGCAGATCTCCCCATGACGGACGTGAAGACTATGGACCAGCTCGTGGACGAGGCGCTAGCCGGGGACCGTTTCCAGGCCCTCCTCTTCGGGACCTTCGCCGCCCTCGCCCTTCTCCTGGCCGCGGTCGGCATCTACGGCGTGATGTCCTTCACGGTGGCCCAGCGGACGCACGAGATCGGACTACGCATGGCGCTCGGCGCCGGGCGGTGGCAGGTTGTGGGGGAGGTCCTGCGAGAGGGGATGGGGACGGCCTTAGTGGGCCTCGTGCTCGGGACCCTGGGCGCCTTCGGCGTCGGCCGCGCCATGCGGGGCATGTGGTACGGCGTGGGGGTCATGGACCCGGCGGCGTTCGCCGTGGTGGCGACCCTGCTCCTGGGTTCGGCCATGCTGGCGTGCCTGGTCCCGGCCCGCCGCGCGGCCGCCGTCGATCCCATGGCGGCGCTTCGGGACGAGTAGAGTGTCCCCTCAGACCGACCCGCCGGGGCCCGACTCGTCGATTCCGAGGTAGAGGCGAAGGCCGAGGTCGATGGCCGTGAGCTCTTGCCTCGAGACGGGGCCGAACATCCGTCGGACGCGGGCCTTGTCGACGGATCGTAGCTGGTCCACGAGGGCGAAGGAACGCTTGCGAAGACCGTTGGGTCCCGGCGCCAGCGACGGATAGAGAGCCCCTTCGCCAGGCGTCCCCGTGATCGGGATGACGCACACGAGCGGGTATCGCGGCTGCGCCGCCACCTCGGCGCTGCTCACGATCACGCAGGGCCGCACACCCCGTTGCTCGTGTCCCCGTGTCGGGTCCAGATCGATCCAGACGATGGTCCCGCGCGGAACGTTCACGACTTGCCTCCCACCCAGCCCTTCTTGGGTACCCAGCGGACCGGTGTGCCGGCGCTCGGGTCGACGAGGTCGTCTACGGCCTCCTCGGGCAGACCGCTAGCCCAGGCGTCGAAGCCCTGGGCCGCCAGCTCGAGTGTGTCCTGGTGGGGCGCCTGGAGGGATCGGCGGAGATGCTCCCGTCGCCGACGCACGAGCTCGCGCCGAACGGCTTCGAGAACGAAGGCGCTTCGATTGGTCTCCGCACGGTCGATGTCCTCGACCACGTGGACCGGGAGGGTGACCGTCACTCGTGCGGCTGCCATAGACCCTCCAGTATGATCACACTATACCTCATACCGAGGGCCCACGGCTCATGGACGGTCATCAACGGCCCACGAGCCGCCATCGAATGCCGATGAGCTGTCGGCGAGAGGACATGAACGGCGGGCCCGTTGGCCCAGCCTGGGCGCGGGGTCAGGCGCCGGCGCGGGCGTCGAGACCGCCGCCACCGTCTGATAGACTGACCGCTTCTGATGCGACCCCGATGAGCGAGCCCGTCTACCTCGGCATCACGATCTTCGTCCTCCTACTGGGCAACGGCTTCTTCTCCGGCGGCGAGATCGCGATCATCTCCGCCCGCCGGAGCCGGATCGAGGCCCTGATCGCGGAGGGCAGCAGGGCCGCGGTCCGGGTCAAGAGCCTCCAGGACGACATGGACCGGTTCCTCGCGACCGTGCAGATCGGGGTCACCCTCATGGGCACCCTGGCGGGGGTGGTCGGAGGCTACGTCGCGAGCCGCCATCTGGAGCCGGTCTTCGTGGGTTGGCCCCTGGCACGCTTCATTCCGCCCGCCCTGGCCGCATCATCGCTGGTCGGCATCGGCATCGTCTACGTGGAGCTGATCCTGGGGGAGCTGGTTCCGAAGGCCCTGGCCCTGCGCTTCAGCGAGAGCGCGGCCCTCCTGGTCTCCCTGCCCCTGAGCCTCATGGCGCGGGCGTCGCGCTGGCTCGTGGCCTTCCTCACCGCGTCGACCCGGGGGGTCCTGGCCGTGTTCGGCGTGCGCGACGCGGGGCCTCGGACCTTCGTGTCGGAGGAGGAGATCATGCACATGGTCCGGGAGGGGCGGCAGCAGGGCGTCCTCGACCAGACCGAGATGGAGCTGATCCACAGCGTGTTCGAGTTCACGGACACGCCGGTGCGCAAGGTGATGGTGCCGCGGCCCAAGATCTTCGCCCTGGACGTGAATACCTCGGCCGCGGAGGTGGGGAGCCTGATCGTGGAGAGCGGCTTCTCCCGGATTCCCGCCTACGACGGCTCGATCGACAACATGCTCGGTCTCGTCTACGTGAAGGACGCCCTCCGGCTGATGGAGAAGCGCCAACCCGTTCTGATCCGCAAGATCCTCCACCCCGTCCACTTCGTCCCCGAGACCAAGAAGGTCGGGGCCCTGCTCAAGGAGCTGCAGAAGCGGCGCACCCACCTCGCTCTCGTGATCGACGAGCACGGCTCGGTCACCGGCCTCGTCACCCTCGAGGACCTCCTGGAGGTCATCGTCGGCGACATCCAGGACGAGTACGACTGGGAGGAGCGGCCGATCGAGCGCCTGCGCGACGGGTCCTTGATCGTCGAAGGCACGGTTCCCGCCGGCCAGCTCCGGGACAAGTTCGAGGTGCCGCTGCCCGAGTCCGAGGAGTTCCAGACCGTCGCGGGGTTCATGCTCGCTCGCCTCGGGGCGGTGCCCAAGGGGGGCGAGGTGGTGGCGTTGGGCGACCACCGGCTCACCGTCGTGGACGTGGAGAGGAACCGGATCAGCAAGGTGAAGATCGAGAAGCTCCCGGCCGCCGCTAGTCCGGGCTAGCAGATGCGCGGGAGCAGCTCGCCGTAGGGACGCTCCAGAACCCGGCTCCCGCCGATCACGGTGCGGACGACTACGACCCCGGGATGCGCCGCCGTCACCTGTCCCAAGGAGGCCGCGTCCCGGCCGAGCGGATGGGCGCGCATGGCCGCGAGCACCGCCTCGCCGTGCTCCTGCGGAACGAAGGCCACGAGCTTGCCTTCGTTCGCCACGTAGAGGGGGTCGAAGCCCAGGATCTCGCAGGCGCCCCGGACTTCCTCCCGAACCGGAACCTTGTCTTCGTCGATCTCGATGCCCACCCCCGACCGGGCCGCGATCTCGTGCAGGGTGGCGGCGACGCCCCCGCGGGTCGGGTCCCGCAGGGTGTGGATGTCCGAGCAGGCCTCGAGCATCCGCGCGACGAGATCGTGGAGGGGGGCGGTGTCGCTCGTGATCGTGCCTTCGAGGCCGAGGGACTGCCGCGCGGACATGATGGCCATGCCGTGGTCGCCCACCGTGCCCGAAAGAAGCACGGCGTCCCCCGGCCGTGCCCGGTCTGAGGAGACGTGGACCCCCGGCGGCACCACGCCGATGCCGCTGGTGTTGATGAAGACCTTGTCTCCCGAGCCGCGGCCCACGACCTTCGTGTCGCCCGTCACCACCGAGACCCCCGCGTCCCGGGCCGCGTCACGCATGGAGAGTACGATTCTCCGGAGGTCTTCGAGGGGCAGGCCTTCCTCGAGGATGAAGCCGGCGGAGAGGTAGAGCGGTCGCGCCCCGCCCATGGCCAGGTCGTTGACGGTGCCGTTGACGGACAGGTGGCCGATGTCGCCGCCCGGAAAGAAGACCGGGCTCACGACGTAGGAGTCCGTGGTGAAAGCGAGACGAGCGCCGCCGGCCTCGAACACCGCCTGGTCGTCGAGCCGAGCCAGGATGGGGTTGGAGAAGGCGGGAAGGAAGATGCTCTCGATGAGCTGGGAGGTCAGGGTGCCTCCGCTCCCGTGCCCGAGCAGCACCTCCTCGTGGTGGAGGATCGGTGCGGGGCAGGAGTCGAAGGGGTTCTCAGCCGACATCGGACGGCATCCTCGAGGGGCTCCCGCGTCCTAGCGAGCGACCCGGGGCGCCGGAGCCGGGCGCGGGTCGAGCGCCAGGTGGCGGCCGTAGCTGAAGTACGCGGCGCAGGCTCCCTCGGCCGAGACCATGGTCGCTCCCAGGGGATGCTGGGGCGTGCACTCGCCGCCGAAGGCGGGGCAGTCCGTGGGCTTCCTGGCCCCCCGGAGGATCTGGCCGCTGATGCAAACCGGCGACTCGCGGGTCTCGATGTCCCCGACCTCGAAGAGCCGCTCGGCATCGTGGTCGGCGTACTCTGGACGGAGGCGGTAGCCGCTCCTGGGGATCGCCCCCACGCCCCGCCACTTGCGGTCGCTCACCTCGAACACTTCGAAGATGAGCTGGCGCGCGGCGGGGTTCCCGGAGCGGCCGAGGACGCGCCGGTACTGGTTCTCCACCTCGTGGCGGCCGGCCTCGAGCTGTCGCACCGCCATCAGGATCCCCTGCAGCAGGTCGACGGGTTCGAAGCCGGTGATCACGATCGGGACCCCGAATTCGGCGGCGATGGGCTCGTACTCCTCGTAGCCCATCACCGCGCAGACGTGGCCGGGCCCCAGGTAGGCCTGGACGCGGTTCTCCGGCGACCGCAGGATGGCGGTGATGGCCGGAGGGACGAGGACGTGCGAGACGAGCATGGAGAAGTTCGTGACGCCTTCGATCTGGGCGCGCCGCACCGCGAGCGCGTTGGCCGGAGCCGTGGTCTCGAATCCGATCCCGAAGAAGACCACCTTCCGGTCGGGGTTGTCCCGCGCGATCCGCAGGCAGTCGAGCGGAGCGTAGACGACGCGCACGTCTGCCCCCCGGCTCTTCAAGGTGAGGAGGTCTCCCCGCGAGCCGGGCACGCGCAGCATGTCCCCGAAGGAACAGAAGATCACCTCGGGCCGCGCGGCGATGGCGTGGGCCTTGTCGATCATCTCGAGGGAGGTGACGCAGACGGGGCACCCGGGACCGTGGACGAGCTCGATCTCCGGGGGGAGAAGGCGGTCGATCCCGTGCTTCACGATGCTGTGGGTCTGGCCGCCGCAGACCTCCATGATCACCCACGGTCTCGTGACCGTGCGCCGGATCTCGTCCAGAAGCGTGCCCGCTAGCCGGCCGTCGCGGTACTCGTCCAGGTACTTCACCCTAGCTCTCCGAGGGCTCGGGCGCGTCCAGCTCGGCGAGCTGGCCCATCTCCTCGAGGAGGGCGAAGGTCTTCTGCGCCTCCTCGGGATCCACGACGCTAAGGGCGAAGCCCACGTGGACGAGCACGTAGTCCCCGACCCTGGCCGCGGGGACGTACTCGATGCACGACTCGCGGCTTATTCCCCCGAACTGAACCTTGGCCATCCGGAGGCCGCTGCGGTCGTACGTCTCCAGGATCTTGCCGGGGATTGCCAGGCACATACCGTGCTCCTCCGGCGGCCGCGCCGCCCGCTCCCGCCCGCGCGGTAGTGCTCTCACCGTACTCCTGATCGGGCCTCGCGCAAAGTCCGGACTCGGACTATTCATGAGACCGGTCTGGCCTTCCTCATGAATAGTCCGAAATCCGTCCCCCCCCCGGCCTT
>Ga0210377_10004077_pt1 | contig 12349 bp, 15 predicted proteins | sample PLM4_65_b1redo_FD_155480 | JGI IMG/M metagenome (GOLD analysis project Ga0210377, IMG submission 155480) | Groundwater sediment microbial communities from an aquifer in East River, Colorado, USA - PLM4_65_b1 redo | ecosystem: Environmental > Terrestrial > Soil > Riparian zone | place: USA: East... | reverse complement strand
TTTTGGCCATAAAACTCTCAAGGATGCCAGCGTAGACGAAGTTCACTGCTCGCACTTTCTGGAGCATCTGACCGGCGCGGAGAGAGTCGGATTCTTCAACGAGCTGTACCGCGTCATGCGCAAGGACGCGAAAGCCTCGATCATCGTCCCGCACTGGGCGAGCGGCCGCGCCTACGGCGACCCCACGCACCAGTGGCCCCCGGTGGTCGAGTTCTTCTGGTACTACCTGGACAAAGGCTGGCGCGATGCGAACGCACCGCATGCCGGACTGAATTGCGATTTCCTCGCTACATGGGGATACAGCGTGGCTCCGGCATGGCAGGTGCGGAGCCAGGAAGCACAGATGTTCGGGATCAACCACTACCGGGAAGTGGCGCAGGACATGCTCGCCACGGTGGTAAAACGCTAACATGGGGGTCTTCAATTCTGGGATTTTCAACACGCCGGTTTTCAACACGGGCGTTGGGCAGGCCGTTCCGGATAGTCCTCACTATTTTCTTCTTATCGCGCCTCCGTCGACGCCGGGCTTGTCACCGTTCGCGGCCGCGCCGCGCGACCCGATGGTTGACCATGACTTCTTCGCGTTCGCGCGGCTGGCCTCCGCGCAGTCCTACCTCGACGATGTCGGGCAGTGGATGAGGGATCAACTCGCGGACGGAGAGGAACTGGCGGACATGTCCGAGCGTGAAGATTTTGGAATCGACGAAGTGCTGTCGGGAAAATACCGGCGGCGGGGAAAGCCGCGGTCATGAGGCCCAAGCAAGTCGTCGCGCGCGATCTACGGGCGGTCTTGCGCGAGTTGCACGGGATCGTGAAGACCGGCAAACTCGAGCCGAGGACAGTGGAGATGTTGGACAAGATGATCCGACTGGTGGAGCTACTGCTTCGCCAGACTTTGCAGATGTGACCAAGGGAAAGCGGACAAAGATGGCATTCGATCCCAGGCAAGACGCGCAGTTTGAAGAGTTGGCACGTACCCTCTCGCCGTCACGCCGGCGCAAGAATCTGAAGCCGCGCAGTGCTTTTGATTCGCTTCTCGACTATGAGCAGTACCTGTTGGAGCAGGGAGTCGAGGATGATGAAGACGACTCGCTCCTCCTGCGCGATTTTCTGACGCCGGGGCCGGGGCTTGCTGTCGGTTTGCCGGATAGTCCTCCGGGCGGAATGGCGGCTTGGTTTCGCTACGGGAAGGGGATTGAATTCGCTGGTGCTGGAGTCTCGCGCTGGGCGGACCAGACAGGAAACAAACGCCATCTGCTTCAGGCGACGGATACGAACCGGCCCGCGCTGCAAGCGGACAACTCCATCCTGTTTGATGGGGTGGACAACTATCTCAAATGCGCGGCATTCACGCTGGTTCAGCCAGAGACGGTTTATCTTCTCGGGAAACAGGTTACGTGGACCGTGAGTGACCACTTTTTCGACGGAAACGCCGCCGGGGGAGGGCGTGTCACCCAGGTAACGGCTTCTCCGCAGATCAACATCGATGCCGGCGCCGGCGTTGCCGCGAACTCCAGTCTTCCGGTCGACACGTATGCAGTAATCGTTGCGGTGTTCAACGGCGCGTCGTCTCTGCTGCAAGTGAACAACACAACTTCTACTACCGGAGATGCAGGCGCGGGCAACATGAGCGGGTTTACGCTCGGGGCTAGCGGGACGCCCGGCAATTTCGGAAACATCCGGGTGAAGGAAGTCATCATCTACCCTGTCGCGCACGACGCGGCGACGAGAGCGGAAGTGATCTCGTACCTGGCGAAAGTCGGAAACCTGACGATTTGAATATGAGGCAACTGCCTTGAGCGTGGACGGAGATGTCTCCCTAGATGTCCGACTGCACCCGGCGCAGATGGCCGTGTTCAAGTCGCCCGCGCGCTTCACGATGCTGGCAGCGGGACGGCGATTCGGAAAGACGCACCTCGCGGCGGCGCGCGCATCGGCGAAAGCGATGGACCCGCGCAATGCACAGCGTAAGCCGGTGTTCGTGATCGCGCCCGTCGCGACGCAGGCGAAGTTGCTTTACTGGCAGCCGTTGCTCGATTTGCTGTACCCCGCGCTGGACCCGCGGCGCCCGCCCCAATCGAACGAGGGGCACATCTACCTCCGCAACGGGGTGATGATTGGAGTGAAGGGGGCCGATCGGCCCGACACGCTGCGGGGCGTCGGCCTCTGGCACGCCGAGCTGGATGAATACGCGGACATGAAGCCGGAGGTGTGGGAGTCGATCGTGCGCCCCGCCCTGGCCGATGTGAAGGGCACGGCCAGCTTCATCGGTACGCCGAAGGGTCGCAACCACTTTTACGATCTGTGGGTCGAGGCCGGCGGCGACGGGGCATACCGCGGGCAGGGGATGGGGCTCCGGGCTGATGGCACGCGGCCGGACCCGCTCGAGTGGGGCGCCTTCCATTACACCTCGCTCGACAATCCGTTCCTTGACCCAGCGGAGATCGAGAATGCTCGCCGCACGCTGTCCTCCGCGGTGTTTCGCCAGGAATTCTTGGCGAGCTTCGAGACTGGCGCGTCGGACTCGTTCAAGAAGGAGTGGTTCCTCTACAGTGCGGAGGAACCGCTAGGCAAGGACGGCAAGACCATGCCCGGGGATTGGTATGTGGTCGTCGACTTGTCCGGCTTCGCCGAGATCCAGAAGGCTGTCGGCTACCGGCAAAAGCGCCTGGACAAGACGGCGATTGCCGTCGTGAAGATTCTGGACGATGAGCGCTGGTGGGTGCGGGATTTGTACCTCGGGCGCTGGGGCGTCGAGGAAACCGCGAGGCGCATCGTCGACGCGGTCGCGAGCTGCAAGACGATGAACCTCGGCATCGAGAAGGGCGCGTTGTATCAGGCGGTGGCGCCGTATCTCAAGTCCGAAGCGGCGAAGCGCAAGCCTCCGCTCATGCTGGCGGTAGAGCCGTTGTCGCACGAGAACCGTTCGAAAACCGAGCGGATCGGCTGGGCATTGCAGGGGCGCATGGAACACGGGAAGATTCTGTTCCGCCCTGGCGCGCACATGCGGGAAATCGAGGATCAGTTTCTGAACTTTCCTTCGACGTTGGTGCATGACGACGCGCCGGATGCGCTTGCGTACATCGCGCAGTTGGCGGAAGGACGAGTGTTTTCTCAGTTCGCGGAGGTCGCGGACAACAGTTACTGGGAGCCCGCCGATTCGTTGGTTGGGCTCTGATGCGAGGCTAAATGACTACCATCGACATTAAGTCCGGAAAGATCACCGACAGCGCGAGGGTGCTGCCGGACGACCGCGACTCGCAAATGCCTGCGGTTGACCAGTCGCGCCCGCGCGATGACTTGGCCGAGCTGACGAACTGGGTGGTTTCGCGCTGCCGCATGTGGCGCGATCACCGCCGGAGCAACTACGAGAACAGTTGGGACCAGTACGAGCGCCTCTGGCGAGGTCTCTGGTCGACGGAGGACAAGAATCGCAAGTCAGAGCGCTCGATGCTGGTGACGCCGGGCCTGGGCGAGGCGGTCGAGAACATTGTCGCCGAGGTGGAAGAGGCCCTTTTCGGCCGCGGTGACTCGTTCGACCTCAAAGCAAAGTTCGACGCGAGCGAAGACGCGAAGCAAATCACCGACGACAACAAGAACAAGCTCAAGGAAGACCTCGGCAACGCCGATTTCAACTCGAATGTCGGCGAGGCGCTCATCAACGGGGCGGTTTACGGCTCCGGCATCGGCGAAATCCTCGTCGAGAAGTTCATGCTGCGCGAAATCGCGGCTTCCGTGGCGGCCGCGTATCCGCAGGCGGCGCCGCTCGCGCCGATGGCACCTGAAATACCTGGTTTGGGTAGCCCGCTCCCCGATTCGGGTAGCCTGATGCTCCCCGCCGCGGCGGAAGGGGTTGATTTGGGCGGGGCCGCGCCAGCAATGGACGCGATGGCCTCCGGATTGCTGCCGGAACCGTCCGCGCAGCCCCCGTTACCCCTCCTAGCGCCCACAACCGCGCCGGGCGTGGGTTCGGCGCCGGTCGAAGCGACGGTAATCGAACGCGAAGTGAGTTACGCCTGCTTGTACAGCGTGAATCCGCGCAATTTCCTCATTGACCCGACCGCGCGCACGATCGACAAGGCCCTCGGCGTCGGGATCGAGGAGTACGTGGGCGCGCACATCATCCAGAAGGGGCAGAAAGACGGTTCGTACCGGAAAGTCGACGTCGGAACGAGCGCGGGAGACACGCAACTCAGCCCTGATCGCCAGATCGAGAACGAATACGTGTTCGACAAGGTGCATGTGATCCGGTATTACGGACTTGTGCCGAAGCACCTGCTTTTCCCGCCTGGTGAGACCGTCGATTTGACCGTGGCGGAGGCGGGGGAGGAGATGGGCCTCGCGCTGCGTGAAGTCGAGAGCGCTGCCGAAGAGATCGTTGATCTTGCGGAGTTGAATGCGGACGGTTCCGTGAAGTCTACCGAGCCAGTCGACTCCGAGATGATCGAGGCGGTCATTGTCATCGCGAACGAGTCGGTCTGCATCAAGGCGACCGAGAATCCATATCTCATGAAGGACCGCCCGGTAGTGGCGTTCCCCTGGGACGTCGTGCCGGGCCGCTTCTGGGGCCGCGGCGTCTGCGAAAAAGGGATGGTGCCGCAGCGGGTGATGGACGCCGAGATGCGCGCTCGTATTGATGCCTTGGCCTACATCTCCGCGCCGATGATGGCGATGGATGCCTCGCGTCTGCCGCGTGGATTCCAGCTCACCGTGCGCCCGGGCAAGTCGATCCTGACGAACGGCGACCCGAACACGATCCTGCGGCCGATGCACTTCGGCCAACTCGAGCAGTCGACCTTCACCCACACGCAGCAGCTTGACCAGATGATCCAGCGGGCGACCGGGTCGCTCGACGTGATCTCGCTGGCGTCGCGGGCGGGCGGCGATTCGCGCTCGGGGTCGACATCCATGATGCTCTCCGGCATCGTGAAGCGCCACAAGCGCACGCTTATGGGCTTCATCGACCGCTTCTACGTGCCGTCCCTGCGCAAGATCCTGTGGCGCAACATGCAGTATTACCCCGAGCGCTACACGCCGCGGAACTGGAACTTCGTCGCCTCGTCGACGATGGGCATCATCCAGCGCGAGTACGAGACGCAAAATCTCGTGCAGCTTCTGAACACGATGGAGCCGCAGAGCCCCGAGTACAAGATGCTGCTGATGGGCGTGGTGTCCAACACCGGCCTTACCCATCGGCGCGAGATCATCGATATGCTGAAGAAGTCGATCGAGATGGCGCAGCAGGCGCAGTCGCTGCAGCAGGGCGCGCAGGCCGATCCGCAAACCGTAGCGATGCAAGCGCAGCTCGGCCAACTGCAGATCCAGCTCCAGATTGCGGAGACGCAGGCGAAAATCGGGGAGTTGAAAGCCCGCACGGATCTGCAAAACGTGAAGGCGCGCAATGCCACCCTCGAGCCGCAGTTCCGGCAGATGGAAATCGCCACCAAGGGAATCTACCAGGTGCATGCCGACCAGCAAGATCGGGCGTTCAAGCAGCGCCTGGCGATGACCGATTCGATGCTGAAGGCGCGCGACATCAACTCCAATGAGCGCATCGCGCAGATGCAGTCGCAGGCATCGGTTGCGAGCGAAGCCATCAAGGCGCGCGCGACTGCCGCGGCGAAAGAGCCGACGATGGTTCCGGTGCCGGTGCCTCATCCGGTGTTTGTGCCGCGCCCGCAGCCGCAGTTCATCGGCCGGAGTGCACGCCTGTTGGCGTAAAGAATACGGGGGTCAACGGATGCGCGCGATTCGCTCCCGTGCGCCGCCGAAGTGGGGTAAAGCCCACGCCCCCGACCATCACTGTGAGCGAAAGGAGCGGGTATGACAACGAAAGTGCTGCAGGACAAAGATCTTCAGGAGCATTACGACCAGGTGTTCGCCATGTACGGCACGCGCGGCTGGGCGCGGCTGCAGGCGCAGATCGACGAGATGATCGGGATTCACAATTCGATTGCTGATCTCACGACGATCGAGCAACTCTGGTTCCGCAAGGGTCAACTCGACCAGATGCTCTGGCTGCAGGCGCACCAGGCGACGCATGAGGCGGCCTACAACGAGTTGCTCGCGCAGCAGGAAGGCGGTGATGCCGCGGCATCGACCGGCGGCATCGCGCGTGTGGTCGCGCCCGAATGAGCATCCGGGCCTTTGATTTCCGTTGCGTTGCCGGGCACGTTAGCGAGCACTTCGTGGAGGCGGAGACGCGGGCGGTGCAATGCCCGGACTGCGACCAGCTCGCGCTGCGGCTGATATCTGCGCCGCGCGCGAAGCTCGAAGGCATTACCGGCGCGTTTCCGAGCGCGGCAGGCAAGTGGGCGCAGAATCGCGAGAGCCACATGGTCAAAGAGCGGCACAACAAAGAAGAGCACGGCACGTACAAGTAGCGCAAAGCATAGCGCCGGCCCTTTCGGGGGCAGCCGGTCGCTCCCATAACCCGCCCCTTTGAGCGAAGAGGAAAAGCCAATGGCCAGTGCAGTCATTCTACCGTCGTCGAGCCAGGAAATCTTGGAGGACGGCGACACGGCGATTCTGCCGGAAGCGAAAGTCGAAGCCGGCGAAGAATTCGTCGAATTGCTTGACGCCCCGGCGGCACCCGCCGCCAAGCCCGCTGCTGTGCCCGCAGCGGCTCCCGTTGCGGCCGCGCCCGCTGCGGACGCCGATTTGCCGCCCGAACTGCGCGGCAAGTCGCCAGCGGACCTTGCGAAGATGTACAGCGAGGCGCAGAAGTTGATCGGCCGCCAAGGCAGCGAGCTGGGCGAACTCCGCCGGCGCGCGGATCAGGCGATTCACACGAGCTTGGCTGCGCTGGCGAAGGCGCGCGATGCTGCCCCGGCTGCGGCGGCTGCTCCGACTGCGCCTGCCGCGTTGGACGAAGCGGAGTTTTTCCGGGCCCCGGAAGCCGCGGTCGCTCGGGCGATCGAAGCGAGCCCGGTCATCAAGCAGATTCGGGAGACACTCGGCAAAGCCGCGGAAGAGCAGGCGGTTTCCCGGGCGATGGCTTCGACCGAGCGCTTTAACGGGGCGCATCCGGACGCCGGCACGATCATGCAAGACCCCGAGTTCCGCCAGTGGGTACAAGCCTCGCCCATCCGCATCGATCTGCTGCGCCGGGCGCACCAGCACTACGATTTCAACGCCGGCGACGAGGTGTTCGGCACTTGGAAGGCGCTCAAGGGCGTTGGACCGGCGGCTCCGGGGGCTCCGGCGGCTCCGGGGGCTCCGGCGGCTCCGGGGGCTGCGGCAGAGGCGGCGGCGAGCGCCGCAGGGGCGGCCTTGGCGAAGCGCAAGCGCGACTTGGCGGCGGCAGCGGTGCCGTCGGGCGGCAACCCTGCCGGTCCGGAAAAGGGCTCGAAGAAAATCTTCCGCCGGGCGGATGTCCTCAAGCTGATGGAAGACGACCCTGTGCGCTACGAAGCCCTGTCGGTGGAAATCGAAAAGGCGTACCGAGAAAATCGGGTGCGGTAGTGCGGTTTCTTGAGGTGGTCCACGGTCGCCCGCCGAACTACGAAGCGATCGTGGCAGTATTTCCCGGCGCCGCGCTGCCGGGGGTGATTTTCGCGTACGGCGACCACATCTACGCGCCGGGGAAGGGAGGCCGCGCGGCGCCGTTTATGCTGTCGCCGGCGCTGCAGGCGCACGAGCAGGTTCACTGCGAGCGCCAGGGCGGGCACCCCGAGCCGTGGTGGGAGCGGTATCTGATCGACCCGGTTTTCCGGCTCGAGGAGGAGCTGCTGGCGCACCGGGCCGAGTACCGCGCGTACTGCGCGCGCCACGTCAATTCCAGAAAACAGGCGCAGGCGCTCGCGGGCATCGCCGTCAAGCTGGCGGCGCCGCTGTACGGCGGTTTGATCTCCCCGGAGGACGCCCAAAGAGCGATTTTGAAATCTGGTAGAATGTAGTTGTAGGTCATCCGTCGGGCAGGGTTGCACACCCCCGACGGCGCAGTCACCGTGCCCGCCCCCGAGTTGTGTTCGCAGGGAGAAGCGGTCTCTTGCATCCTGAGCTTCCGGCATTGCCGGGCCGAGCCTAGATGTTCGCGACACGTTGTTTTTCCCTTCTTTCTCAACTATTTGGAGGCCATTCATGGCTTACGGTGACGACAACGTAATTTCCGCCGATCTGTCCACTTCAGGCTTTGTGCCTGACTTGTGGATGGACGAAATCCAGGCCGCGCACAAGAAGAACGTCGTTCTGGCTGCGCTCGTGCGCAAGCTGAACGTCAAAGGCAAGCGCGGCGACAGCATCAAGCTCCCGAAACCGAGCCGCGGCAGCGCATCGGCGAAGGCGGCCGATACTGTCGTGACGACCATTCAGGCGACGGGCGGCGCCAGCGTGACCATCAACCTCACGGCGCACTACGAGTATTCGCGCTTGATCGAGGACATTGCCGAGGTGCATGCCCTGGCGTCGATGCGCAAGTTCTACACCGACGACGCGGGCTACGCGATGGCTCTCATCAAGGACTCGACCATCTTCAACGCGGCCCGCACGCTCAACGGCGGCGATGGTGCGTCGACCTGGAACAAGGGTGTCATCGCCGGTGACGGCACGACCGCCTTTGTGGATGCCGGGGGCAATGCGAATGCGACCGCGATCACCGACGCCGGCATTCGGCGCGCGATCCAGATCCTCGACGACAACGACATCCCGATGTCGGACCGTTTCCTCGCCCTTCCGCCGGTAGCTCGTCGGATCATGATGGGCCTGGCGCGGTTCACGGAACAAGCGTTCGTCGGCGACGGCAAGACCATCCGCAACGGCAAGCTGGGTGACGTGTACGGGGTGTCGGTCCATGTGACCAACAACTGCCCCGTGCCGACCTCGGCGACGACCGCCAAGGTGGGCTTGATGGCGCACCGCGATGCGCTGATCCTGGCCGAAGTCCTCGGCCCGCGCGTGCAGACGCAGTACAAGCAGGAATACCTCGCCACGCTCCTGACGGCGGATACGATCTTCGGTGTTGCCGAAGCGTATGATGCCGGCGGTGTCGCGCTGGTGATGCCGGGCTAAGGGCCTGGAGTGATCGACGGGGGCGGCTAACCTGCCGCTCCCGATACTCCTTCCACACGAAAAGGAAACCCCATGTCCCGTCAATCCAGTCCTGCCGGCCTCGCCAATGAGGCGGCTACCTTCAACGAACGGATGGTTGTCATTGCGACCGAAGCGACGATGTCGCTGACTCCGGAAGATCACGCCGGTCGTATCGTCGTGCTCAACCTCGCGTCGACCGACGGCCAGGTACTTACCCTGCCCAAGTCGACTGGCTCCGGCGACAAGTACACCGTTCTCAACAATGTCGTGCAGACGCAGACCATCGAGATCGAAGCTCTCGGTGCCGACGTCTTTACCGGATCAGCCGACATGGTGCATACCACGGCGGTTGCGACGAGCGCGGAAGCCTTCCAGACGACCGCGACGTCCGACAAGTTGCAGTGGCTCGGCACCGACGGCACGACCGGCGGCAAGCGCGGCGATCAGTTCGAAGCCTGGGATATTGCAGCCGGTACCTGGCTCGTGAAAGTCACTTCCTTCACGACCGGCGCGGTTGCGACTCCGTTCTCGGCCACGTAATGCGGCTTGGGGGTGCGCCGTAAGCACCCCACTGACCATAGGAGCGAACCTGTGATGGGTACTGTTGACCTCGCCTTCAAACCGGGCGAGTTGTCGGTGTGCATCGGCATGCCGGCGAGTCGGGATCTTCCGTTTCCGACTGCGATGTCCTTGGCGCGCACCGCGCATGCGTGCGGCCTCCGGGGAATCCCGCTGGACATCGAAGCGCTTGCAGGCTCATCCGTCATCACGACTGCCCGCTCGACCGTCGCGCATCGTTTCCTTCAAGGAAAGGCATCGCGCCTCTTCTGGATCGATAGCGACATAGAGTGGGACGCCCAGGACTTCCTCCGCCTCTTAGCGCTTTCCTCCCGACTGGACGTTGTCTGTGCGGCATACCCGTTGAAACGAGAAGGCCCCACGGCGTTCGTGATCCGGCATCCGGATGCGAAGACCTTCGAGATGCACCCGTTGGGGTGTGTCAAGATAGAAGGAACCGGACTCGGCTTTACCGTCCTGACGCGCGAGGTGGTTGCGCGGGTCGCCGCGGCGAAGCCTCGGGTGCTGAACGAGGCGTCCGGCGAGATACTTGCGGATTTGTTCCGCATCGACACGGAAGGCGGGGCGATCCGCGGTGAAGATATCGCATTCTTCGCGGACATTCGCGCGGAGGGTTTCGAGGTATGGCTTGACCCCACGATCAGCTTGGGGCATGTCGGGCAGAAGATTTTTCGAGGCGATGTTGTAAAGGCCCTGCGCCTGGAGCACATCTATGCAAAAGCCTAGGTTGCCCAGCGTCATGATCGGGATGCCGATCGGCAGCGGCTCCCTGCCTTGGCCGACGGCCGTCTCCCTTCTCGCCACCGTTCGGGTGCTTGACAGGGAAGGGATCAAATTCAAGATCGAGGCGCCGACCGGCTGTTCGGTTGTGCAGTGGGCGCGGTCTTCCGTGGCGGAAGCGTTCCTGAAGAGTGATTTCACGCATCTCTTCTGGATCGACGCCGACGTCGTCTGGGCGCCGGACGACTTCATCCGGATTCTCGGCTTCGGCGCCGTGCTCGGCGCGGTGGGCGCGACGTACCCGTTCAAAAAGTATCCGATCGGCTTTTTGGTCAACCTCGCAGGCGAGCCCGGGCAAGTTGAAGTGAATGGCCTCGGGTGCGTGAAGATTGAAAGCATGGGGATAGGCTTCACGCTCATCCAGCGGGAGGTCATGGAGAAGGTGGCCGCAGCGAAACCCATGATGCGCGACGACCTCAACGGCCAGGAGTACCGCGACATTTTCCGCGTTGACCGAACGCCGGATCGCGGGCCGCGCGGGGAAGACATCGCATTTTTCGCGGACGTGCGGGCGGCAGGCTACGACGTTTGGCTTGACCCGAGCATCCAGCTCGGCCACATCGGCTCGGAGACTTTCCGGGGCGACCCGATCGAGGCTCTCGGCCTCTCAGCATTCGCAAAGGAGATCAAGAAATGAATTCCAGCTACGAAACCATCGCCGCGAGCCAAACCGATCAAGTCCTCGGGCCTGTCGGCGCCGCCGGCGACTACCTCGACCGGATCATCATCAAGGTCAACACTGCGGCGACGGGCACCGTCGACATCCAAGACGGCGCGGGCACGGCGATCCCGATCATGCCGGCCTCCCCCGGCGGCGGGGTCGGCTGCTACGTCGTTGAACTCAAGATCCACAGCCGCGCGGGCGCGTGGTCAGTAACGACCGGCGCTGGCGCGACCGTCCTCGCCATCGGCAACTTTTCGTAACGACCACAAGGAGCGAATCATGCCGCAATTCTACTTCCGCTGTAAGACGAACCCGTCCGCGAAACCGCTTGTCCTCGAATCGTTCTGGGAGGCCCAGGAGATGCGCAATCATCCGGACTACGAGCGCATCGACGCATTCGGCGAGGTGATCGTCGGCGAAGAAGACCAAGCGGAAAATTCCATCCCTTTCATCCCCGCCAGCCACGCGCTGAAGCGGGTGTAGTCCTTGGAGGTACGCAGTGGCGGGCTTCGGCGTAGATCGCGGTAGCGGCAGCAGCGCCGGCGGCCCTGCCACGATTCCGGCGGCCGAGGTGGTCTTCCTGCAGTCCGGTATAGGGGCGAGGACTGACGAAACGATGCAGGAGAAGGCTCGCCAAATCTTCCACGTCAAGGACTACAAGAACGACGATGGGACGGCCTATGCCGGGAACGGAACGCAGGATGACACCACCGCAGTAGGGAGGGCGATCACCGCAGCCGCCTCTGGCACGCTGAACTGGTCAGGCACGCCTCTTGTCACCAGCACCTTGACGATCTCTCAGGGCCGACACGTTTTCGAGGGCCGCACGGGGATCAATTCTTCTACCCGTCCAGGCTCCTACATCGTCAAGGATTCGACGCTCAACGGTTACGCTGTGCAGGTAAGCGGGGCTGCAGTTCTGGTGGGCGGCGGTGTAGTCGCGGAGGAAGGAAACGGCAGCAGCAACATTCGCATCGTGGGTAACTCGGCACGCTGGGAGAACGGGTACTCGGAGAATGCCGGCGCACATGGCTGGTTCGTGGACGGGTCGAGCAACAGCAATCACTTCAGGCTCGATCATTGCAGGAGTTATGGGAACACAACACACGGTTTCTACCTGACCGGAGACGACGCTAACAGCGGAGTGCTTCTAGGGTGCTACGCGCAAGCTAATGGGGGAGATGGTTTTTTCTCTGAGAAAACTGGCACCGCCGTAACACCGGCTTGGAACACCTTTAATGGGTGCGGAGCTGACACGAACACTGGTTACGGCATTCGTCTGAAGGGCGGCACCGA
>Ga0210377_10004076_pt1 | contig 12350 bp, 8 predicted proteins | sample PLM4_65_b1redo_FD_155480 | JGI IMG/M metagenome (GOLD analysis project Ga0210377, IMG submission 155480) | Groundwater sediment microbial communities from an aquifer in East River, Colorado, USA - PLM4_65_b1 redo | ecosystem: Environmental > Terrestrial > Soil > Riparian zone | place: USA: East... | reverse complement strand
CTTTCAACAGATCCTTATTGGCCTTGATAAAGGCGTATTTTTGGGGATAGATGAAACCGGTTTCAAAGAAGAAGTTCCATAATGCATCCATGTCAACGGTGTTGCAGATATAAGAGGACTTGTTCTTGGCCTGGTGGAGGAGTGCCAGAAGCCGCACATGATCATGCATGTCCATGTCGAGGATCGCGAAGCCGGTCTTCACAAGGTTGCCCTCTCCCTTGCCGTCACAAACGTTCCGGGAGACGACCTGGGCCTTGCAGGAGAAACTGAAACTGCCGGCAAAATTGAGCGCCAGTTTCGGAACGATCATCCCCGGCAGGAGTACCGAGTTGTCCTCGTCCTCTTCCACGGAAAAACCGGAGCCCGACAGGTCAATGACTTTGAGATCGAACTTTTTGTCAATAAAAGGGTGACGGAATATAACATTGGGGGAAGGGACCAGGACCTGTCGGGTACTGCGGAACTCCTTGGGTTTGAATCTGCGTATGTGCTGGCTGACCGGTTCAAGGACATAGGTCCTGCTTTGCTGGTCAAGGGTTTGCTTGAGTATCCGGCATTCGCCAGAGTACAAGGTCTTACCGGCAACGGAGAGTATGAGGTTGATCGTCGATTCGTGGTTAATCCACAGGAACGTCTGGGGGGGCTCCATGTTCACCTCAACCCGGAGGGAAACCGCCGTGAAATCGACAAGGGTCCCCTGGAAAAGGGCACTGTTCTGGAAGAGTTGCACGACGACCCCTTCGCACAGGTGCCGACATGCCTTGCGGGAACTGACCTCCTGACAGGTTTTGGGTAACAGGAAACTGATTCCCCGCTCATTGATTGAGGTGACTTCCGGCTTTACGACAAAGAGTTTACGTTCGTCGGCAATGAGAATGTGCTGGAATTCATAGGCCTGTAACTGGCGGTAGGCAACTTTGGAGTCGGCCCAGAGGCAGTCGAGACGACTGTCAGCGCAGGGCTGGGGTATGGCGGGAAGGGATATGGTGCGGTCATACCGGGCGTGCTTGAACACAGCCTGGACGATGCCATCCTGAAAATTGATGTAATTGAGCTTGTTGATTAAGAGTTTTTGGCTGACATCTTTACCTTCGCCATGCTCGCTGGTAGTGGAGCTAGTATCGATGAGACGAGGGAATTGGTGTACACGTGTCATGCTCACCTCACACCATTAAACGTCAAGAAACTCCTAATTCTTCAAGAAACTCCTAAATCTTCGAAAAACTGCATTTTTATAACAATGATAGTAAGTTACAGATTACTCAATGTGCGGCTAATACCAGTGAGCCACTTTATTCCATAGTGAAATTTTGTGCAATCTACCATAACCAAGACTGTTTTACAACATATAACCGTAAAATAACCCATATAAATCAACTATTTTTAACGAATTATATTTTATTTTACCTGCTTGTAGTAACCGCCCGCTGCACTCAGGGCATTCTGGCTTGCTGTTCTTGAGTGCTTTTATTGTACAGTATGTTATGGTATAGTCTCTACTCGTAAAGAGCTGCTCAAGGGGCGAAAAGGGGTTCAGCTGTGCCGGAAATACACAAACGGACAATCCTCGTGGTCGACAATGACCGGCATATCATCGAAATGTTGCCGTCGCTCCTGACGCAGTACGGCTACCGAACGGTTGCATTCGACAATGCCGAGAAGGCGTTGCGGGCGCTGCAGGAAGGGGCGCACGGCGTCGACGTGGTGCTGACCGATGTCAGGATGCCGGACGTCTCCGGAATCGAGCTCCTCGAGCTGATCCACCGCTTCAACCCGCAGTTGCCGGTAATCCTCATGACCGCCTACGCCGACCTGGAAACGATCGAGGTGGCCATCAGGAAAAAGGCGTTCGATTTCATCACCAAGCCGCTCAATTTCGCCGAGCTGGCAATGACGATGGAAAAGGCGATCAAGCACGTCACCCTCCTGGAACTGGAGCAAAACTACCTCCATACCCTGGAGGAGACCGTCGAAATAAGGACCCGCGAACTGCACAGCCGCCATGAAGAGCTGAAGACACTCTTCCGCCAGGTGGAAGCGATCAAAGCTGAATGGGAAAGGACTATGGACTGTATCGGCGACATCGTCATCCTCGCCGATACCGATGGCAGGATCAGGCGCTGTAACCGGGCGTTGCGCGAATTTAGCGCCATAAGCTACCAGGATATCGTCGGCAACGAATGGCGCTCTTTCCTTGCCCGCCACGGTTTGCATGCCCCTTCTCCCTCCCCCCCGGGGACGGAACTTTACCATGAACCGAGCAGCCGGTGGTTCATCCTCAACTCCTACCCCTTTACCGATCCTGCCGATGAGGCCGTCTCGGGGCTCGTCATAACCATCGTCGACACGAGCGAACTTAAGCGGACCGCCGAGAAACTCGCTCACGCCTACGAGGAGCTGCATGTCACCCAGGCGCAGATGCTCCAGCGGGAAAAGATGGCCTCCATCGGCCAGCTTGCCGCCGGCGTGGCCCATGAGATCAACAATCCCATCGGCTTCATATCGAGCAATCTGGCCACCCTCGGCAAGTACGTAGAGCGGCTGACCGCCTTCGTCAGTCGGCAGACCGAGGTCTGCACTCCCCTCATGACGGCGGCGATGAGCTCCGAGCTGGAGGAGACGCGCCGCGAACTGAAGATCGATCATATCCTGGCGGACATCTCCCCCCTCATCGCCGAGTCCCTCGACGGCGCCGGCCGGGTGCGGACAATCGTCCGGGACCTGAAGAGCTTCTCCCGTTCCGATGAGGGGGAATACAAGACGGCAGACATCGTCGCGTGCCTGGATAGCGCTGTCAGTATCGTCTGGAACGAGCTGAAGTACAAGGCGACCCTGCGCAAGAACTACGGCGCCCTCCCCCCGGTCAAGTGCTATCCCCAGCAGCTCAACCAGGTATTAATGAACCTGCTCGTCAATGCGGCCCACGCCATTGACAAGCAGGGGGAGATCACTATCGACACCCGCCACGAAAACGGCGAGGTATTCATCGTCATCAGCGATACGGGGTGCGGCATCCCCCCGGAAAACCTCGGCAGGATCTTCGAACCGTTTTTTACCACCAAAGAGTCCGGTAAAGGGACCGGTCTGGGACTCAGCATCAGCTACGATATCGTCAAGCGGCATCACGGCGAGATTACGGTAGAGAGCACACTGGGCAAAGGGACGACCTTCACCGTGAGAATTCCGGTGACATGAGCGGAACCAAGGGGAGCTACAATGAGTGAGAACGTGTTGTTTGTCGATGATGAGGAGTATGTCCTCAGTGCACTGGAACGGGTTTGCGCCGACGACGAGGATATCCGGGCGGTGACTGCAAGGAGTGCCGCAGAGGCGATACAGATCCTGAAGGGCGAGGAGATTGCCGTCCTCGTTTCCGACCATCGCATGCCGACGACCACCGGCACCGACCTCCTCAAACAGGCGAGGTTCATCTCCCGCGATACGGTGAAGATCCTCATGACCGGCTACGCGGACCTGCCGACCGCAATCGAGGCGATTAACAGCTGCGAGGTTTTCCGTTTCATCGTCAAGCCGTGGGACAACGATGCGTTGCTGGAGACCGTCCACGAGGGGATCAACCGCTACAGGCTCATGCTGTCGCTGCGACGGGAAGATGAGGCGGTGTTCCGCTCCCTCGGCCAGACCATCGAGCTGAAGGACCGCTATACCAAAGGGCACTGTGACCGGGTGGCCGGCTATGCCCTCATGATTGCCGCGGGTCTCAATCTGGCGGAGGAGGTGCAGGAGGCTATCAAGCAGGGGAGCTGGCTGCACGACTGCGGCAAGATCGGCATCCCCGAGGCGATGCTTAACTTTGAAGGAGCCCTGAGTGCACTGGATTTCGAGACCATCAGACAACACCCACTCTGGGGGGCCGAGGTCGCCAGACAGGCCGAACTCCCCGCCACCGTGATCAACATCATCCTCCATCACCACGAACGCTTCAACGGCAAGGGGTACCCCCAGGGGCTCGCCGGCACCGCCATCCCCCTGGAGGCGAGGATCGTGGCGGTTGCCGACACCTACGACGCCCTCACCTCGGATCGCCCGTACCACAAGGCCTTTCGCCAGACCAAGGCGTTCGCCATTCTGGCAGGGCTCAAGGGGAGCAGCCTCGACCCGGAACTGGTGGACCTCTTTCTTGGTTTAATCAACGCCCCAGGGGATCACCCGTGATCGAATACGACGAACATGAACGGCGCATGGTCCTGAAACTGGTCTACTACGGACCGGCCCTGTCGGGAAAGACCACCAATCTCCTGCGACTGCACGACCTGCTCGCCCGGGAGGGGCGCGGTGAACTGATGATGCTCGACACCACCGACGACCGCACCATCTTCTTCGACCTCCTCCCCTTCTTCCTCGTCGCCCCGAGCGGCCTGAAGATCAAGATCAAGGTCTACACCGTCCCCGGCCAGGTGCGTTACGACGCCACCCGCAAGGCGGTCTTGCAACGGGCTGACGGTGTGGCCTTTATCGCCGATTCCCAATCGACCGAGACTGCCAATAATGTCGAGAGCTTCGACAATCTTGAGAAGAACATCGCTCTTGTCGGCCTTGATATCGACAAAGTGCCGCTCGTCATCCAGTTCAACAAGCGCGACCTGCCGGACACCGTTCCGGAAGCGGACATCCAGTCGGTCTGGGGACCGACAGGTATTCCGGTCGTCATGGCCTCGGCACTCGAGGGGTGGGGAGTGGTGGAGACTTTTGCCAAGCTGGCGGAGATGACCTATGGAAATATCGACCGTCGTTACCGCCTGACGGCTGAGCACGGCCTGGAACAGCGCTCATTCGTCGAGCGGCTGACCAACAGGAGCAGCGAATGAAACGACAGCTCTCCCTCGTGGTCGGCGCGGAAAAGCGGCTGACCGACATTCTCAGCGCAGCCGAAGTGGTGCCGCTCCTTGAGGGGGCGGTTGGTGCCGGTGCCGCCTATGCCGCTCTCCTCACCCCGGACGGGGAGGTTATCTGGGAGAGGGCCAATCACGACCGCATCGGGAAGGTGAGCGTGGCCGTGTCCGTCATGCTCGAAGGGGAGCCGGTCGGCAGGCTGGTGGTGCAGGGGGAAAGCGTCCGCAACGAGTACCTCGACGGCATCGCAGGCATTCTCCTCGGGGCGGTGCAGGGCATTATCGGCGTGAGCCTCAAGCAGGTCCTCACCGCCGAGATCCATACCTCGGTGATCAACCAGTCCTACGATGAACTCCTCGAGACCAACCGGCAGCTCAGCGACTCCGAAGGGAGATACCGCGAGCTGGCCAGCACCCTGGAACAAAAGGTCGCGGAGCGTACCGCGGAACTGGAGCACGCCCACTCCCGGCTCCTGCAGCAGCAGAAAATGGCCTCCGTAGGCCAGCTCGCCGCCGGCATGGCCCACGAGATCAACAACCCGCTCGGCTTCATCACGAGCAACCTTCATACCCTGCAAAAGTACGCGGCCCGACTGATCCTGATGCTCGACTACTACAGCTCGCTCCTTGAGAGCGATCCTGCCTATGCCCGCCTCGTCCAGATCTCTTCCCGCAAGTGGCAGGAGCTGAAACTCGACCCCATCTGCGCCGACGTCGCCCCCCTCATCGGCCAGAGCCTCGACGGGGCAGAGCGGGTGAAGAAAATAGTCGCCGACCTGAAGGGGTTTTCCCACATCGACGACTCCGAGGTAGGGATCGTCGACCTGAACGCCGAGATCGACCGAACCCTGAGCGTCCTTGAATACCGCTTTCCCCCGGGCACCGATATCGTCAAAAACTACCGGGAACTCCCCGGTTACTGTTGTAATCCGGCGCAGATCTGTCAACTCTTTTTCCATATTATCGAGAATGCCCTCGAAGCCCGACCGGAAAGGCCACGGCTCATCATCAGCACGAGCGCCGGCAGCACCGCGGTTATAGTCAGTTTCGCCGACAACGGTCCGGGGATACCTGAGGGAATCAGGGGCCGGATCTTCGACCCCTTTTTTACCACCAAGGAGGTGGGGGCCGGTACCGGCATGGGGCTGGCTGTGGCCTACGATATCGTCACCGGCATTGGGGGGAGCGTGGAGGTAGCCTGTCCCGCTGACGGCGGTTCGATCATCACCATAATGCTGCCACTGCAAAGGAAACAATATGTCCCGCTACTCTGAACTGTTCAAACCATTTGGCCATAGAGACCTCCCTGATGCCGATGTGGTGGAGCTCCCGGATGGGGAAGGCAGCCGCGGGGAGCAGCTGTTCACTCTCCTCTTCGTCGATGACGAGGAGTCGGTACTCTCCTCCCTGCAGCGTATCTTCCTCGAGGAAAACTACCGCATCCTCACCGCGACCTCCGTCGACAAGGCCCTCGCCATCATGAACAGCGAGCGGGTTCACCTCGTCATCTCCGATCACCGCATGCCCGGAGTGACCGGCGCGGAACTCCTCAAAGAGATCAAGCTGCGTTGGCCGGAAACCATCCGCATCATGCTGACCGGCTATGCCGATGTTCAGTCGATCATGGGGGCGGTGAAGGACGGGGCGGTCTACAAGTTCATCACCAAGCCCTGGAACGATGAGGATCTGCGACTCACGGTGAGCCTCGCCCTTCAGCAGTATGTCCTCATGCAGGAAAACCGGCGTTTGAAGGATATAACCCGCAAGCAGCAGCTGAAGATCAAGAACTATGCGGGGTTGTTCGACGAAAACCGCGGGGTGCTGGGAACCATCCTCGTCAGCGCTGGCGTGCTGAAAAAGGAAGAACTGGTGCGGGCGCAAAAGGAGACGGGTGAAGGGGAATTCCTCGGCGAAACACTCGCAAAACTCGGTCTCGTCACCGAAGCGAAGATCATAAAGGCGCTCCAGGACCATCTCAACATCGAGTACGTCGACCTCAATGAATTCGCCATCGCCCCGCTGGCGGCCAGGTTTCTCCCCCGCGACCTTTGCGAGAGAAACCGCATGCTCCCCGTGAAGCTCGACGGCAAACAGCTCGTCCTCGCCATGGCCGATCCTTCGGATATCTATAAGTGCGACAACATCGCCCTTATGACCGGCCTCAAGGTGACTCCGGTGATCGCTGCCGGCTCGGAGATCCTCGCCCAGCTGAAAAAGATCTACGGCGAAAATGGAGAACAGCCGGAAGAACAGCTGACGGAGTTCAGGGATATCGAACCGCTCGACGAGATCGACATCGTGATCGAGGAAGAGGATAAGGAGGTCAACATCCAGGAGCTAATCGGCTCCTCCGAGGTGCCGCCGATCATCCGGATCGTCAATGCGATCATCTCCGAGGCGATCCGGCTTCGGGCAAGTGATATCCACATCGAGCCGAAACTTAAGTACTCGGTGGTGCGCTACCGTATTGACGGCATGCTCCAGAGCAAGATCAAGGTCCCCGCTGACCTCCATCCGGCCACCATCTCCCGCGTCAAGATCCTCGCCAGTATGGACATCTCCGAGCGCCGCCGCCCCCAGGACGGCCGCATCACCGTCAGGGCCGGCACCAGGATCGTCGACATGCGGGTCTCCTCAATGCCGACCTTGAACGGAGAAAAGATGGTGCTGCGCATCCTCGACAAGAGTGCGGCCATCAAGAGCCTCCCCGAGCTCGGCGTACTCCCCGATGACCTGCGGAAGATCACTACTATGGTGAAAACCCCCCAGGGAGTCATCATCTCCACCGGCCCCACGGGAAGCGGCAAGACCACCATGCTCTACTCGATCCTCGCCGCCATGATGGATAGCAGCAAGAACTTCGAGACCATTGAAGAGCCGGTGGAATACTTTCTCGAAGAGGCAAACCAGGTCTCTATACGGGAAAAGATCGGCCTCTCCTTCGCCCAAGTGCTGCGCGCCACGCTGCGTCAGGACCCTGACGTGATCCTTGTTGGTGAGATCCGCGACTTCGAGACCGCTGACGTCGCCTTCAAGGCATCCCTCACGGGGCACATGGTGCTCTCCACCCTCCATACGAACAGCTCGGTGGCCTCCATAACTCGCCTCATGGATATGGGGATCAAGCCGTACATCATCGGCTCTGCCCTCGAAGGGGTGATCGCCCAACGGCTAGTGCGCCGCATCTGTCGCCACTGTCTGACGATGGTGCCACCGGATGGGGTAACCCTCGAACTCCTCAGAATTCCGGCCGACCTTTTCCCTGACGGTGTCCCCAAGGGTAGTGGGTGCGAACAGTGCAACCAGACCGGCTTCATGGGGAGGACCGGTGTCTTTGAACTCTTCGCCATGACCGACGACTTCCGCCGTTTCATCAGCACCTCCTACAAGGAGTCGGATCTCGTCGAGATGGCCCGCGCCAACGGTATGCGCACCCTCATCGAAGACGGAATCGAAAAGGTGAAAATGGGGGAGACTTCCCTCGACGAGCTTCTCCGTGTGATCGGGCCACAGATCGGCTATGAACGGCAATGTCCATCCTGCGAACGGCTGGTGGATACGAAGTTCCTCTTCTGCCCCTTTTGCGGCGCCTTCAGGCAAAACTACTGCCGGGAGTGCCGGGTACCCCTGGAGGTAGAGTGGATATCGTGCCCCTTCTGCGGTCGGACAAAACTACCATTGACATGATGGCCGCGGGAGGAACCGGCTGCTGACATACAACAGTACGAGAGGGGGGAAATGCGATGAACGATGCCATTCTACTTGTGGACGACGAACCGAATGTGATCAAGGCCTTGGAGCGATCGCTCCTCGATGAGCCATATGCGCTCCAGGTGGCGGCCAGCGGTGAGGAGGCGCTGCAGCTGGCCGGGAGTCGGCGGTTCAAGGTGGTCATCTCCGACGAACGGATGCCGGGGATGGATGGGGCGGAATTCCTCTCGATCGTCAAAGAGCGCTACCCGGAAACCATCCGCATCATGCTCACCGGCTACGCCAGCATCGAGTCGACCATGAGAGCGGTGAACAGCGGCGAGATCTACCGGTTCTTCACCAAGCCGTGGAACGATATCGAACTAAAGCTGGCGCTGCGCACCGCCATTGAGAAATACGACCTGGAAGAGGAGAACCGTCGCCTCCTGAAGACCGTAAAACACCAGGCAGGGGAGCTGAGGCGCCTGGAAAGCCAATACTCAGGCATCTCGACGCTTCACCGGGACCGGACCGGGTCAATCGTCCTTCCCGAGATGTCCGAGGAGGAAGTGGCCCGGATTATCGCCGAATGCAACCAGGAGTAAACACCTGCATGAGGCGAAATCACCCTGGATAAACTCAAGGGCTCCGGCGCGGATACGCTGCTGCACCCGTTTGCAACCAAACTTCCGTTAGTTATCACCGCATCTCTGAAATGGGTGAATACCCCATCGTTCATGCCACTTCATCCAGGAGCCTTTCCAGCTCCTCCGCCGTGGCCACCGGCGTCCTGCACGCCCCGCCGGCGCAGACATACGCGGCACCCCCCTCTGCCGGAGCCGTAAACCCGCCAATATCCCCCTTGTCAGCGTGGCGCAGCACGAGATGCGGTATGAAGCGCTTGCTGATCGCAGCAAGCATCGCCTTCATCTCTTCCCGCTCCCTTTCGCCTACCAGGGTAATCGCCACCTCCGCTGTGAGCTGGAATTCGTGCGCCATGAGCAGCTGCAGATACGCCGCAGGCTGTTTCACGGCACTCCCGAGGAATTCACGGACCACGGCCTCACCCGCCTCCTGCAATGCGGGATCCTCGCAGATCCTGCCCAGCCGCATGAGGTTCATGGCCGCCACTGAATTCCCGGACGGGAGCACGCCGTCATAGGCGCTTTTCTGCCTGAGCAGCACCTCCTCGGCATCGGCGCCGCTCTCAAAGAGCCCGCCGCCGTCCTCCCCGGCAAAGATGCGGAGCATCTCCCGGCTTAGAAGGATCGCCTCTTCGAGATAGTCGTTACTCAGTGTGACCTGGTATAACTCGATCAGTCCCCAGACAAAAAAGGCGTAGTCCTCGAGGAAAGCCGGAATGGTCGCACTCTCAAGATGATAGCTGCGCAAAAGCCGTCCTTCCGGGGTCCGCAGGTGCTTGCCGACAAACGCGACCGCCCGGTCCGCCGCCTGGATAAAGCTGTCATCCCCGCACACACCGTAGCCCTTGGCCAGGGCGGCAATCAGCAGGCCATTCCAGGCCGTCAGCGCCTTTGCATCCCGAAGCGGCCTGATCCGTTTGTCCCGCTCCGCCAGAAGCGACCCCCGCCATCTTGCCACGTCGGCCCTGAGAAGCTCTGGAATTACCCCTTCCCTCTCGGCAAAGGTTTCCAGGGGGAGCGGCAGATGGAGGATATTCCTCCCCTCAAAATTCCCCTTCTGCGTGACATCGAAAAGACGGCAGAATACCGGCGCAGACTCCGCTCCCAGCACCGCTGCCACCCCGTCCGGGGTCCAGAGGTAAAACCTCCCCTCCTCCCCTTCGGTGTCGGCGTCCTGGGCGGAACAGAAGCCACCCTCAGGCAGCACCATCTCGCGCAGGGCGTAGGTCAGTATCTCCCGGACCACGTCGCGATAAAGATCATTGCCGGTTGCCTGAAAGGCCTCGGCATAGGCAATCGCCAGGAGCGCCTGGTCGTAAAGCATTTTTTCAAAGTGGGGCACGAGCCACTGCCGGTCCACCGAATAGCGGTGGAAACCGAACCCGACCTGGTCGTAGATGCCACCTCGGCGCATCGTGGTCAAGGTCTGTTCGGCCATCCGGAGTGCTTCAGGACTGCCGCTTATTTTCCAGAGACGGAGAAGAAAGGAGATGTAGTGGGGCATGGGAAACTTCGGTGCGTTGCCGAACCCGCCCAGTGATTCATCATACATCCCGGCCAGTTGCTGGAAGGCGCTTTCCTCAAGCTCCATGCCGGCCCTGTCCGCCGCAGTCGGCACGTTCAGCCTCGTCATGGCATCCATGATCGCCGCGCAGTTCTCTGCCACTTTTTCCGGCTGCGCCTGCCAGAACTCGCTGATCTTATCCAGGAGCTCGATGATGCCCGGCATCCCCATCCGCCGCGTCTTCGGCAGATAGGTTGCAGCAAAGAACGGCCTCTTGTCGGCGGTCATGATAATGTTCAGTGGCCAGCCGCCGCTACCGGAAATAATCTGGGCCACCTTCATATACTGGTCATCGATGTCGGGACGTTCTTCACGGTCCACCTTTATGGCGACAAAGTTCCGGTTCAGCGCCTCGGCCACCTGGCGGTCCTCAAAGGACTCATGGGCCATGACGTGGCACCAGTGACAGGTGGCATAGCCGATTGAAAGGAAAACCGGTTTGTCTTCGGCCCTGGCCCTGGTAAAGGCCTCGTCCCCCCACTGATACCAATCAACGGGGTTATCGGCATGCTGCAGCAGATAGGGACTGGCGGCAAAGATCAGCCGGTTGTATGCGGGGCCGCCGTCCGCTGGAATAACGCTTTTATCCAGCGCAGCCAGTTGCCGCAACCGTTCATTCTCGTCAAGAACCTTTTCGCCTTCCATGGACCCCCCTGAAAAACCAATGATTCCTTGCGGTTTGATACTTTCTGGATTATGGTACCACCTTCCGGTAATTTCCCGAAAGCATGGTAAACTACCAATCAAAACCCCGGAGCGTCCCATAGTGCCGACTCGACTGATAATCCTCATCCTTTTACTTGCAGCTGCCCCCTGTTCCGCCGCCGAAATCGCCGTGGGAAGGTTCAGCGCCGAAGAGCTGTCGGGATGGACCGATAAACCCTTTAAGGGGAAAACCAGCTACACGCTTGTCAAGGAAGATGGCAAGGGCGTCTTGAAAGCCGAAAGTGCCAAGGCAGCTTCGGGCCTCATCAAGAAAGTCAAAGTCGATACCAAAAAATTTCCGATCCTGCGCTGGTCATGGAAGATCGAACACACCCTGAAGAAAGAAGACATCAAGACCAAAAAGGGTGACGACTTCGCCGCCCGTGTCTACGTGGTTTTTCCCCGCACCTTCTTCTGGCGGATGCGGGCCATCAACTATGTCTGGGCAGATAAAATGCAGAAGGACTCGTTTGCCCCGAGCCCCTATACCTCAAATTCACTCATCGTCGCCGTGGAATCAGGTAATGAGAAGGCGGGAACCTGGGTCAGTGAAGAGCGGAATATCTTTGAGGACTACCGGAAAATGTTCGGTGAAGAGCCCCCCGCCCTGGGAGGAGTCGCCATCATGACCGATACCGACGACACCCAGGATGAAGCAACTGCCTACTATGGTGATATATCCCTCCAAGGGCCCTAGGGGCGACGGCCCGGCCGTACGCCCCATCCCGCCTGCCTCAGCCGATCATTTTAGCCAGTCGGTTGCGTTGCTTTTCCAACCTTTCCTGCCCCTTTTCAAGAGCCTTCAGCAGATCCTTTTTCGCCTCGTAGGCCATATCGGACCCCTTGTCGAGAATCTCCTCAGCCCGCTCGCCGACCGTTTCAACCATGTCGGAG
>Ga0210377_10004075_pt1 | contig 12351 bp, 9 predicted proteins | sample PLM4_65_b1redo_FD_155480 | JGI IMG/M metagenome (GOLD analysis project Ga0210377, IMG submission 155480) | Groundwater sediment microbial communities from an aquifer in East River, Colorado, USA - PLM4_65_b1 redo | ecosystem: Environmental > Terrestrial > Soil > Riparian zone | place: USA: East... | reverse complement strand
TTCAGGGAAGTTCAATCTGTCCACCCTGAAGACCGTCCTGTACGGCGGCGCGGTGATCCCGTTGGACCTTCTCAAGCGCGCCATCCGGTTCTTCCCGTGCAGCCTCGTCCAATCCCACGGCCAGGTGGAATCCACCGGCATCCTGACGGTCCTGCACGAGGAGGACCACTCGCTGGACGAAAGCATCCCCTACATGCGGAAGCTCATGTCGGTCGGAAAGGAGACGATCGGTGTCGAGGTCCGGGTGGTCGACGAGGAGGACCGGGAGATCGCTCCGAACGGGGTAGGCGAGATCGTGGCCCGCGGGCCGAACGTATTCGAGGGGTACCGGAACGACCCCGCCCTCACCGCGACGGTTCTCAGGGACGGCTGGCTCCGGACGGGAGACATCGCCTCCATCGACGAAGAGGGGTACATCTACATCGTCGACCGGAAGCGGGACACGCTGACCGTCGAGGGGATCTCGATCTCCCCGCGGGAGATCGAGAACATCCTGTGCGAGCACCCCTCCGTGAAGGAGGCCGCCGTGGTGCCCCGGCCCGACTACACGATGGGCGAAGTGCCCGTGGCCGTGGTCGTGCTGCGGGAGGGAACTTCGGTAGACCCGGAAGACATCCTGGACCACTGCCGGCGGAACATGGCCCCCTTCAAGGTGCCGCGCGCGATCGAGTTCGTCCCCATCCTCCCGCGGAACGCCCAGGGGAAAGTGCTCAAGGCGCGGCTTCGCGACCGGCTGGCCTCCCGACAGCCCGGCTGATCACGTCGCCGGGCGCTTTTCCTCGCCGAACACTTCCGCGGTAAACGCCCGGAGCGTCGCCCCGTGCCGCCACGCCGACGGCGGCAGGCCGGCCTTGACGCATGTCTGGTCGAGGAACGTCTCCGCATCCCATCCGAAGTCGACGGGGACCTGGGGCAACAGCAGACCCCGCATCCGCCCCTGCGAGACCATCAACCCGTGCCTGCCGACCTCGACCTCCTCGGGCCGGATGGGGACCAGGGGGGTGAGGACGGAGATCTCGACGCGCAGGGAGGGGAGTTCGTTCGGGGTGACGGGGGGAAAGCGCGGATCCTCGGTGGCCGCGGCCACCGCGCACTCCTGGACCACCTTGAAGAGGGGCGCCACCGCCTCGGTGTAACCGATGCAGCCGCGCAACCGCCCGTTCTTCGTGAGGGTGACGAACGCGGCTCCGGCGGCGGCCAGCTTTCCCCGAGCCCCTTCCTCGGGTGGAATCTTCCCCGCGCCGAGGTACCCGACCAGCGCCCTGCGGGCGATCCCGAGCAACGCCGTCCGCTGCGACGCGTCCAGGTACGCCTCGGGTCCGGTACAGACGGCTTCGGTCACGAGATCACCTCCGCCCCGTTCAACCTGAGGGCGGCCGGAACGAAGTGGGGACCGCCTCCTCGAATCCCTCCGGCAGGCTCACGTCGCCGGGGATGACGATCTTCGACTGGCACGCGAGGAATGCGGGAACGATGTCGGAGTCGAACTGGGTCCCGGAGCAGCGCCGGATCTCGGCGATCGCGTCGGCGACGGGAAGCGCGTTCCTGTATGCGCGGGTGGAGGTCATCGCATCGAAGGTGTCCGCGATCGTCATGAGGCGGGACGCGAGAGGGATATTCTTCCCCGCGAGGCGCGAGGGATACCCCTTCCCGTCGAACCGTTCGTGGTGGTGGAGGATGGCGGGGAGCAGGGGGCGGAAGAAGGGGATCGGCTCGAGGATCCGGACGGCCGTCTCGGGGTGGCGGACGATCTCCGCGAACTCTTCGTCCGAGAGCTTTCCGGGCTTGTTCAGGACCGCTTCCCGGACGCCGATCTTCCCGAGGTCGTGCAGCACCGACGCCCGGTAAAGGTCTTCGAGCTCCTGACCCGCCATCCCGAGTTCCTCGGCGATGGCGATGGAGTAGAGCGTCACGCGCTGCGAGTGGCCGCGGGTGTAGAAGTCCTTCGCCTCGAGCGCCTTGATCATCGCGTCGATGGACCGGACGTACATCAAGTTGATGATGTCGGTCTGCTCTTTCACCTTTTTTTCCAGGTTGGTACGGTAATCATCGAGCTGCTGCTCGAGATCCTTCTTGCGAAGGGCGTTCTCGATGGTGATCAGCAGGACGTCGAAGTTGAACGGTTTCGTGATGTAGTCGCACGCCCCCATCTTGAGCGCGTGGACGGCGGTGTCGAGCTCGGCGTTGGCGGACATTACGATGCCCGCAGACCCGGGGGACCGCTTCCCCCACTCGCCGAGAAGCGTGATCCCGTCCATGACGGGCATCCGGATGTCGGTCAGGAGAACGCTGTACGGTCCGCTCTCGTCGAGCATGCGCAACGCCTCGATCCCGTTGGACGCCTCTTCAACGGAATACCCAGCGATTTCCAAGCGTTCCCGGACGATCGACCGCAGGAACTCCTCGTCGTCGACCACGAGGACCCGGACCTTGGCGGCGTTTTCCGACACACCCGGGGTGTGGATGGCAAGACCCATGATCCTCTTATCGACTTCCGATATTGAAAACTTTACGGAAAAATCGCCTCGGGAATCGAAAATCATTCCCCCGGCGGAGTCACACGTTGAACCGGACGTGCACGATCTCCCCGTCCTTTACGACGTACTCCTTTCCCTCAAGCCGCAGTTTCCCTTCCGTCTTCGCCTTCGCCATCGACCCGCACCGCAGGAAATCCTCGCAGGAGATGACCTCGGCCCGGATGAACCCCTTTTCCAGGTCGGAGTGGATCTTTCCCGCCGCCGTCGGGGCGGTGCTCCCCTCCCGCACGTTCCAGGCGCGCACCTCGTCCTCCCCCACCGTGAGGAAAGAGATATACCGCGTCGCCTCGAACGCCCCGCGAACGAGCTGGTCACGGGCGGAACGCTCGATCCCCATCTCCTTCAGGAAGTCGGCCTGCTCGGCCGGCGACAGCTGGGCGATCTCCTCCTCCACCTTCGCGCACAGGCGCACGAGGGGAACCTTCGCTTTCTCCGCTTCCTTCGTCACGTCGGGGTACGTCTCCGCCGTCTCCTCCCCTTCACCGACGTTCAGGATCAGAAGCATCGGGAGGCGGCTTACGAACCGGAATCCCGAGAGGACCCGCTCCTCCTCGACCGACAGGTCGACGCTCCGAAGGGGAATCTCCCGCTCGAACGCCGCGATCGCCTTGTGCAGGGCGGTCCACTCCGCGTCCCGCTTCGCCTCCTTCGTCATCCGCTCGATCCGCTTCTGCGCGACGAGGTAGTCGGAGAGCACGATGGCCGAGGAGAGTTCGCGGAATTCCGCCGCAGGGGTAAGTCCGCCGGGAGGCGCCGGGTGGTAGTCGTCGGCGAAGGCCCGGACGACCAGGGCGAGGACCTCGACGCTCCGAAGCTCCGTCAGCGCCTGCGGCGAGAGCGGGTCCGTCTCTCCGGCGTCGATATCGTGGAACGCCATCGAGATGTAGGTGACCTTCTTCGGGCGGAAGATCTCCGCCATCCGGTCGACCCGCTCATCCGGGACCTTGATGGCGCACACCCCCGCGCCCTTCCCCTGGCTGTTCGCCTGCGCTGCGCCCGAAAGCGACCGGAACAGCGCGCTCTTCCCCACGCCCGTGTTTCCGAAGATCCCGACGTCCACCGTGCCGCCCCTTCCTTATGAACCGCGCCTACTCGTCCGGTATTCCCGCCAGCAGGTCGTCCTCGGGCAAGGGTAGCCCGGGAAGCCGCGTCCTGGCAAGGACGTACGTCTCCTGCCGGGCGAACTCCCGGTACCCGGGACGGTCGAGAATCCGCCGGGTGTCCTTCTCCTGGGTCTTGTGGCAATGGAAGGCGCGGATTTTCGTCTCCACCTGTTGCGAGGTGTCGATGAAGGCGGTGAGCCTCGCCCGTGGAACCCCGGAAAGGGGGGCGTCCCAACGCGCGAAGACCTCCTGCGCGATCTCGAATTGATACAGCTTGAAGGGCGCCCAGGGGGGGCCGTCGGCGGGATACCACGTCGGATCGGCGGTGCGGTCGAATGCGGACAAGGCCACTTCGCACATGACCTTGTGGTCGGCGTGCCGCGAGACCCCCTCCGGGCCGAACCCCACGAGGACGTGGGGGCGCACCCGCCGGATCAGCGCCACGGCGCGCCCCACCAGCTGCTCCCGGGGCACGTTCGCCAGTTGCCCGTCGAGGAACCCGAGGAAGTGGACCTCGGCGATCCCGAGGATCGCCGCCGCCGCCATCAGCTCCCCGGCGCGCACTTCCCCGAGGTGCTCCCGGTCGGTCACCGGGGGATCGCCGACCATCCCGGCCTCCCCCCGCGTCGCCGTCGCCAGGTGCACCTCCACCCCCGCACCGGCATACCGCGCGACCGTCCCGCCGGTGCCGAACGTCTCGTCGTCGGGGTGGGCCAGCAGGAACAGGATTCTTTTCCGCATGACGTCCCCCTTTCCTCAGCGCCTCCTATGATACTTCAGGCGCCGGGAAAGGTTCCGTCCGAAGCGGCGACGGGCTACCAGGTGTAGCCGGCCTCCCCGTGCTCCGAGAGGTCCAGCCCCATCACCTCGTCCTCCCGCGAGACGCGCAGCCCCATGACCTTGTCCAAGGCCTTCAGCAACGCATAGGTGACGACGAAGGCGTAGACCAGCACGACCCCCGTCGCCAGGGCCTGGATCGCGAGCTGCTTCGGGTTTCCGTAGAATAGCCCGTCGGCCCCTCCGGGATTGATCAGTTTCGTGGCGAACAGTCCGGTTGCCAGCGTGCCGAGGACTCCTCCCACGCAATGGACTCCCACCACGTCGAGGGAGTCGTCGTATCCGAGCCGCCCTTTCATCATCACGGCCCCGTAACAGATCGATCCGGCGACCGCGCCGATCAAGAGGGCGGAAACCGGTTGCACGAACCCCGACGCCGGGGTGATGGTTCCGAGACCCGCGATGCACCCGGAGGCGGCGCCGAGGACGGTCGGCTTCCCGCGGTGGATCCACTCGGTGAACATCCAGGCGAGCGTGCCGGCGGCGGCGGCCATGTGGGTCGAAACGAAGGCGTGCACGGAGAGGCCGTCCGCGGCGAGCGCGCTCCCGGCGTTGAACCCGAACCATCCGAACCAGAGCAATCCCGCCCCGAGCACCGTCATCGGCAGGTTGTTCGGCGCCATGTTATCGGTGCCGAAACCCCTCCGCTTCCCGACCACCAGGGCTGCCGCCAGGGCGGAGACCCCCGCGGTGATGTGGACGACCGTTCCTCCCGCGAAATCGATCGCGCCGAGGTTCCGGAGCCACCCGCCGATCCCCCACATCCAGTGCGCGACGGGGTTGTAGACCAGCAAGGACCACAGCAGGCAGAAAACCAGGTACGTGGTAAAACGGAAACGCTCCGCGAAGGCTCCGGCGATCAGGGCGGGCGTGATGACCGCGAACATCATCTGGTAGATCATGAACGCCTGGTGGGGGACCGTGGCGGCGTACCCCTTGAACGGCTCGATGCCGACCCCGCCCAGGCCGAACCAGGACAGGTCGCCGATCACTCCCCCAAGATCCGGGCCGAACGCCATGCTGTACCCGACGAGCATCCACTCGACGCTGATGAGGGCGATGACGATGAACGACTGCATGATCGTGCTGAGGATGTTCTTCCGCCGGACCATCCCGCCGTAGAACATGGCCAGTGCCGGGGTCATGATCATGACGAGCGCTGCAGAGACGAGAAGCCACGCCGTGTCGCCGTTGTTCACACCGATATCCTCCTTGCCGAAGGTGATGGGGCCGGGGGAGTGCGAGCAAAGGGGATGCCACGGACGAGGATGCCGAAACGAATGGAGATTCCGGCGATGGATCGATGGAAGACAGGACAATTACGTTAAATTTCCAACAATTAAGTCAATAATATTACATATATGATGCGCGTTCAGGGGAGATCGGAGGGCGCCGCGGATGCGGCGCCCTCCCCCTCCGGCAGGTGAGGTCGGCCCCATCACCCCCTGGAGGATCCTGCACGCTTCCGCACGGGGCGCCGACGGGTTACCAGTTGTACCCGGCCTCGCCGTGCTCCGAGAGGTCCAGCCCCATCATTTCGTCTTCCCGCGAGACGCGAAGGCCCATGACCCTGTCGAGGAGCTTGAGCAGACCGTAGCTCACGGCGAAGGAGTAGATCAGCACGGCCGCCACCGCCAGCGCCTGGATCGCAAGGAGCTTCGCGTTCCCGTAAAAGAGACCGTTCGCTCCGCCCGCGTTGACCACCGTGGTGGCGAACAACCCCGTGGCCAACGCGCCCAACGTTCCGCCTACGCAGTGCACGCCGACGACGTCGAGGGCGTCGTCGTACCCGAGGCGCCCTTTCATCATCACGGCGCCGTAGCAGACCGCCCCCGCCGCCAGGCCGATAAGGATCGCCGAGAGCGGCGTGACGAACCCGGAGGCCGGCGTGATCGCCACCAGCCCGGCCACGCACCCCGACGCGGCCCCGAGGACGGTGGGCTTGCGACGGTGAATCCACTCCGTGAACATCCACGACAAGGTCGCGGACGACGCCGCGAGGTGTGTTGCCACGAATGCGCTCGTGGAGAGTTCCCCCGCCGCGAGGGCGCTCCCGGCGTTGAAGCCGAACCATCCGAACCAGAGGATCGCGGCGCCGATCACCGTCATGGGGAGATTGTGCGGCGCCATGTTGTCCGCCCCGAACCCCTTCCGTTTCCCCACGACGAGGGCCGCCGCCAGCGCCGAGACCCCCGAGGTGATGTGGACGACCGTGCCTCCGGCGAAGTCGAGGGCGCCCAGGTTCCGGATCCACCCGCCGATCCCCCACACCCAGTGGGCAACCGGGTTGTACACCAGCAAGGCCCACAGCAGGCTGAAAACGAGGAAGGTGGAGAAACGGAACCGTTCCGCGAACGCCCCGGTGATCAGCGCCGGTGTGATGACCGCGAACATCATCTGGTAGACCATGAACGCCTGGTGGGGAACCGTCGCCGCGTACTCCTTGAACGGCGCGAGCCCGACCCCGGAGAGCCCGAACCAGGAGAAGTCGCCGATGATTCCTCCGAAATCCGGCCCGAAGGCCATGCTGTACCCGACCAGCGCCCATTCGACGCTGATGAGTCCGATGAGGACGAGCGACTGGACGACCGTCCCCAGGATGTTCTTCCTGCGGACCATCCCTCCGTAAAAGAGCGCAAGCCCCGGCGTCATGAACATGACCAGGGCCGCAGACACAAGCAGCCAGGCGGTGTCTCCGGTGTTCATCGTCATTTCCTCCACTCGATGATGGGTGCCGACCCTCGCATCAAGCAGAGCAACGGGCGTGCCACGGGAAAAACCGCCGGAATTCCAGAGGTTTTTTCAACACCACCGAAAAGGAACAAACACATAGGTCTTATTCACGTCATTTTTGTCTTATTTAGGACACTCTGTGTGGAAAAGGTACCACCGCAATCCGCCACTGGGGAAACGTTGAGTGCGAGGTACGGCACCAGAAAATCGCTTCTATGTAGGCAATGAGCTTCGGGTTATGAGAAAGGGGGATCCTAACTTAATTGAAATTCCCCTCGTCCAAAGGGTCTAAAAATGGGGTGAAGGTCAGCTATGTGCGGTTGAGGCAAAGAAAAAGGGACTGCGATATCCACCGTAACCCCTTTATTTGATATGGTAGTCGGGCCGGAAGTGGGAGGCGTTGGCGAGTAGCCGAGGAGGATGAGACTATGAAATTCCGGGTGAGTCTCACGATCATCCTGTCGATCTCGTTCACGGTCCTGCCTGCCCTCGCGTCGGCCGGCGACGGGGGGCAATTTTCAGGGGTCACGAATTGCTTCATCAACGGACGATGGGTCACCGTCCGAGGGAACTGTCCGGCGCCAAGCGGTGGCGGAGGGACCGCTTCCGGAGGCGGTAGCGGAGCTGCCGGTGCCATCCAAGGAGGTTTTTATTCGTTGGGCTATGCGTTCGGCCAGTGGCTTGTCGGCGGAGGCGCCGGCCCACAGGAGGAGGCGAGACGGCGGGAGATGATGGCGGAGTTGCAGCGTCGGCAGGCCGAGGCCGAGCGCCAGCAACGGGAGGAAGAGGCGCGGCGGTTGGCCGAGATTTACAACCGTCTCGCGAGGACTTTGAAGCTGAGCGGGACTCCGGAACTGCAACTCAAGGGTGCGGCCGGGAGCGGCCAAGAACTGAAGTTGAAAATCGGGGACAGCGCCGGAGGACACGCGGGGATCGACGGATTGCCCGGGATTTACCTCAACAACGGCCAGACGCTCTACGGCGTCCCCGGGTTGCCGGGGATCTACACAGGCGGCCCGGGGAAGGGATCGGGGCTCTCCGCCTCGGGGATGAAACTGAAAATCGGCGAGGAAACCTCGGCCGCTGTGCCAACAGCGCCGACCGCGAACGCAGCTCCCGCTCCCGCCGTTCCGCCAGCACCGCTTAACCCGGCGGACATGACGCCACAGCAGTTAGCAGACGTCGCGGAGATGGTCAGCCGGCTCCCGCCGGAGGAGCAGGCACACCTGATAGCCATCGGGCAACTGCCCGCGAATGCACCCACTCCGTTGCAGCAGCAGTCCACTGCTTCACAGGCCGCGGCATCGGCCCCAACGCTGGAAGACGCCTCGGACCAGGCTCGGGCCGGCTTTGACCGTCCGCTCGGGACCCCGCCGCCAGTGCAGCCCGAAACGACTGGCACGACGCCGTCGATCCCGCCTCCCATATCCGGCATCGACGCAGATGCAGAAGCAAGGAAACCGCTTCGGTACATCGTCGATCGTCCTGACTGAGGCGGATCAGGAAGCCCCCCCTTCCAACGGATTCATCGCTTTGCCTTCGGGACAGTCGCATTTCCGGCGGGCGGCGTGGGAACCTGGACCTTCCCCTGTTTCGCCGCGAACCGCTCCCATTCGTAGACCTTATCCTGCGCACCGCGCGCATCGGGGGCGTTGGGAACAAGCGTGAGATACTTCTTCATCTCGTCGATCGCGTTCCGATAACGGCCCGTCTCGCCGAGGATCAGGGCCCGATTGAAGTGCCCCTCGGGCCACCACGGGGCAACCTTGATCGCGTCGCGGTAACGGTCTGCCGCTTCTGCGAACTCCTTCTGCGCGACGGCGGCCTCCGCCTGGACCTTGAACCGCCTTGCCTCCTCTGGGAGCGCCGGCTTGACCGGCGCCTCGCGGTAGCGGCGGACGGCCTCCTGCCACGCCTCCTCCTCCGCCTTTCGGGCGTCGGTCAGCTTTCTGTACAGCGGCGATCCCGGAACGAACGCGTTGTAAATGATCGGCCCGAGCCGCTCGACGCCGAATGTCGGCCCCCACACCCCTTCCGCCTCGGCGCTCATCAATTCGGAGCCGTCGTCTGCCGACTTCGCGACGACGGTCCCACTTCCATCCACGAATTTCCAGAAGAGCGTCAACCGGACATCGCATTGGGAGTCCGATTCGACCGGCGCGATCCGCTGGAATGGCGCCTTGCGCCGGAAGAACAACAGCGCTTCGCCGGGCGCGCGCCCGGTCTCCTTCACGTCCACGCAGAAGGCGAGTTCCGGTTCCCCCACCGGATGGGGCGCGATCGGCTCGTGCAACGGTGCGCTCAGGCGCGTCTCCCCGCCGACCGTGACCTTCGCCGGGGCGGTGGCGCACCCGCCGAGGAACACGGTCGCCAGAATGCCGACGACGGCGACGAAAGGGATCCGGGTACGTCGGATCAATGCTCCGGAATGCATTGCGGCTCCTCCCCTCCTTCCCCCGTCATCTCTTTTGAGAGGCGAGCGCCTCCCACTCGTAGATCTTATCCTGCGCGGCGCGCGCGTCAAGCGCCTCCGGGACAAGCGCCAGGTACATCTTCATCTCGTCGATCGCTTTCCGATAACGGCCCGTCTCGCCGAGGATCAGCGCCCGGTTGAAGCGCCCCTCGGGCCACCACGGTGCGACCTTGAGCGCGTCGTTGTAACGGTCCGCGGCCGCGGCGAAATTCTTCTGCGCGACGGCGGCCTCCGCTTGGATCTTGAACCGCCTTGCCTCCTCGGGGAACGCCGGCTTCACCGGGGCGTCGCGGTACCGCCTGGCGACCGCTTCGAACGATTCGCGGTCTGTCCCCCGCTTTGCGGCGACCTGCTCGTAGAGCGGCGACCCGGGAACGAACGCGTTGTAGTAGATGCGTCCGGCACGCGCCGCGGCGGCCTCGACGCTCTTCTCGTTGGACACCCTGGCCATCAACACGGAATTCGGACCGGAATATCCGGTGACCGCCCCGACCATGTTGATGGAACTCTCGATCGAACCGAACGGGGCGACATAGATGATCACAGTTGGATAAAGGACAATGTCGCACTCCCGGGTATCGACGCCATCGCCGGCCGCCTCGATCGATTCGAACGGGGCTCCCAGGGAGGCGAACTCCGCGATGTGGGACTTGTAGTAGGCATCATCCTTTAAGCTGGCGTTCCGGCTCCGGTACGGGTTGGTAACCGTACCGGGCAGCACGCAAAACGAGAGTTGCGATTTTCCGGGGGCACCGGTACGGACCGGGCCATCGAACTCGGAACCAAGAATCCGGGGTGTCCCGTCGGCGCCGTTGACCGATTTCGGGGCACAGCCGTTTATGCCAATAAGAAACAGAAGGACGGTGACGAGAAGAACGGGGACCGATGATGAAAGGAGATGGCAGCGGGGGCGGAAGATCATGACCGGAGCCTCCGATGAATGACAGGATTTTCTTTCGGCACATTGACGTTTATCGTGCATCAATAAGCTGTTTCGCACTTGAATCGCCCGCTTGCAACTTTTACCCCATGACTGTTGCCGTGTCAAATTCAACACAATTTCAACCGTTCTTGATCGCCCCTCAAGCGGCCCGCCAAGGATTTTCCTTTGTGGGGCGGCGCAGGTGCATTACAATCATTCATTCCTGTTATCTCACCGTGCCCCAACCACCGAAGGGAGCCCGCCCGATGCACGAACCGCTGTTCGCCGCCTGCCTGCGCGGCGCCGTCGCCGTCCTCTCCCTCGCCCGGACCACTCTCGACGCCGCCGCGGTCCGCCGCGGGAACGACGCACCGCTGGCGTATCCCGATACCGCCTACGAGCTGCCGGTCGTCTTCGGACTGACCGACCTTCGTGTAGCGACCCTGGCCGACGCGGGGAAGGTGCTCGACCTCGCGGGGACGCTCGTGAAGGACGGCGCCACCGCTTCGAACGCGCTCGACGCCGGCGCGGCCACGCTCCTCGCCGCGGACGTCCTCGGTGCGCTCTCCCACGAAAACGGGAACCCGTACCCGCCCCCCGCGGTCGGCTTCGTCCCCGATTCCACCCTTCGCAAGCTCGGGATCTATCTCGTGGACGGCTCCGTTCCCGGGGTCGCCGTGGTGATCGGGAAGGCCGCGGACCCCGCGGACGCGGCGGCGATGGTCCGGCAGTTCCAGGAGATCGGGCTCCTCGTCTTCCTCGCGGGAGACGTCGTCTCGCAGCTCGACGCGCAGGGAGTGAAACTCGGGGAGGATTTCAAGACGTTCCCCCTGGGACCGCTCCCCGCGGTGATCCACGCCGTCAACTTCGCCGTCCGCGCGGGGCTTACCTTCGGCGGAATCGGCCGCGGCCAGGGAGCCGCGATGCTCTCCTACCTCGGCAACCGCGTGAAGGCGTTCGTCTGCGCCCTCGGACCCCTGGACGACGTCGCACTGGCGATCGCCGCCGGCGCGATGAAGGCGGGGCTGACGGTCCTGTCCGACCAGCCCGTGCCCGAAATCCCCGGGCTGCTCCTCGCGCGCCCCGCGGGCGACGGGATGGTTCAATCCGGGATGGAGGCGCGGGGGATCAAGGTGAGGATGGTCAAGGTGCCGATCCCCATCGCCTTCGGTCCCGCCTTCGAAGGGGAGCGGATCCGGAAGTCCGACACGCATATCGAGTTCGGCGGAGGGCGCTCCGTCGCCTACGAGCTCGTCCGCAGCGCCCCCCCGGAAGAGGTGCGCGACCGGGAGATCGTCGTGGACGGCCCCGATCTCCGCGGGCTGCCCGTGGGGAGCGTCCTCCCGCTGGGGATCGTCGTCCGGGTCGCCGGCGCGCGGATGCAGCGCGATTTCGAATCGGTCCTCGAGCGCCGCATCCACCGGATCGTCAATTACGGCGAGGGGACGATGCACGTCGCCCAGCGGGACACCACCTGGATCCGCGTCTCGACGGAGGCGGTCGGGAAGGGATTCTCCCTCGCCGACCTCGGCCTCATGCTGTACGCCAAGCTCCACGCGGACTTCGAGAACATCGTGGACAAGGTGTCGGTTTCGATCACGACCCGCCTTGAAGACGTGGAGGCGGGGCTGGCCGGGGCGCGGGCCGCCTACGCCGAGCGGGACGCGCGGGCGCGCACGCTGACCGACGACGCCGTCTCCGAGTTCTACTCCTGCACCCTGTGCCAGTCGTTCGCCCCCAACCACG
>Ga0210377_10004074_pt1 | contig 12352 bp, 25 predicted proteins | sample PLM4_65_b1redo_FD_155480 | JGI IMG/M metagenome (GOLD analysis project Ga0210377, IMG submission 155480) | Groundwater sediment microbial communities from an aquifer in East River, Colorado, USA - PLM4_65_b1 redo | ecosystem: Environmental > Terrestrial > Soil > Riparian zone | place: USA: East... | reverse complement strand
ATGCGAGACGAGCTTCTCGGCGGGCACGAGTTCGTGGGCGACGATGCGGTTGCGCAGGACGGCTTGGGGTCGTCGCTTGGGGGCCATGGGTACCTGCGTATCGCGGGCCTATAAGAGACAGAAAGAGCCCCGCACTTCACAGCCTTACCTTGCTGGCCAGGTGCCGAGCCGCCTTGGTCCCCCGCCTCGCTCGGTTGTCGTCGTAGAAGCGCAAGGTGCTGGGGTCCCGGTGCCGCGTGAACCCGGCCACCTCTTGCCAGGTCATGCCGGCGTCGAGCAGCTCGGTGGCTGCGCTGTGCCGGAGCCCGTGCGGTCGGCAGAGCTTGCCGACGACGCTGCCCCACCTGGCCGCGATCTTCGCGACCCCTCGCCCGGTGAGCCGCCCCGCCGCCTCACCCGTGATCGCGCTCCATCCGAAGAGGAGCGGCCCAGCCGCCGGGCCAGGCCGCACAGCGAGCCAGTCGCGAAGCACGGCCAGGACGCTCGGCGAGAGCGCGACCCACTCCCGCTCGAGTCGGCCCTTCCCCATGATGGCGATCCTCTCGCCATCGACGTCGACGTGCTCCACGTCGAGCGAGACGACCTCTCCGCGGCGCAGGCCCTGGCCGTAGAGGAGCGCCAGGAGCGCGCGATCGCGCGTCGCTCGAACGCCCGCGCGCCCGCGCAGATCGCGAGCGATGGCGCGCACCGCCTGGAGCCCCGGCCCCTCCGTGTCGCGGTAGCGCTCGACCTTGACGCTCGGGGTCTCGAGTTCCCACGGGACCATCGAGAGCATCTTCGCGAGCTTGACGGCAGCGCGGAGGTTGGAGATGCGGAGCGCGACGGTCCCCGGTGCGCAGCGCTCGAGGAGGTCCGCCCGGTAGTCGAGTGCGAGGATGTTGGCAGGACCATGCCCAGCGCGTAGTAGTTCGGTGAGAGCCTCGTGAGAGTCGAACCTGCGCCGGAAGCGCCGCGTGAGGTAGGCGGCGAAGTCCTTGGCGGTCGCCGCGTAGCTCTTGCGCGTGTTGTCGTTCCGGCCAGCGAGCCACGCTTCGTAGAGCCGTCTCGAGCCATCGGCATCGACCTGTAGCGGCGCTACAAGCGGTGCGGGCAGGGGCAAGGCATGGGCAAGGCGCTGGTCCGCCATGAACTCCAACGTCTCACGGGGCGAGCGCAACCCTCACATCATCGTCGTCGCTCTCGATGGGCAGCCGAGAGACGTAGCCTGGGGGCACGTCGATGCTCGGTACCGGGTAGTCGTCCAGGATGAGGAGACGCCTCTTCTTGCGCTGGACGCCTGCGTCCTTGCGGAAGAACTGGTAGCTCGGCCTATGCGCCTTCGACTTCGAGGCCCAGTCGTCCTCGGCGGAGTAGCTTGCGCGCAGGCGGTACTCGAGGCCGAGCTGGCAGGTACCGGATCCGCAGTAGTCGTGAATGGGCGCTTGCTTGCCTGGCCACCGTGCCGCCTGGCGTTGGATGCAGCAGCTCACCGGCATCCCCGCGCCCGCGCCCGTATCCACCCCATAGCGAGGACAGGAGACGTGCGCGGAGGGCTCGAGTCTTCCGGCGATCGCGAGGCGTACGAACTGCGGCGGCGTGATCCGGTTCGCGAGGCCGAGCGTGCTGGCCTTCTTGCGCAGGATCGCGAGGTCCTTGTCGATGCGCGCTCGCTCGAGAACGCTTTCCCTGCGTTCGCGCTCGAGGCGCGGCTCGCATGAAGCGAAGCTCTCACGTGGAGGGCGAGGCGTGCGCGTGGCGAGGATGCGCAGCCGGTCGGCGCCCGAAGGTAGATCCCAGTCTGCTCGCCGCCAGAGTATCAAGCGCGGATGCCATGCTCTTGCCTCTCGCCGCTTGTCACGTCGGTCGGGCGACCCCGTGGCGCTTCCTGGTGCAGGCTGTGCAGCTGGTGCAGGTGGTGCAGCTGGTGCTCGAGGCGCTCGAGCTCGCTCGCGGGGATCCGGTAAGGGCCGCGGTCGGCCAGCCGACCAGCGATGATGTCGCCTCGCTTGATGCGGCGGATGAGCGTCCAGCGGCTGACATTGAGCCGTTGAGCGACCACCGCGATCAGGAATCCCCTCGGTCGTCCTGTCCATGTCACGCCGGGGAAGAGCTCCTCTTCCCCGCGCGCAAGCAGGCTCGAGCCGCGTGCGAGTGCCATCGGTGGCCTCCGGTAACCCAGCGAGTCTTACACCTCGATGGGGGACCGGTGCCAACTGGGGCGTAGGCGCATCGCGTTACTCGGACGGGAGGACAGCGAGGAGCGCTTCGATCCCACAGCTGCAGGTCTGCTCATCGCAGAGGGCGCAGTAGCTCCGCCCGTCAGCGTCAAGCATCCAGGCTGTGCGGATCTCTCGCGCGGCCTCCGTCGCCTTGCGGAGCTTCTCCCGCAACTGGGCAAGCTCGGCGCGCGCCTCGTTGCGGTCGCGCGTGAGAGCGTTGTGCAGCTCGATGAGCTGGTTGTTTTGCCGGCGGAGCTCGTCCCAGTCTCGCTCGATGGTGCGGAGTCGCTCTTCGAGCGGGTTGCTGGTGGTCATGAGAAGAAGGCCCCGGAGGGCAACAGGGTACGCTCCGGGGTCCCGACGTTGAGGGCCGGTGGTCCCCTCGTCACGTCGCCTGTTGCGCAGCGGCCGAAGCGTTGCGCTTGGTCTTGACCTTGCGGCTCGTCGATGGCTTCCGGCCGATGCCCGGCTTGTGTGCGGGCGCCGTCTTGCTGGTCGGCTTCCGGCCGCGCTTCGGCTTCCTGGGCGCCATGATTAGGCCTCCGCCTGGCGCTGGTTGGTGGTGGGCTGCGGCGCCTTCAGGGCCTTCCGTGCGGCAGCGCTGAGCGGCGCCGGCAAGGGCTTGCCGAGCTCGAATCGAGCGCCAGGACCGTACCGGTCGATCACCTTCGCCTTGGTGTCGAGCCCGTCCGTCGATTTGACTACCCAGGTCGGCACACGGCGGGCCTTCGAGTCGGCGACCCAGACACTCTGGCTTCCGCGCCTCCGGCGGCGGCCCTTCGGCTTTCCAGGCGTACCCGCGGCCGGCTCGATCCGAGCGCCGCTGGAGTCCTGCGAAAGCGCGAACGTCGCCATTTGGACGCCCAGCGCTGTTATCCGCCGTCCTATGGGCGGCTCCACGAGCCGCGACAGATCGCGGATCTCCTTGATCATCGAGTCCATAGTCAGCATGCGGCTCCCCTTTTCTCGCAGTGATGCATTCGCGATGCATCGTGCTACTCGGCGCGAAAGCCCGCAAGGAGGGGAGCTGTACCGCCCCCGACTAGATCGCGCCCCGAGAGCCATCACCGGACTGCGCGCTTCCGCTTTTTGGCGGGCTCGACCTTCCGCGCCGGCCGGCCGGCGGCGACACTTGCCTTGAGCCCCTCGATGATGTCGATCACCTGGGTTCGGCCCGCTACCGGCGATGCCACGATCGCCTTGGCCGCGATCTTGTCCGCGATGAGCTTGACCTTGCGCGCATAGACCTTGTCGGGGTAGTCGCCGGGCCGGAACTCGTCTCTCTCGCGGGTCTCGGCCAGGCGGAGCGCGAGCTGCAGCTTCACCTCGGCCGGTGGCGGCGCGGGCGCCTCGATCTCGGCCAAAGGCCGCACCTCTTCGGCGCGCAGAAGCTCCTGGAGGATGATCCGTCCCGTCGAGTGGCGGAGGCAGACGAAGAGGTCCTGGCCGCGGACCGCCCAGCTCGCGAGCGCGGCGCGGCGCGAGAGCCGGAGGACGTCGGCAAGTAGAGCGTAGGGCTCTTCTGATCCCTGGTCGGGCCCGAGATAGTAGGGCTTCCCCCAGTACACCGGGTCGATGCGATCGAGCGGGACGCAGACGTCGATCTCGATGGTCTCCGAGGATGCCTCTTCGGCCGCCTTCAGCTCCTCGGGGGTGAAGGTGACGAACTGGTCCTTGGCCACCTCGTACCCCTTCACCATGTCCTCGCGGGTCACCGTCGCCCCGTCGCTCGCGCAGACGTACTGCTGCTTCAGGCGGGCGTTGTCCGTCTTGTGCAGCTGGTGGAGCTGGATCGTCGGTGGGTCCTTGGTCGCAGAGTAGACCTTCACCGGGATCGCGACCTTGCCGAACCAGACCGTGGCCCTGCTGGTACATTGAGGCATCGCCCCCTTTTAAGGGGCTCCCCTACGGGGCGCCACGCCTGGGGACGACGGTCACGCGCGCCCGTAGCGACTCGACCTCTTGCTGCAGGCGCTCCACCTCGGCGATGAGCGCGGGCAGCGCCTCGCGGGCGATCTCCTTCAGCCGATCGCGCTTCGGGAACTTGTCCCGATCACGGCTCCAGCCCCAGCCGGCGTGCCGCATGGCCATCTCGTGCCGATGCGCCTCGAGATTCACCTTCGACCAGGGGCCGCGCTTGCGCTGCTCCAGGTAGCGCTTCCACGCGGCCAGCTTCCGGGCGGAGAGGGGTCGCATCGATCTAGGGCTTCCCCGGTGTGCGGCTCATAACAGGATCCCTGTAATGTTGAACCCCAACGTCTTCCCGGTGGCGCGCACCTTACAAATCAGACTTTGCAAGGGCTTGGGCGGCCTCCTTCGCAGCTTCCTGGAGCATGAAGAGCGCGCCGAACACGCCAGCGCGCACGCCCGGATCGCCGGCGCGGCGCACGAGTTCCTGTAGCGCATCCCGCAGCCGATCTCGCGCGGCCTCGCGGCTCTCCCGCGCCGTGTCGGGACCAAGGGCGGCTTGGGCAGCCTCGAGTGCGCGGACCAGGGCGCCCTTGGACAGCTCCGCGCCTGAGAGCACGGCGGCGCACAGCTTCAGCGCTTCGCACAACCGGTTCCGCTCGGCCTGGAGGCCGGCGCAGTTCAGGCACGGGGCGGGGCGGCTCGTCCTCTTCGTCATGTCGTCGTCATGACCGTCGTCATGTCGTCGTCATGACCGTCGTCATGTCGTCGTCATGACCGCACGCTGTCCGAGACCTCGAATGCCTCGGGCGTCCCGCCGATCACGCCCTCGCGGCCGGGGAGCGGGTTCTCCTCACACCATTCGTCGCCGGAGAGGCACCGCCACCAGCCCCCGCGGCCCTGGCAGAGCTGGCATTGGACATTCGGCTCGGGGTCCGCGCAGCAGCAGCAGTCTTCGCCGCAGTCGTGGCCGTCCAGGCCTTCCCCGTCGCAGACGTCGCACGCGACGTGCTCGATGCTCGACCCGCACCGCTTGCACTGATGCTCGGTCATGTCCCCGACCCTGCCGGCGGCAGCAGCCGGCCAGCACGCACGGCTTCGGTGATCCGCGGCACGAGGATGTCGCCTACCGTGCGGCCGTCCTCGGTCAGGATGTCGGCCAAGAACTCCCGTTCGAGCGTCGAGATCCCGCTTTCCACCGCCTCGAGCTTCGCCTTGAGCACGAGGAGCAGCGCACGCCAGCGCTGGCGAGTCGCGGCTTCAGCCTTCGCGGTCGTGCCAGCCTCGCGTTCGGTCGGCATCGGCACGTCCAGGCGGATGCGCCGGCCCTTGAAGTCGAAGACGATGTCCGAGAACTCACGCAGTTCCGTCTTCGGCCCTTCGCGGCGCTCCCATGAGTACCCGAACCCTCTCGCGCCATAGCGCTGGAGCACGCGCTCCACCTCGGCGCGGCTCCGGTCCGCCGGTACCGACGTCCTCTGTGCGAACCGTGTCACGTCCCCTCCGCGTCGGGGGTGGCCGGCTTCGTGAGCTTGAACATCACGTCAGCCCTCTGGGCGCCGCACTTCAGCGGGCATTCCTGCGGATGAGTGTCGAGGTACGCCTTGAGCTCGGCCGGCGAACGCAAGGGGTTTTCGAGAGCTTGACTCCACAACGCGCCGCAGCCGCTGCACCGGAAATGGACTTCCCAGACGATCACGTCCCCTCCTTCGCCGTGTCGGGGGCGAGGGCGGCACGGACCACTGTGATCACACCCATACCGATCCGACACCAATTGTTCGCCGAGCGCTCGGCGTGCCCGATCGGATCCTCGAACGCGTCTTGGGCGTGATCGGTGAGGATCACCTGGAGCGCCTCCCGTAGCCGGTCCCGCTCGGCGATGAGGGCCCGGATTTCCTCTCCCGATTCTGGGTGGCGATCCGCCAGAGGACGCAGTTGCAGCTTCATGACTCCCGTCCCTCCACCTTGGCGATGAGGACGCGGGTGAGTCGAAGGGCCCTGTCGCGAGCGATGAGGGAGTCCTCATCGTGCCAGCGCATCCAGTCGCGCAGCGCCTCCAGCATCTTCGGCGCGGCCAAGAAAAGGCGGCCGTTCTCGTCGACGGTGTGCTCTTCCACTTGCCAGAGGCCGGTGGACTTCGTCTTGCTCATGGCTCGCGCCCATCCTTCGCCGCGAGGGGCGGCGACCATTCGTTGCCGCACGGGAGGCACAGCATGTGATCTCCGTTCTTCGTGACCTGCGATGAGCCACACACCGGACATGCCTCTGCGTGTTGGACGGAGGGCGGCGCGGCAAGCCGCGGCCCTATGCGGATGCTGTCGCTCTCAGCGTCGTACCTGGCGACGACCGGTCCTGAGTTGTCGAGCGCGTCATCAGGCTCCGCGGCGAGGATCTGGCGGAGGGCGCCCGCGTGTTCGATGAGGTCGTGCAGGATCGCCCTGGCTGGTTGCCCGACCTGATCGCGCAGTCGGTCGGCCCGGCGCTCCCACTCGGCGGCCAGGGCCTCCACTCGTGTGCGCAGCGAGTCAGGCATGGTCGCCCCCCAGGCTCTGCCCCATCCTGCTCACCAGGGCCCGGACCTCCGCGTCCGGGAAGGTCGCACGCGAGAGCGCCTGATAGAGCCTGGCCGTCTCGAGGCGGTTCATGGAGAAGAAGGGGGGGCTGGCGTCCGGCGCGTCGTGGATGGCTGCCCCCGGGCCTTGCCCGTTGCTCCCGTGGCCGTTGCCTTGGGTCTTGCCGTTGCCGTTCTTCATGGGCCGCGTCAGCCCCCCGTGCGAAAAGGAAAAGGAGCGCGCCGCTTGGAACGGCCGCTCCTTGGACCGGAAGTAATGGAGGGAACTCCCGATGGGTGAGCAGTCTACTTCGCCAGACGGACATTTCATTTCCGCCGCGGTACGGGCCTGGGTCGCCGGCACAGGCGAGATCGGGCCCTGTAGTTGGTGCGAGCAACCGCTCGACAGCGGCGCTGTCCCGCTGATTCTCAAGAATGGCGACGTCGATCCCAGCGAAGGGCTGATCGCGATGTGCGTCAGCTGTCAGGAGCGGCTGATGCCCGCCAAGGTCGCGCTGAATCGCCACATAGCTCTCACCATGCGCGCGAACGTCCTCGCGGACCTCGCGGACTTGGGACGCCTGGAGGAATACGGTTTCCCGCCGGACTGCGAAGACGCCCTCCAGTCCATCGGCGCCTCGGCGGAAATGCTCGAGCAAAGCGCCATCGCGAGCGGAATCGATGGCCTCCCCACGCTCGCCTCGACCCTCGAAGCGGAGATGCTCGACCAAGCTGCTATCGCGAGCGGAATCGATACCGCCCTCGCGCCCGCCTCTAGTCCAGTCGCCAGGCTCACGCCTCGTGTTGGCCGGAACGACCCGTGCCCCTGCGGCTCGGGGCGCAAGTTCAAGCGGTGCTGCGGGGCGCAGTAAGGGCTCGCTCACGAGGCCTCCCAGACGAGCTGGATGCGCACGGGTAACGTAGTCCTGGCGATCTCCTCGATGCGGTCGCGGTGCACCTCGAAAGTCTTGCGCACCTCCGCCTGCGCCTCCAGGTGCAGGACGATCTCACCCCCGGGCCCGAGCGTCTCGCGCGGGCAGCGGATGTGAGCCAAGACGTCGAACCATGCCGGCGCGCTGGCCTTGTCTGCCAGCTCGCCGCGCAGCTTCGTCCAGACGGAGAACCCGCGCTTGCCCTCCTCGACGATGGCGCGCTGGGAGTCGCGTTCGACCCCATCACGCTCCCTGACCGCGCCGCGCCAGCGAGGCTTCCGGCCAGGTGGCTCGCCGAATTTCTCGAGCAGCTGCTGCTGCGCGTACTTGGCGCGGCGAAACCGGGCTACGTGGGCGATCGCCCGTGAGCGCGGGACGCCCTCCGCTACGTAGTGGGCGACGCGCACCTCGTCGGGCAGGCGAGGATCGCGCAGCTCCACGGGGAGGGTCGGCCAGGACTCTCTTCGTGAGCTGGCCGCACCGGTGCCGGTTGAGGGGGGAGTCGGTCGCGGCCCGTTCTGGCGCTCGTCTGCGGCGGGCGGCGCGGCGAGCGATGGGACCTCGGGAACCGTCGAGGCGGGGGGCAGTGCGATGGGGGGGATGGGGGCGACAGCCCCCTCCTTGGTTTCTTCCACAACCGCCGGAGCAACGGGGGAAGGGGGTTTGCAGTTACGATCTAGATCACAGAAACAGAAGCCCATGGGTGGCGTATACGCCCCCCTTTCTGTGACCGGATCCACCTGCGGCACAGCCGAATCAGCAGCGGCCGGAGGTAGCGTCTCAGGCACCGCCTCCGGGACCTGGGCGGCGAGCTGCGCCTGGGCGGCCGGCTCCGCTTCGAACTTTGCGGCGTGGGCCTCGAGCGCCGCCCGGATCTTCGGGTTCGCTAGGTCCCATTGCAGCGCACGGCGGCGGGCGGCGGGCGGCAGGAGGTCGATGTTGGGGAGGGTCTTCGGCACGACGATCCCGTTCGTACGGGATCCGCGCTGGCCCTCAAGGCGCACCCCTGCGCCGTCTGCGCGTGCGATGTAGCCCAACTTCTCGAGCAGGGGGATTATCCTGCGCGCGTGGCGCCTCTTGACGCCCGCCTCCCTGGCGATCACCCCTACCGCGCGCCGGTCGACCACGCAGACGCGAGACGCGAGGTACGCGAGCACGACTCGGAGGATCTTCGCGGCGCCGTTCTTCCGGTGGAGCTCGCGCGTCGCTCGGCGGCTGTATCGGCGGACCTCGGCTGCCCATGCGTGGCCGCTCGCGAGCTCCTCGCGAGAGAGGGCCTCCGCCGCTGGTGCGCGGGCCGCTGCGCGTGCGGGGCTAGCCATCGAGGGCTCCCTCGCATTTGTCACCGCACGTCCATGGCGTCGGAGCCCGCACCGTCCCACAATGGGGTAGGCCGGTAGTTCCGGCGCGCAGCGCGGTCTTCAAGACCGTGTTGCTTCGAGCCCCCGCGCCGACCCTTCCCTGCCAAGAGTCGGCCGGCGCGGGGGACCATTCGACGGCAGGAGGTCCGGCCGTCGACCGTGAAGGTTCGAAGGGTGGGCACACTTCCACCGCCACGCTCGATGTGCTCTGCATGGGTTCCTTCCCAGGGGTTCACCCGGAGCAAATGCGCCGGGCAAAGCTACCGCCAGCCTCGGCACGGGCCGACGCGCGAAGACAGGGATGGCCGCCGCCCTGCCAGCTACTCGCAGGGCAAAAAGATCCCGCCCTCGTCGCGGAGACCGCGCAGGGTGCTAGACAGTCGTTCCGGTATGTGGTTAACTATTGGTCACGCGCTCACCCAGGCGCGCCGAGCATCATGGCGCTGCACCTCCCTTCTCCCCTTCTCCCAAAAGGTTGAAAGCTGGTCGTGGCGCCGCCTTGGCTGGCGGAGGGGGGGGCGCATCGCGATCACGCCCTCCCCTCACGCTTCCCGCGGCCGCCGACGACGACCACCGGCTTCCACGGCCCGCCCGCCTTGTCCTCCGCCGGCGCCCTGAGGAACTCGAGCACCACCTCACCGCACGCCCGGCGGGCCAGCGTGTACAGGTCGAGTGGATCGCCGGCCGCGCCCGCGGCCCACTGGCGCGCGAGCCGCACCAGCTCCTCCTGCCGCACCTGGAGCTCGGCGAGTTCGCGCAGGTAGGGCTCCCTCGCCTCGCGTAGAGCCTGGCGCCGTATGCGGCTCCCGTGGAGCAGCCCGCCGATGTAGGCGAGGACGAGCGCGACGAGCGCGGCGACGAGCGCGCTGATGGCGAGGAGCGCGGTCACGCGGTCGGCCTCCCGCGGATCTGCTGCACATCTGCCCCGTCAACCATGGACTTGCGGCGATATGGTGTACAGGCTATATTCGTAGCATGCCGACGACGATGCTGGTCGCGACCGAGGCGTACGACGGATGGTTCCAGACGCTCTCGGCTGCCGAGCAGGCCGCCGTCTTCAACGTCGTCGCGAAGCTCCGGGCACTCGGGTTCGAACTCTCCGGCGAGCACTGTTCGGCGCTGGAGGGGACGGACCTGCCGCTCCGCGAGCTTCGGCCGAAGCGCGGCAAGAGCCCGCTGCGCGTGGTCTACGCCTTCGATCCAGCGCGGCAAGCAGTGCTGCTCATCGGCGGTGACAAGTCGGGCGACGCGAAGTTCTACCGGCGGCTCATTCCGATCGCCGAACGGATCTGGCGCGAGTACCTCGCGCTGTCGACGAGGTGAACCATGGCGATGAAACTCTACACGTGGGACGAGATGAAGAAGCGCTCGAAGCTCTCCGCCAAGGAGATCGAGCGCATCGAGCGCGAGGCGATGGAGGAGCTCGAGCAGGAGATCATCGAGGGTGACCTGCGCGCCGTGCGGGAGGCGGCTGGCCTCTCCCAGATCGAAGCGGCGAAGCTCGCCGAGATGTCGCAGGGCGACGTGTCCCGCCTCGAGAACCGCGACGACTACCGGCTCTCCACGTTGCGCCGGTTCGTGGAGGCAGTGGGCGGACGCCTCGAGATCGTGGCGCACGTCGGGGACAAGGCCGTGCGGTTGCGCAGCCTCTAGCGCGACACGGAGAAATGAGATGCGAGCACTCAAGGCACACGTGAAGCAGGGCCATCTCGTGGTCGACGAGCCCACGAACCTGCCGGAAGGCACCGAGTTCGAGTTGGTGGCGCTGGACGAAGGGATGACGCCAGAGGAGCGGGCGGAGCTCGATGCGATGATCGAGGAGTCCGAGCGCGAGCTCGACGCTGGGCTCGGGATGAGCGTTGAGCAGTTCTGGGCGGAGTTTCGGGCGAACCAACGATGATGGTCGAGCTGTCGCCCCGTGCCCGACGTGAGGCGAACCGCTACGACGACTGGTGGCGTGCGAACCGGGCCGCCGCACCGGGTCTGTTCGAGCATGAGCTCGCGAGGGCCATCGCTCAGATCGCGACCGCTCCACAGAGCGGCATCGCCGTGCGCGGCAAGGGTGGCCAGGACTACCGGCGCCTGACGTTGTCGGTCACCCGCTACTACGTCTACTGGCGCCTCCTCGGGCCCCAGCATGTCCAGGTGGTCGCGGTCTGGAGCGCCGTGCGCAGCCGCGGCCCGGCGCTCTGATCCCGCCCCGCCCCCTCCCCAGCACCCCCCCCAGGTCACCGGGCGCCCCGGGTCCGCTCCAGATCCTTCCCCATCCGGGCGCGGGACTGCTAAGGGTTGCCGCGAACGGAGTACACTCAATGTGAAGATCACCTCCACGGCGGTGCGACGGCGCAGGGTCGGGGCCGGGGAGAGCATCGGGGAGAGGGTTAGGCGGCGTGCCGAGAGTCAGGGGGGGCGATCTTGCGACGCGAGCGGCGGCCGGACGACTTCCGCAGATTCGCGCCCGGGTCGATCGTCGACCAGTAGGTCGCGCCGAAACCTTTGCCGGCAGTCTTTTCGAGCCTGGCGAGGTTGTCGGAGTTCGGCCGACCACCGCCCTCGCCTCGCTCTGCCTTGAGGTACTTGCAGAGCTGCCCTCGGTCGATCTTCGCCACGGCCGCAAAGGCTGCTTGCGACCCGCCATAGTGCTTGTCGATGTAGTCGCGCAGGGTCACGCCTGGAGCGTAGCGACTTCGCTACTGGTTGGCAAGTCGCTATTGCGAGCGCGCTACCCTATCGGGCCTAGCCTCGGCCGATGGCCAACCTGACCGAGGAGGGCATCGAGTTGCGCCGGCGGTTGTGCGGTCACCTCCGACGCCTGTACGCCGAGCATGCCTTCAGGACCAAGAAGGACATGGCTCAGAAGCTAGGCGTCGACAGGGGCCATTTTTCCAACATCTACAACGGGGTCACAGAGATCGGTCTCGATATCGCGTGGAAGATGCACCGCGTGTTCGGTGAATCGCTTAACCATCTCTGTGACGACCAGGCGCCGGAGGAGTTCATGCCGCCCAAGGATGGCTTCCTGTCACAGGGAGCACCGACCCCTCGCCGCGCGTCCCCCACCAGGTAGAGCCCGGCCGAGGGCACGGGCGCGAAAAGCGTGCGCCGGGCCGTGTCGTCTCGTTGCTTCAGTGGCGGATCGATCACGGCCTACCAGAGTGAGGCGCAGTAGCGAGGCGCAGTCAACGTGATTGTGACTTGACAACCATGTAGTGATGTCACAATACTGCCTCTCGTCGCCGCGCCAGCGACGGGGAGGCACGATGTCCGAGACGCTGCGAGCCGTGATCGCGCACCCGGGGGAGGACGCCCGGGCTACGGAGATCCCCAGCGCCTACCAGGGCGTGATCGACATCGTCGGCGGCTTCCCGGCCAGGCTCCAGCTCACCGAGTGCCTCGTCGCCT
>Ga0210377_10004073_pt1 | contig 12354 bp, 11 predicted proteins | sample PLM4_65_b1redo_FD_155480 | JGI IMG/M metagenome (GOLD analysis project Ga0210377, IMG submission 155480) | Groundwater sediment microbial communities from an aquifer in East River, Colorado, USA - PLM4_65_b1 redo | ecosystem: Environmental > Terrestrial > Soil > Riparian zone | place: USA: East... | reverse complement strand
ACACTGTTTTTTAAACATTTGCCACTATTTTAACATCCCGACAAATCTTCCTTTATTCCAAGGCTTAAGACTCCACGAAAAACCCAGGCTCCCATTACTTATAACATCACATCGATCGCTGAAGAATTCCTGCGATCTCATATCTCACTGGTATTACTTGGTAATTTGCTTGTTTCAAGTTTGGTACAATTTGTGTAATCAATCCAGTGGATAGGGTACAGCGGACAGAAAAGGCCAATACCTGTGGCTGCCCATTGTTTGCTGGTTTTAACTGTACGCTGCACCCTGTACACTGTTTTTGCTGATTTTAACTGTCGACTGTTTGACTGTTTCACTGTTCAACTGAGGTCCAATGATAAACGCCCTAACCATCGACGTTGAAGATTATTTCCAGGTAACCGCTTTCGAACGGCACGTGAAGCGTGAAGATTGGTGTGGCTATCCCTTGCGGGTCAATGACAACACCATGAAGATCCTCGATATGCTCGACGAATACGGCGTCAAGGCCACCTTTTTTGTTCTGGGCTGGGTAGCTGAGCGATGTCCCGGTCTAGTGCGAGAAATATCCAGACGAGGCCATGAAATCGCCTGCCACGGTTATGGACACGAGTTGATATACAAGATCGGGCCTGATAAATTTCGCGCGGATGTGCGAAAATCGAAATCGCTACTGGAAGAGATATCCGGAATAAAGATTTACGGTTACAGGGCGCCGAGTTACTCCATCACGGGTAAGTCATTATGGGCACTTGAAATTCTGGTCGAGGAAGGTTTTACCTACGATTCCAGCATATTTCCCATTATCCATGATATATACGGAATTCCCGGCGCAAAGCGATTCATACATGAAATCGAAACCAAATCTGGTAAAATAAAAGAATTCCCGATATCCACCATCCCGTTGCGGATTGGGTGGCGGCAGATGAGATTGCCTGTTGCCGGTGGCGGGTACCTGAGATTTTTCCCTGCCCAGCTTATAGGCATGGCCATAAAACATATAAATTTACGTGAGAAACAACCGGCAGTTGTTTATTTCCACCCTTGGGAAATCGATCCGGACCAGCCGCGAATCCGTGCGAGGCTTAAATCCCGTTTCAGACATTATCTGAATCTGGAACGAATGGAAGGTAAAATACGTTACTTATTGGAAAACATACAATTTTCACCCATTTACAATATTATTAATCATAGGTATCATGATTCAGAGAAAGAACCTAATATCATTGCTGTCTAATAGCTTGATTCAATATAGGTCGGAGAGGTGAATTGATGCATCGGGTGAGTTATTGGAAAACAACTGCGCTGATGTTGGCCGTTGCCGCTGCCAGCCTCGCAGGTCTGGCGGCAGCGAATACCGCTCACGTCTCAGGCATCCTTGGCGCGCTTGCAAGCTTCTTGATGGCTGTGGCCCTTCTTGCATCATCGTTGATTGCCAGCGGGGGTTTGGTCTGCCTGTGGCGCGACGGCAGGATTGAGTCCGGTAAAATTGATCCGATTGGGGCGTCGTTAAATCGTGTTCCGTCGCCCGGCCTCTTCTCATCCCTGGGATTACGATCCCTGCTGGGTAATGCGCCCCGGCCCGGCGACATCGTCACAGTCAAGTCACTTGCCGAGATTCAATCGACGCTGGATACCAACTCTGCGCTTGACGATTTGCCTTTCATGCCGGAGATGCACGACTTTTGCGGCCTGACATTTCGCGTGCACCGCCGTGTCGACAAGATCAACGACATGCGCCACAAGACCGGCGTACGTCGCATGAGCAAGGTAGTCACGCTGACTTCGGTTCGCTGCAATGGTGCACATCACGACGGCTGCCAGGCCGAGTGTCAAATTCTTTGGAAGAACGCCTGGCTGCGAAGGCTACCCACAAGCGCACCCGAGGACACGTGCTTACCGACCGATGCCGTGATGACGCAAGAGGCCGACAAAGTCGAGCCCGACAGCTACTTATGCCAGATGACGAGGCTGTGGGAGGCGTCAAAACCGATGTCACGCTTCGACATCATGCAGGATCTTCGACCACTTCTGTCGGGTAACGTCACTCTGGGTGCATATCTGCTCGTTCTCCTAACGCGCTTGTTCAACACAATTCAACAGATGCGCAAAGGCGTAGGGTTTCCCTACATGCCGGATCGCTCGACAGGGGATCCTTTTGTTCAGGTACCACAACAGAGCCTTTCCGTAGGTCAAAACGTGATGGTTCAAGATCGTGCGCATATCTCTCAGATGCTGATCAACAGCAGGACCAAAGGGCTTTGGTTCGATCGCGACATGGTGCGTTTCTGCAGCAATGCGAGCGTGGTGCAGCAGCGAGTCAACCGTGTCATCCACGAAGCCACAGGGAAAATGGTGAAAATGAAGACGCCTTCCTGGATCCTGCGCGACATGACTGCGACCGGTGAATTCTTGCGATTATGCCCGCAGCACGAACACATCTTCTGGCGCGAAGTGTGGTTAAAGTCCGCAGACAATGCCCCTGAACCCACCAGCACCCTCAAAGGATTCGGAATATGACTACTGACTCATTGCCCATAGTTACCATCGGGTTGCCGGTCTATAACTCGGAAAGGTATTTAGCCCAGTCACTCGACTCGCTTCTCGGTCAAACTTACCGCGATTTCATCTTGATTATCAACGACAATGCATCGACCGACGGTACGGCCGATATCTGCCAGCGCTACGTCAAGGCCGATCCCCGTGTACGTTACTACCGCAATGATCTCAACATAGGCAACCCCCGGAATTTCAACCGGGTTTTCGAGCGCACCACGACGCCATATCTCAAGTGGTCCACAGCGGACGACTATTGGGCCCCAACCTTCCTAGAAAAGGCACTCGAAGTCATGGAGCGCGATTCATCGGTCGTGTTGTGCTACCCGCAGGCAGTCCTCGTTGACGCAGCCGGCGGCAATCCGCAAGATTACGACGATGTTCTGAACCTGGTCCAGGACGATCCCGCAGACCGCTTCACGAGCCTCCTGGAAAAGATTGGGCTAGCTCACCAACACCTGGGCGTCATCCGCATGTCGGCCTTACGCCGAACCCATCTCCTCGGCACCCATGTCGCGTCGGACATCAATCTACTGGCAGAACTGGCACTTTATGGTAAATTTGTCGAACTGCCGGAGCGCTTGTTCTTCCGCCGCTTCCACAAGGACTCGGGGAGCTGGAAACGCGGTGATGCCGATCATGATGCAAGGACTTACCACGCCAGCAGTTCAGCGCGTGTACGGTTCCCGAAATGGCGTGCCCACCTGCGCTTCATCGAAGCAGTGAAGTCATCGCCGCTGCCACTAAAGTCGAAGATGCGGCTTTATCGGTTTCTACTACGGAGAATGGGATGGGACCGGCAGATGCTACGTTCCGAACTGACCCGCGAGCTCCTGGGCTGATCCCTTATCATCGTCCCTGAAGAACCCGTTCGCTTGCGCGCGCCGGTGACACTGGTGCAGGCGTGACTGACTATTGAAATGTCGATTGACGATTGCCGGCACATTTGCCTGCTAAGTATTTTATCTTTCAGATTAAGAGGATTGCATGCGATTTACAGAAACAGACCTAAAAGGTGCATGGGTAATAAATCCTGATCCTCACGCAGATGATCGCGGCCGGTTCATGCGAGCATGGTGCACTAGGGAATTCACTGATCACGGTCTCAATTTTTTGCCTTTACAGGCGAATATGGGATTTAGCGTAAGCAAAGGGACGGTTCGGGGAATGCACTACCAGGAGGCGCCCGCACTCGAGGCCAAGCTGGTCCGCTGCACCAGAGGAGCCATATACGACGTGGCTCTCGATCTCCGGCTGGGTTCTCCTACATATGGTCGATGGTACGGTGTGGAGTTGAGCGCCGAGAATGGTCGCATGCTGTACGTGCCCGAGCTCTGTGCACATGGTTGCCAGACCCTCATGGAAAATACGGAGATCTACTACATGACCTCTGCGTTCTACACCCCCGGCTCAGTGCGTGGAGTTCGATTCGACGATCCGGCCTTCGCCATACAATGGCCTCTGACCGTTACCGTAGTCTCAGAACAAGATAGCAAATGGCCGCTCATTAAGCAATAGTATGACAACATGTTAGGGGGGGTAGCGTCAGATGAAAAAAAGGTTTATTGTTGCCCTGACAATCTTTCCAATAGCTTTAATGTTTTTATCTGGTCCCGAAGCCATAGCCAGAACATATACAACCAGTTTCCCACGCACAGAGAATCCAATTTCAGAGGGCGGAAATTGGATCAATGGCAAAGTTGTCGGTCTTGATTGGAATAATGTTTCAACAACTCCCGGTCTAGCAATCGGGCATCAACCAGGAAATGTTCATTACACAGATGGCACCGCACTCCTTTCGGGCTTATGGGGGAGCAATCAAACTGTCCAAGCAACTGTCTATGTAGGAACTACGTATAGTGATGATTTCCCAGAGGTGGAAATAAGACTGAGAAGCTCGCTCTTGGCACATAGTTGCACTGGGTATGAAATAGCGTTTAAGGCATTTAAGGATTCTTCTTCATATATGGCGATAGCCAGATGGAATGGCCCTGTAGGAAGTTTTACGGTTTTGACTCAGCTACATGGTTACCAATTTGGTGTTGCAAATGGAGATGTAGTTAAGGCCACTATAATTGGTAATGTGATAACGGCTTATATCAATGGAGTTCAAAAAGCTCAAGTTACTGATAGCACTTACACAACAGGCAATCCGGGGATGGGATTTAATTATTATTGCAGCGGTGTTTGTAGAGGAGCAAGAACGGCGTATGGTTTTACAAGTTTCTCGGCTACGGATGGAATATCCAGCACGAAGGTTCTGAGAAGAATCAAGCCATGACTCGGCTATTTGCACAACAAGCACGGCGCGAATCTTTCGATTAAACCGACATCGGGTATTCGACTCGTTGCGATCTCATGGCTCAATTCTGAAGGAAAAGGTTTATGTATATCCTGGAAGTTCACCATCAACTCGCTTTGGATTGAGAGTAATTTAACTGGAGTTAAAGTCCAATGAAAAAACGATTTGTTGCTTTACTGCTTATCTTTCCCATTGCTTTTACATTTTTATCTGGTGCCAAGGCTTTAGCCAGATCCTACACCACCACCTTCCCAGCCACTGAGAACCCGGTCTCAGAAAGTGGTGTATGGATAGGCCCAGCAGCTAGCTGGACTGTTGTTTCAACCTCCACAGGATTTGCTCATGGTACACAAACCCACAACGCACCTGAAGAATATTATGCAGATTCTTATGCTATGCTATCTGGTTTTGGAAACGACCAACAGGTTGATATGGTTGTTACAATCAAAGCTGTAGCAGGAGAGGTTGAGGGACTTCTACGCTTCAGCAAGAGTGGCAACAACACCTATGGATATGAATGCCTATTTGGTCCAGGAGGAGGAATGCAGCTTGTCTCTTGGGATGGACCTGTTGGAACCTTTCATTCCTTAGCCTTTGGTGGATTGTCTGGCTTATCCACTGGCGACACTGTTAGGGCAAAAATAGTAGGAAATCACATTACAATGTCACTAATTCGGGGAGGAGTCGAAAAGGTTGGTCTTGATTTTATTGATACAGAAAATAATCATCCTACAGGGCAACCAGGGATGGGCTTTTTTGCGAGTACTGGTGTCTCAAACACTTCTTTTGGCATTAGCCAGTACTCGGCTACAGATGGAAATAATGAACCATTTACCCCGAAGGACCTGAAAATAATCAACATAACCCGATAATTTTCACACCAGACTCGGACCTTCTCATTCTATTCTACAAACCGGCGTTCACTATTCAAAGGCTTATTACAGATATGCTAACCTTAGAACAAAGATATTAAGTGGCCGCTCATTGATCGGTAGGAGGATAATATTAATGGTAGACACAGCTCTCAGAGAACGTGAAGCAAAGGGTAACCCGATCCGCGTCGGGATGGTAGGTGCAGGTGCGACGGGCCGTGCCATTGCCCTGCAACTGGGAACACCGGCACCGGGTATTCGGCTTGTGGCGATCGCGAACCGAACGCCGGCGCACGGTGAACGGGCTTTCCGTGAAGCCGGTGTGACGGAGTGGAGTCGGGCAGAGTCTGCCCGTGATGCGGAGGCTTCAATCGCACGTGGTATACCGGTTCTGACTGAGGACCCTTCAGTGCTGACCGCCTGCGATAACATCGATCTGCTCGTGGAAGTGACTGGCACCATAGAACCGGCGGCACATGTGGTGCTCGATGCTTTCGACCATGGCAAGCACGTGGTGCTGGTCAACGCCGAACTCGATTCGCTGCTCGGTCCCATTCTGAAGCAAAAAGCCGACCGGGCCGGTGTAGTTGTAACCAATACGGACGGGGATGAACCAGGAGTGGCGATGACCCTTTTTCGCTACCTTCGCTCGTTGGGGCTTCGTCCAGTTGCCGCCGGCAATCTCAAGGGGATGGTTGACTACTATCGGAATCCCGAGACCCAGAGGGCATTTGCCGAAAAGAATGACCAGGACGCCTGGAAAGTAACTTCCTTTGCAGACGCCACCAAATTATCCATGGAGACTACGGTTCTCGCCAATGCAACTGGGTTCCACGTTGGCCGTCGTGGCATGTATGGCCCTTCCTGCGCGCATGTTCGGGAGATGGCGCATCTCTTGCCCGCCGACCAGATGCTCAGCACCGGCCTCATTGACTATGCACTCGGCGCAGAGCCGCACACCGGCGCCTTCGTCATCGTTCACGAGGATTCGCAGCTCAAGAAGGCACAACTGGCATACTATAAACTCGGTGACGGACCGTTCTACGTCTTCTACACGCCATATCATCTGCCCCACATACAGATCCCCTCGACTATCGGCAGAGCTGTCATTCATCATGATCCGACCGTCACTCCCTTGGCAGGCCCAGTCTGCGAAGTGGTTACCGTTGCCAAGCGTGATCTGAAAGCCGGCGAGCGCCTCGATGGTATCGGTGGATTCTGTTCTTACGGGCTCATTGACAACACATCAACAGCTCGAGCCATGGCGGCACTGCCAATAGGTCTTTCGGAAGGCTCCCTTTTGCGTCGGGATGTTTCGAAGGACGCGGTAATTTCTTTTGATGATGTGGAACAACCAACTGGCCGGCTGGCCGAGGCGCTCTGGCGGGAACAGAACGCACTATGGCCGCTCGTGACGCCAGGCTCTCGGGCAGAGTAGATTTCGCACATACCAGTAAGGACAAAAGTTCTTTGAAACAAAGGGATGACAAATGCAACCACAGAGATCACAGAGATCGCCTCTGTGCACTCCAAAAGAGTTCCCCTTAAGTAGGGTTGTTGATTAATTTCAATGTGGAAAGATTAAAAGACGGTATACAGAGATTGATCCTATCAGGACACTGAGGGGAGCGGATCTATTCTTTCAGCATTTTCTCTGTGTGCTCTGTGGTTGATTTTGACACTACGCACGTACCATTTTGGAGAGTTACCATGAAGGTTGAGTTGTTCGCGTCTTCTACTCGCGGCTACAGTCTTGCAATTTGCGGGGCAAGGAGCGGCCATGCCTGATCACTCGTTCTGGAAAGGCCGCAAGGTGTTTCTTACCGGACATACCGGCTTCAAAGGAAGCTGGCTTTCTCTCTGGCTAAATGCGCTCGGAGCCGATGTTACAGGATACGCCCTCGATCCCCCGACCGAGCCGAGCCTGTTCGAGCAGGCAAAGGTCGCGGGCGATGTTCGCTCCATCTGCTCGGACATTCGCGATTTCCCGCAACTCAAGTCCGCGATAGCCGAATGCCATCCCGAAGTTGTCATTCACATGGCTGCGCAGTCCGTCGTGCGTCAAGGCTACGACAATCCAATCGAGACTTACTCCTCCAACGTCATGGGGACCGTAAATCTTCTTGAGGCACTGCGGCAGCTTGACCAGCCGTGCGTAGTTGTAAACGTAACAAGCGACAAGTGCTATGAAAACAGGGAATGGGCTTGGGGATACCGGGAAAACGACCCGATGGGAGGACACGATCCCTATTCAAACAGTAAAGCCTGTGCCGAACTGGTTACAGCGGCGTTTCGCGATTCGTTTTTTCAGAAAGAAAACTCCGGTCGATCAAGGATTGCCGTTGCCAGCGCCAGGGCGGGTAACGTTGTTGGCGGCGGCGATTGGACTAGTGACCAACTCATTCCCGATCTCATGCGTGCTTTTCTGTCGGGCCGTCCTTGCCTGATCCGAAACCCTGCCGCTATCCGACCTTGGCAGTTCGTATTGGAGCCGCTAAGGGGGTATCTCGTTCTTGCTGAGCGACTCGCAGAAGATCCCGAACGGTTTGCCTCTGCCTGGAATTTCGGCCCTGTCGAAACTGACGCCAGGCCTGTATCCTGGATTGCGGACGAGTTGGTACGGACGTGGGGCAACAACGCCTCGTGGAGCCAAGATGCCGGAATGCACCCGAGGGAAGCCAACTATCTCAAGCTGGACATATCCAAGACAAGGGCATGTCTTGATTGGAATCCTCTTCTTCCGTTGAGCCCTGCTCTCGACTGGATCGTCGAGTGGTACCATGCTTTCCAGGCGGGGAACGATCTCCGGAGCCTCACCCTGATGCAAATCGAGCGGTATGAGGCGCTTTCACGCAAATGAGACCAACCGGTCACACCACTTCTGTCTATTGAAATTTTTACTGCGGATGCCATCTTTATGCTCTGCAACGAGAGGTGGCAACTGTGCAGATTTTAAGAACAAGGAGAGCATTATAAATGTCAGACATCGTAATCCTGGGAAGCGGATTGGGCGGACTCGGCGCCGCTTACCGTTTTCGCGCCGAGGGCATCAAACCCGTTATTTACGAGAAGAACTCCTTCTATGGCGGTCATACAACGTCGTTCCGCTACGACAGCGGGTTTCTGTTCGACGTCGGCCCGCACATATCCTTTACCAAGGATACCCGCATTCAAGACCTGCTTGCTGACAGTGTTGAGCAGCATTACGAGACGATACAGATCAACCTGAATAACTATTGGCGTGGCTACTGGCCCCAACATCCTGTACAACTTCATATGCAGGGACTGCCTGAAGACGTCATTGTCAAGATGATAGCGGACTTCGTGGAGGAACACCAGAAACCTGAACGGTCGGTGGATAACTATGCCGAATGGCTGCTGGCAAGCTTTGGCCGGAGCTTCGCCGAGCTTTTTCCGATGCAGTACACGCGAAAATACCACCTCACCACCGCCGACAACATGAGCACCGATTGGCTTGGGCCACGTATCTACAGGCCCAGCCTGGAGGAAGTCCTTCGAGGCGCCATCTCATCATCAGCCCCGCAAATTCATTACATCACCCACTTCCGTTACCCGACCGAAGGTGGATTCAACTCCTATCTGAATAAACTTGTCCCGCAAGAGGGCCTGACTCTTAATCATGAGATGGTATCGCTCGATCCAGTCTCACGGCAGATCAGCTTCTCAAACGGCGTTGTTGTTCATTACGACGCACTGGTCTCATCAGTGCCACTGCCGGATCTTATTCGCATGATACGTGGTGTGCCGCAGGACGTTATCGACGCTTCCCAACGTCTGGCGTGCTCGACGTGTGTACTTGTAAATTTAGGCGTGGATCGCGAGGACCTTTCTGAATCCCACATGACCTATTTCTACGACGAAGATATCTGCTTCACGCGCCTCAGCTTTCCGCACATGCTTGCCTCCAGCAATGTCCCTCCAGGCAAGGGAAGTATCCAGGCTGAAGTTTACTTTTCCAGCAAGTACAGGCCCTTCACCGGGTCGCCTGAAGACTGGATTGAACCCGTTATCACAGACCTTCGCCGCTGCGGGCTCCTGCGCGAGGACGACCGAGTCTTATTCAGTGCCGCGATGGTGATGCAATACGCCAACATCATCTTCGATCTCGAGCGGGCTGCTGCACTGGAAACTGTCCATGGGTACCTCGATGATATAGGAATTTCATACTGTGGACGCTATGGGGACTGGGGATACATGTGGACGGATGAATCATTCAAGAGCGGCGAAAATGCAGCTCAGAAGATTTTGGACAAGAAGATATAGTGATTAGTTTTTTAGGAGGTAAACCAATGAAAGTAGTTTTGTTTTGTGGAGGATTGGGGACACGTCTCAGAGATCAATCAGGCGGACTGCCGAAGCCGATGGTGAACATCGGGCCAAGACCGATCTTGTGGCATATCATGAAATACTATGCCCATTACGGGCATAAGGATTTCATTCTCTGTCTTGGCTACAAGGGAGATGCAATCAAGAATTTCTTTCTGACTTACGATCAGTGCCTTTCCAGCGACTTCACCCTGTCAAATGGCTGCAAGCATGTGCATATGAAAGAAAGCGACATCCATGACTGGAATATTACTCTGGCCGATACCGGCTTAAAATCAAATATCGGACAAAGATTGAAAGCTGTGGAAAAATACCTGGGAGACGAGGATATTTTTCTCGCAAACTATGCTGACGGCCTGACCGATCTGCCTCTGCCTGAAATGATTGATTACTTTAAAAAGAGCGGTAAAATAGCTTGCTTTATCTGCGTAAAACCGTCACAGAGTTTCCACATTGTCACCCTCAAAGAAGACAACCTTGTCAAAAATATAGATTACGTCAGGGACACAGATATCTCGATAAACGGGGGATGTTTTATTTTCAGGAAAGAACTCTTCAACTATATGAAAGAGGGTGAAGAGCTGGTAGTTGAACCGTTTCAGCGACTGATCAAAGAGAACCAGTTGATTGCTTACCGATACGACAAGTTCTGGTACTGCATGGATACATTCAAGGAACAACAAGAATTGAACGATATGTTCGAGCGTGGCAATGCACCCTGGGAAGTGTGGAAAAACACTGAAGAATAACTCTTAAGAATATAAACTCAGGGAATGATATGCTGAATTTCAGATTTGCTCAAAAACAAGATCAGGCGATTACAATATTATGCCTTGGTGCTCACAGTGACGACATTGAAATCGGTTGCGGCGGTACTATCCTTAAGCTGTTGGAAGAAAATGAGAATACCGTCATTTACTGGGTAGTTTTTTGCTCCAATAAACAGAGAAAAAAAGAAGCCGAGGAGAGTGCCCGCGATTTTCTGGCAAATGCGAAGGGGAAAAATATTATAATCAGCGAGTTCAGGGATGGGTATCTGCCATTCATAGGTGCTGAAATAAAGGATTATTTTGAAGCGTTAAAGCCAAAAGTCACTCCAGATTTGATTTTTACACACCATCGCGCGGACTTGCACCAGGACCATCGTCTGATTTCCGATTTGACCTGGAATACGTTCAGAGACCATCTGATACTGGAGTATGAAATCCCAAAATACGACGGAGACCTGGGATGTCCCAACTTCTTTGTACATTTGAATGAGTCGATATGTGGTCAAAAGCTTGAGCATATAATCAAAAATTTTAAAAGCCAGGGCGAAAGACAGTGGTTCAGTAAAGAGACTTTTCAGTCTTTGATGCGGTTACGCGGAATTGAATCAAATGCGCCGGACAAATTCGCCGAAGCATATTACTGTCGTAAGATTGTTTTTTAATATCGCTAAGCTGTTGCACTTTACAGTGATAACTCAACCCAAATATTCATAAAAGAGTAGTGTTCTTTATGCCCCAAACAACCGCTCAAAAGATCAAAGTCCTAATAGTATTCGGCACCCGCCCGGAGGCCATAAAAATGGCTCCGGTTGTAAGTGCGTTGCAAAAAAACAATCTGGTTGACGCCCGTGTTTGTGTTACCGCACAGCACCGGGAAATGCTGGATCAGGTGCTGCAACTCTTCAATATTCGCCCGGAGTACGACCTGAATATTATGAAGTCAGGTCAGGGGCTCACGCATATAACATCCGAGGTCCTTTTCCGACTGGAACCGGTTCTTCAGGACTTTAAGCCTGATCGAGTTCTTGTTCATGGAGATACCACAACAACAATGGCGGCAAGCCTCGCGGCATTTTATCAGCAAATACCGGTGGGTCATGTGGAGGCAGGTCTCCGGACTGGAAACATTTACTCACCCTGGCCCGAAGAGATGAATCGAAAGATAACTTCATCGATAGCAGACCTGCATTTCGCTCCAACGGAGGCAGCAAGAAATAATTTACTAACCGAAGGTGTAAACAGAAATCGTATTGTGGTCACGGGAAATACGGTTATTGATGCACTTTTGTCGGTAGTGGAAATGTTTCATGCCGATGAGAGCCTGAAAAACAAAATGAGTAGTCGTTTTAGTTTTTTGGACAGGCAGAAGAAATTAATTCTGGTCACCGGACACCGCCGTGAAAATTTCGGCAACCGGTTTGAGGATATCTGCAACGCCCTGGCACTTCTTGCCGAGAAAAATGCCGTCCAGATTGTCTATCCTGTCCATCTCAACCCGAATGTGCAGGAA
>Ga0210377_10004072_pt1 | contig 12355 bp, 12 predicted proteins | sample PLM4_65_b1redo_FD_155480 | JGI IMG/M metagenome (GOLD analysis project Ga0210377, IMG submission 155480) | Groundwater sediment microbial communities from an aquifer in East River, Colorado, USA - PLM4_65_b1 redo | ecosystem: Environmental > Terrestrial > Soil > Riparian zone | place: USA: East... | reverse complement strand
GAACCGCGCTGCAGCACCCCCCAGACAGGAAAACGCCCGGAGCCGCGGGGCCCCGGGCGTCTCTCGGTTCAGTGGCTCGAAAGAGTCCCTTAGCCGATCTTCGTTACGTTGGCAGCGCGCGGCCCCTTCGGGCTGTCGACCACCTCGAACCGCACGCGGTCACCCTCGTTGAGCGTCCGGAACCCCTCAGCCTTGATCTCGCTGTGGTGAACGAACACATCCGGCCCACCCTCGCGCGAGAGAAAGCCGAATCCCTTGGACTCGTTGAACCACTTCACCGTACCTTCGACCATGAACGTATAGGCCTCCCTAGCCTTGCCTGGCGAAAGCTGCGTGCGCGCCCGACCTCCGGAGCCGCCCACCGTGGGCGGCGCGGCGACGGGTGCCAGAGTGACGATCACCAGGGCGGGGCACACGCTAGCAAAAGTGCTTTTGGCCCGTCAAGGCGGTTCTCACGTCCGGCTAGCGTTCGCGCGCGGGAAGCAGTCCGCCGAGCGCCCATCCGAGGGCGCCCGTGATGCCGTTCACGATCGTGTTCACCACGAGACCCCCGGCGCGGAAGCCCATGGCGGGCAAGAAGCCAATCGGGTCGGTCTGCCGGTTGAGCGCCATCGGCTCCCTGAAGTAGCTCGGAATGTCGAAGCCGTAGGAGACGGCCGTCGAGAGCAGGATCACGAGCTGCGAGACCACCGCCATGAACATCGCGAAACCGGCCGCTTGCGGCAGCCGCCAGCCGAGCCAGCGTCGGGCGAACACGGCCGAAAAGATCGAAGCGAACATCGTGAGCGTGACGATGCTCAAGACGCTGGTGCCCTTTTCATAGGGAACCCCGAACGCGGTGCCCATCAGCCAGCGGCCGATCGTCACGATCGCCAGCATCACGAAGTAGGGCCGTGCGAGTCGCGCGTACTCCTGGATCATCGCTGCCTCCTGTTCAAGACCAGCCGAGCCCGGGCGGCGAGCGCTCAGAAAGCTCGCGCGCGAAGGCCTCAATGTCCTCGAGCACGGCGCCCTGCGGCGCGACCAGCGGCGCTTCGAGGGCGAGCCCCGTCAGGCGATCCGTCTCGCCCTCCGCCACGAGCGCCTCGGCCGCCCTCGCCTGGGTGAGCTCGCGGGCGTAGTCCTCGAGAGCCACGACCCCGGCTGCGCCGAGGGCGCGCGGCGCCGCGAAGCGGATCACGACTCGCTCCGCCGCGGGCAGCTCGCTCACGGGGCCTCGTCATCCGGCGGCAAAGGCGGCGTGCCGGCCGCCAACAGCAGGCGCTCGTAGCCACGCACGTCGGGGAACTGCAGGTTGAGCCGGGTCACTCGGTCGGGCCCCACGAACACGTTGCGCACCACCGCCTCGGCCGTGACCGTGCTCTCGAGGTCGGTCACTGAAAGCGACTCACCCTTCTTCACGGGCAGCGTCGTGTAGACGCGGGCTCCGCCGCGGCTCACGTTCTCGGTGACGGTCTGCTCCTCCATCACACCGGACTCGCCGGAGCGCCGCACCCGCAGGTTGACGAACAGCTGCAGCCGCTCGTGGCGCCGCCGCTCGCCCGGCGGCGCGGCCGAGGCCGGCGCGTTTGCGGCGCGCGGGTCGGTCGGGAGCCGGTAGCGGCCACCCGGCTTGGCTTCGAACCCCTTGGGCGGGACGCGGCCCAGGAACATCACTCCGACCACATGGCCGCCCTCCTCCGTGGTGCGCGAGTTGCGCACGAGCGCGTAGCTCTTGTACGAGGTCTCGGAGAGGTCGTAGCGCCGGAAGTTGCGGGGCAGCGGGGCCGAGAGCAGCAGCACCTGGCCCACGCCGTGCGGGTGGCGCAGCGGAAACGACGCGCCGCCGTACGAGATGTCGTCGCTCGTCGCCATCTCCTCCCACGGCGTCCCGTCGGGGTCGTGTCCGAGCACGCGCACGGTCACGTTCATGCCTAGGCGCTGATCGCGGCGGCGCTCGGAGGGAGGCACGCTCGGACCTCTCTTTTACTTCTTGCGGTTCAGGTACCAGTCGGCATCGATCTTCGTGAAGTGCGCCCACTTCTCCGGCAGCTCTTCGACGGGGAAGATGGCCTGCACCGGGCACACCGGCACGCAGGCGCCGCAGTCGATGCAGGTCTCGGGATCGATGTAGAGCTTCGTCTCCGTCGCGAAGTCGGCTGCGTCCTTCTTCGGGTGGATGCAGTCGACGGGACACACCTCGACGCAGGCCGTGTCCTTGGTGTTGATGCAGGGCTCAGCGATCACGTACGCCATCAGACGACCCCTCCCTCGCGGACTGGTTCCCTGGGACACCCCCGGGGCAGATGTCGCATCGTAGCCCAAAACCGCGGGGCCGGCAGCGGGTGGTATCCTCCTCGGCCGTGCGCGCCGTGGTGCAACGGGTGAGCGAAGCGTCGGTGCGCGTGGACGGCGAGGTGAAGGGTGCCATCGGCACGGGCCTCGTCGTGCTCCTCGGAGTCCAGGTGGCGGACGGCGAGGCGGACGCCACGGCCCTCGCCGACAAAGTGCTGAACCTGCGCGTGTTCCCGGACGAGGCCGGACAGATGAACCGCTCCGTGCTGGACGTGCGCGGCGGCGTGCTGGTGGTCTCGCAGTTCACCCTTCTCGGCGACGCGCGCCGGGGCCGGCGGCCCTCGTACGTCGAGGCGGCGCGGCCGGAGGAGGCCGATCGGCTCTACTCCCGTTTCGTCGACGCGCTGCGGCCCTCGGGTCTCGCGGTCGCGACCGGCGTCTTCCGCGCGATGATGGACATATCGCTCGTGAACCAGGGACCGGTCACGATCCTGCTCGATTCCCGGAAGCTGTTCTGACTCGGAGCGACCCCCGCGTGCGGCTCATAATGAAGCGAACCGCATGGCCCAGGACGAACGGGTCGCCCACTACCGGCTGAAGGAGCGCCTCGGCGCCGGGGCGATGGGCGAGGTTTGGCTCGCCGAAGACACACGGCTGCATCGTCTGGTCGCCTTGAAGCGGCTCTCCGCTGCGGCGGCAGGCGACCGCGAGGCGTCCGCGCGGCTCGTGCGCGAGGCCAAGGTCGCGGCGACGCTGACGCACCCCAACGTCGCCGTCGTCTACGACGTCGGCGAGGACGAGCAGGGCGGGCAGCGATCCGCCTGGGTCGCGATGGAGTACGTGAAGGGCCGGACGCTCGCCGAGCGGCTAAAGGACGCGAGGATGGAGGCCGCCACGATCCTGAAGGTGGTGGAGCAGGTGGCCGAGGCCCTCGCGGACGCGCACGAGCACGGCATCGTCCACCGCGACGTCAAGCCCGGCAACGTCATGCTCAGCGAGCGGGGCCTCGTGAAGGTGCTCGACTTCGGCCTCGCACGCTTCGCCCCACCCGCGCACGAGGACTCGCTCACCTGGAGCGGCAACCACGGCGCGCTCGAGGGCATGATCGCGGGAACCCTCGCGTACATGTCGCCCGAGCAGGCGCGCGGCCACGCCGTCGACGCGAGGAGCGACGTGTTCTCGCTGGGTGTCGTGCTCTACGAGATGCTCGCGGGCCGGCGGCCCTTCGAGGGCCGGAACATGGTCGAGCTGGTCGAGGCGATCCTGAGCCGCGAGCCCGCGCCCCCGAGCGCTCAGGGGCCGCTCGCGGCCGGCTTGGGAGTCCTCGCGCTGCGGATGCTCGAGAAGCAGAAGGAGCGGCGTCCCGCGGACATGCGCGAGGTGCTCCGCGAGCTCGCCGCCGTCGGCCGGGGGGAGGCCGCCACCCTGGCCGCGGGCCGTGACCACACGGTGGCGGTGATCGGCTTCGCCAACATCACCGGGCGGCCGGAGGACGCCTGGCTCGGGACCGGTCTCGCCGAGAGCCTGAGCGCGGGCCTCGCGGGCGTGCCCGGCATCGTCGTGGTCTCGCGCGAGCGGATCCTCGAGGTGCTGCGCGAGCTGGGGCTGTCGGCCGAGCGAGACGATCCGGGAGTCGCGGTGCGCGTCGGCCGCGAGCTGGGCGTGCGCGGCGTCGTGAGCGGCGGCTACCAGGGCCTCGGGGACCGCATCCGCGTGATCGCCCGCGTCAGCGAGACCGCGACCGGGCGCGTCGTGCTGCACCCGCAGATCGACGGCGCGCGCGACGCGATCTTCGAGCTGCAGGACCGCCTCGTGGCCGAGATCACGGGCGGCCTGCGCCGGCAGCTCCCGTCCCCGGGACCCCGTCCCGAGGAGACCCAGAGCCTCGCGGCCTACGAGGCCTTCTCCAAGGGCCTGCTCAACCTGCAGGCCGAGAGCCAGGAAGCGCTCGACCGCGCGATCGTCTTCTTCGAGCAGGCGATAGCACTCGACCCCGACTACGCGCGCGCCCACATGATGCTCGGCGCCACGCTCGACCTGAAGGGCGACTACCTGACGACGCCAGAGCTGTCCGAGCGCGCCCTCGTCTCGCTCGACCGCGCGCTCGCTCTCAGGCCCGACTCGGCCGAGGTGTGGCGCTACCGGGGCGGCGCCTACTCCTCGCTCGGCCGCGACGAGGAGGCGCTCGCAGCGTTCGAAATGGCGCTCGGCCTCAACCCGATGGATGCCTCGGCCCAGTCGGGCATCGGCCGCGTCCACTTCATCCTGCGTGGCGACTTCGCGCGCGCGGTCACCGCGTACGAGCGGGCGCTCGCGCTCAACCCCCGCGCGGGCTGGAGCGCGCTCCAGCTCGCCCACTGCGCGACGCTGCTGCGCGACTTCCCCAAGGCCGAGGCGGCCGCCCGGCGCGCGCTCGAGCTGCAGCAGGCTTTCCTGTCCGGGCGCGCGGGAATGATCATCGTGGGCGCGCACACGCGCCTCGGCCACATCGCGGCGCTCCAGGGGCGTGAGCGCGACGCCCTCGCCGAGTACGCCCTCGAGCTGGATTTTGTGCGTGACGTCGACCACGCGCTGCGCGGGCGGATCTTCATCGAGCTGCAGCAGCGGATCGGCGAGGCCCACCTGCGGCTCGGCGAGACGGAGCCCGGCCGGGCCGCCCTGGACCTGGCGATCGAGGCGCTCCACCGGCGCATGCGCGGCGGGATCGACGACGCGATGAGCCCCTACTACGGCGCCTGCGCCCACGCCCTGCGCGGCGAGCACGCGCCGGCGCTCGACTGCCTGGAGCGGGCTGCCGCGAGGCGGCCGCGGCTCACCGCTGCCCGCGCCGCGATCGAGCCCGCGCTCGAGTCGCTCCGCGACGAGCCGCGCTTCCGAGCGCTGCTTCTACCCCCGGCCGGTGAGCGTGCGGCCGGGTAGCGTGGGCCGACGGCTTCAAGATGAGCCGAGTGAGCCGGGTGACTAGAGCGTCTCGGTGACTTTGCTGAGTCCGCGCGGTCGGTCGGGGTCGAGGCCGCGGGTGCGGGCGAGGGCCACCGCAAAGAGCTGGCCGGGGACGATCGCGACGAGGGGCGACAGCCATTCCGGAACTCCGGGCGGCAGTGGCAGCGCTACCCGGGCCCGGGCGAGCACCGCCGGCTCGTCCGAGATCGCCACCAGCTCCGCGTGCCGCTCGTCGAGCGTGCCCATGAGCGAGGCGAGGTCAGCGAGCACGCGGCCCGAGGGAGCGACGACGAGCGCCGGGAAGCCGCGGTCGATCATCGCCATCGGGCCGTGCAGCAGGTCGGCCGGCGAGTAGGGCTCCGCGACGAGGTAGCTCGTCTCCTTCATCTTGAGCGCGACCTCGAAGGCGGTCGAGTAGTTGAAGCCGCGTCCCACCACCACGAAGTGATCCGCGTAGCGGTAGCGGGCGACCTTCTCCCCGAGGGCGGCGTTCGCCTCGATCGCAGCGCGCGCGAGCGCGGGAACGCGGTCGAGCTCGTCCCAGCGGGAGGCGACGCCCTCGAGCGCGGCGCTCAGCATCGCGAGCGCACCGAGCGACGCGGTGTAGGTCTTGGTCGCCGCGACCGCCCGCTCGGGACCGGCGAGGAGGGGCAGCACGGCCTCGGACGCCGTCGCGAGCGGCGAGCCGGGCTCGTTGGTGATCGCGACTGTCAGCGATCCGTCGCGGCGGCCGGCTTCGAGCACAGATACGATATCGGGCGAGCGGCCGGACTGGCTCACGCCGATGACGAGCGCGTCCGCGAGCAAAGGGCCGGCAGCGTAGGCGGTGAACAGCGACGGCGTCGCGAGGCACACCGGCAGCCGGTTGTGGGCGCCGAACAAGTACTGCGCGTAGCGCGCGGCGTTGTCCGAGCTGCCGCGCGCGGCGATCACCACGTAGCGCGGCGCGCGCTCGCGGATGCGGGCGGCGATCTCCTCGGCTTTCGCACGTCCGTCCCGCAGCAACCGCCCGAGCGCCTCGGGCTGCTCGCGGATCTCCGTCTCCACCTGGCTCATCGCCACCTTCGTGGGGCTGGATTATAGGCTCCTTGACACCCGCGGAACGCGTCCCGTAGCGTAGCCGGAGCCGTACGCGATACCGCCCTGATTCGGGAAGCCTGATGGCCATCCGCCTCGACGTTCACGTCCGCCACCGTCCCGAGGTCGATCCCGGGCTGCTGCCGGCAGTGCTCTGGAACCGCGCCTACGCCGCGGCCGCGCGCGCCACGCGCGGCAGCGTCGAGCTGGGCCTCGGCCTCGCACGCCAGGACGGGACGGTTTTCACCCACCGCACGCGGATCCTGCCCCCGACGGCCGCGCACAATGCACTTAACCGCACCTACGTCGAGCGCCTGGTCAAGTTCCTGCTGTGGCAGAAGGGCGGCTCCGAGATCCTCGTGTCCGGCTGCGACCCGGTCGCGCGGATGCTGGCGGCGTGCTACTCGGCGAAGGGCCTGCGCGCCTTCGACCGGGACTTTCTCGGCCGTCGCGTGTTCGGACAGCCGATCCAGGTGAAGGCGACGAAGAAGCTGCCGCCGGCGCGCGAGACGCAGCGGCCGCTGGGCCGCCACCTCGAGGGCTGCCGGATCGGCTTCGACCTCGGCGGCAGCGACAGGAAGGCGGCCGCGGTGGTTGACGGCAAAGTGGTCTTCTCGGACGAGGTGAAGTGGAACCCCTACTTCGAGAAAGACCCCGACTATCACCTCCAGGGGGTGAACGACTCGATCCGCCGCGCTGCGGCGCACCTGCCGCGGATCGACGCGATCGGGGGTAGCGCCGCGGGTGTCTACGTGAACAGCGAGCCACGCGTGGGCTCGCTCTACCGCGGCATCTCGGAGCCCGACTTCGACCGCCACATCCGGGGCCTGTTCCGGGCGCTGCAGCAGTGGTGGGGCGGCGTGCCCTTCGAGGTGGTGAACGACGGCGAGGTGACGGCGCTCGCCGGCTCGATGTCGCTACGCTCGAACGCGGTGCTCGGCATCTCGCTCGGCACCAGCACCGCGGCCGGCTACGTCACCCCCGACGGCAACATCACGCCTTGGCTCAACGAGCTCGCTTTCGTGCCGATCGACTACCGCGAGGGCGCCCCGGCCGACGAGTGGTCGGGGGACCCCGGCGTCGGCGCGCAGTACTTCTCGCAGCAGGCCGTGAGCCGCCTGCTGCCCGCGGCGGGGATCGAGGTTCCTGCCGAGCTGCCGCTCGCGGACCGGCTCGTCGAGGTGCAGCGGCTGATGGCGCAAGGCGACGCGCGGGCCCGCCGGATCTACGAGGCGATCGGGATCTACCTCGGCTACGGCGTCGCCCACTTCGCCGACTTCTACGCGATCGAGAGTGTGCTCGTGCTCGGCCGCGTGACCTCGGGCGCGGGTGGCGACCTGATCGTGGCGACCGCCGAGCGCGTGCTGAAGGACGAGTTCCCGGCGCTCGCCGAGCGGATCCGGCTGCGCACGCCGGACGAGCAGGAGAAAAGGCACGGCCAGGCGATCGCGGCCGCCAGCCTGCCGGTCGTACCGCCTGGGGGGGGCCGGGGGGCGCGGCGGAAGAGCGCCCCCCGGAAGGCGGCTTCCTGAATCCCTCACCCCGAAGCGGAGCTGTGCTCGAGGAGACACGATGATGCGTTTCTCACGGCAGGACGCGGACGTCTTCGTGCCGGACGGCGCGAAGATGCCGGAGGCGCTACGGCGCGCCACGCACGTCTGCGTTGGCGCGCACCAGGACGACCAGGAGTTCATGGCGTTCCATGGCATCGCCGAGTGCTTCGGCCGCAAGGACCGGGGCTTCGCCGGCGTTGTCGTGACGAACGGCGGCGGCAGCTCGCGCTCCGGCATCTACGCCGACTACACGGACGCCGAGATGATCCAGGTCCGCGTCCAGGAGCAGCGCAAGGCCGCGACGGTCGGCGAGTACGCCTGCGAGATCCAGCTGATGCACCCGAGCGCCGACGTCAAGAAGCCGGGACATCCGGGCGTGCTCGCCGACCTCAAGGCGATCTTCGCGAGCGTGCGCCCCGAGCTGGTCTACGTCCACAACCCCGCGGACAAGCACGACACGCACGTGGCCGTCTGCCTGCGGACGCTCGCGGCGATTCGCTCGCTGCCGAAAGACAAGCGGCCGCTGCGCCTGCTCGGCTGCGAGATCTGGCGCGACCTCGACTGGATGAACGACAAGGACAAGCAGCTGCTGCCCGCCGACCTCCACAAGAACCTGGCGGCCTCGCTCTCCGGCGTCTTCGACTCGCAGATCACCGGCGGCAAGCGTTACGACACGGCGGTCGCCGGCCGGCGTATGGCGCACGCGACGTTCTTCGAGTCACACGCCGTCGACAAGACGGACGCGCTCAACTTCGCGATGGACCTGACTCCGCTCGTCGAGGACGACGCGCTCGACGTGTTCGCCTACACCCAGGGCCTGATCCGCAAGTTCGAGGACGAGGTGCGCGACCGGATCGCGCGGCTCAGCTGACAAGGGCCCCGGCGCGATCTCGGCGATCTGTTCAGCGCGCCGTGGCCGCCCCGATCGCGTACAGGTGGCTGGTGGTGCGAATGAAGAGCTGGCCCGAGGCGGCGGCGGGCGAGCTGAGCGTGAAGCCGTCGAGCGCGTTCTCGGCCAGGAGCTCGAAGGCGGTCCCCGCCTTCACCACGCTCGTCACGCCGTCCTCGCTCGTCACGTAGAGCTTGCCGTCGGCGAGCAGCGGCGAAGAGCTGTAGGTGCCCGCGTGCAGGCGCTCGGGGCCGTAGTGGACGCGGCCGGTCGCGAGGTCCATGGCGTAGAGCACGCCGTTGTCCCTCACGACGTAGAGCAGCGCGCCGTCGGTGGCGGGCGTCGGCACGTCGGGCCCGCTGTCGAAGGACCAGAGAAGCGCGCTCTTCGTCACGTCGCCGCTGCCGAAGGCCCGCAGCGCCAGCATCGGCTTGACTCGCGTGGGGGCTATGACGACGTCGCCTGCGGCGACCGGCGAGGCCACGATGCGCTGGAACGGGTGGTCGGTGGGGTTGAGGCCGTTCGCGCGCCACAGCTCCTTCCCGCTCGCCGGGTCGTGGCCCGTGACGACGTCGCCGCCGGTGACGACGATCTCGACCTTCTGGCCGCGCCGCGCGACGGTCGGGGTCGTGTAGGCGTCGGGCGACTCGGTGTGCGCCTGGGTGGGCCTTTCCACGCGGAACCGGGTCTTGCCCGTCGCCGCCTCGACGCCCAGCAGGTACGACGGCTCGTCGGTCTTCATGCCGTGAAGCACCGGCACGTAGAGGACACCCTCGTGGAGCAGAGGCGAGCTGCCGTAGCCCCAGTTGGTGCCGAACGGGCCGTACTCCTTCTGCAGGTCGCGGGCCCAGAGCTCCTGGCCCGCGGCGTCGAAGCCCTTGAGTGCGCCCCGCCCGGTCATGGCAAACACGCGCTTCCCGTCGGTGACCGGCGACGGCGTCGACATGTTGTGCTTGCGGTGAGCGTGCCCGGCGGAAGCGCCGAGGGGCTTCTTCCACAGGGCGGTGGCGCTCTTGCGGTCGAGACACCAAAGCGACACCGTGTCGCCCTCGGCGACGTTGACGTAGATGCGCTCGCCGCTCACGATCGGTGTCGAGCCGCTGCCGCTGGGCAGCGCCAGCTTCCAGGCGAGGCCCTCGCTCGCCGACCACTTCACGGGCAGGCCCTTCTCGGGGCTCGTGCCGCGCAGCTCGGGGCCGCGCCACTGCGGCCAGTCGGCAGCCGAGAGGGGAACGGCCGCAAGGGGAGCGACACTCAGGACGCAGAGCAAGCGCAGGTGCATCACAGGGAACCTCCGGAGCGCTCCCTCTAGCCTAGACGACAACCGGCTCACCTGCGAAGCCGGACAGGCGCATGCGTCAATTCAAGACCTGACCCCTCCGAAGTACTGGCGGATCGAGAGCATCGGCAGTTCAAGCTCCCGGCGCCGCGGCCACGGGCTTCTGCCCCGCGAGGAAGCGGTCGAAGCGCGCCGCGACGTCCTTCAGGTAGGCGGCGTCCCCGCCCTGGATCTCGACCGTGGCCCACCCCTCGTAGCCGACGTCGGCGAGCGCCTTCCTCACCTCGGGCCAGTCGATGTCGCCCTCGCCCAGGTTCTTCCAGTAGAACTTGCCGTTCGGCCGATCGAGCTGGAAGTCCTTGAGGTGAACGCGCACGGTGCGCTTGCCGACGGTGCGGATCCAGTCCTGCGGGTAGCCGTAGAAGACCATGTTGCCCACGTCCACGTACGCGCGCACCCACGGCGATTGGAACTCGTCGACGTACTTGTTGAGCTCGAGCGGGCTCAGCAGGAACTTGTTCCACACCTCCTCGATCCCGACGATCACCTGGAGCTCGCTCGCTAGCGGCAGGATCCGCTCCCGGATCACCTTCTGCGAGCGCGTCCAGGCGTCCTGGTAGCCGGTCTCGGCGTTGACCACCGCGGGCACCAGCAGCACGACGCCCGCGCCCCAGAGCTTCGCGTTCCGCAGCGACGCCTCCATCCCCGCGACGCTTTTCGCGACCACGGCGGGATCGGCGCTCGAGAGCGGCGAGCGCCAGTGCTCCGCGTTCATCACCGAGTGGATCGGCAGCCCCGTCTTCTGGGAGGCGTCCTTGATTACCTCGGCCTCGCCGGCGTCCGTGACCGTCCCGATCTCGATGCCCGCGAAGCCCACGTCGCGCGCGAGCTGGAAGCGCTCGCGGAACGCGAGCTCCTTCGGCAGCATCGAGAGCAGGACGGCCTTCTTGATCCCGCCCGCCGCGGCTGCCGGGCGCGGCCGCAGCGCGGCGAGGGCCGAGGCCGCAGCGGCCGTCCCGAGGAACGCACGTCTATCGATCGTGCTCATGAGTGCCTCCGCCCCGGCAGGCTACTCCCAACAGCCGTCGCGGCTCAACCAGCGCCAGCGCACCATTGACACCTGGCGATCGGGCGGAAATAGAATGCCTCCGCTACGCGAGGAGCAAGAGCATGGGCAAGGCCAGGGGCGCGAAGATCGGTCGTCGTGAGTTCATGGGAGTCACCGCCGCGGCGGCCGGCGTCACGATCCTGAAGCCGAGGATCGTGTTCGGCAGCCAGGCCAACTCGGCGGTGCGCCTGGGACTGCTCGGCTGCGGCGGGCGGGGCCGCAACGTGATGGGCTCCTTCCTCGAGAACACCGGCGCCGTGCTGACGGCGATCGGCGACATCTTCCCTGACCAGCTCGAGTCCGGAAGGAAGCGGCTCGACGAGGTCTCGGCGAACTTCGGCAAGCCCGCGGTCGACCCGAAGAACCTGTTCAGGGGCCTGCGCTCGTACGAAGCGCTCTTCGCAAGCAAAGACGTGGACGCGGTCTATATCGCGACCCCGCCCTGGTTCCACCCCGAGCACCTCGAAGCGGCGATCGCCGCGGGCAAGCACATCTATCTCGAGAAGCCGGTCGCGGTCGACGTGCCTGGCGCGAAGAAGGTGATGGCGCTCGGTGAGCGCGCGAGTGGCCGCAAGCTCAGCCTGGCGGTGGGCTTCCAGATCCGCCACGCGTCGCCCTACGTCGAGCTCGCGCGACGGGTCCACGAGGGCCAGATCGGGCAGCCGGTGTCGGGCCAGATCCACTACTTCGCCTCCGCGCTCAACCGGCCCGACTGGCCGGAAGCCTCGCCGGTCGAGCGTCGCCTGCGCAACTGGGTTCACGACAAGGCGCTCTCGGGCGACATCATCGTGGAGCAGAACATCCACATCATCGACGTCACCAACTGGATGCTGAAGGGCAACCCCGTGAAGGCGGTCGGGTCCGCCGGCCGAGCCGGCCGCGCGGACAAGGGCGACTGCTCGAGCCACTACAACTGCGTCTTCACCTACCCGGGCGACGTCCACATCGGCTTCGCCTCCACGCAGTTCGGCAAGGCGGGCTGGGGCGTCGGGATGCAGTACTTCGGCACGAAGGGCTCCGCGGAGGCGCGCTACGACGCACCGGTCCGCATCGGTGGCGAGACCACCTGGGAGTTCCCCGGCCTCAAGAAGCCCGAGCCCACCGACCAGGCGCTCGCGGTGACGGGCACCTTCCGCGGCGCGCTCGACGACGCCGACCCGAACAAACAGAAGGCGTTCATCGAGAGCATCACGAGCGGGAAGCCGTCGAACGAGGCGACCCCGGGTGCCGAG
>Ga0210377_10004071_pt1 | contig 12357 bp, 10 predicted proteins | sample PLM4_65_b1redo_FD_155480 | JGI IMG/M metagenome (GOLD analysis project Ga0210377, IMG submission 155480) | Groundwater sediment microbial communities from an aquifer in East River, Colorado, USA - PLM4_65_b1 redo | ecosystem: Environmental > Terrestrial > Soil > Riparian zone | place: USA: East... | reverse complement strand
CACCGAGGCTCAGGTCGAGGCACTGATGGACGCCTACCTGAGCCTGCTGCCGTTTCCGGAGGTGCCGTCGGCCCTCCGGGCGCTGGCGGGCACTCCGCTGGCCGTTCTCTCGAACGGCTCGCCGCGCATGCTGGAGGGCGCGGTGCGCTCGAGCGGGCTCGACGGGGTCTTCGCCCACGTGCTCTCGGTGGATGCGGTGGCGGTCTACAAGCCGTCGCCGCGGGTCTACGAGCTGGCCCCGCAGGCGCTCGGGGTGGAGCCGGGCGAGATCCTCTTCGTGTCCTCGAACGGATGGGACGTGGCGGGCGCCGCCGCCTTCGGCTTCCGGACCTGCTGGTGCAACCGCGCCAACGCGCCCGCCGAGGAGCTGGAGGCGACGCCCGACTACGAGGTGGACCGGCTGGACGCGATTGCCGACAAGCTGGGACTCTGACGATCGCGGGCTCTCGTGCGGCGGAGCGTCCTGGGGCGCCGGGCGGGGTCAGGACGATCCGCTCGCTGCGAACGGGTTCTTACTTCTTGGCCAGCCGCTTCCGCTTCACGTAGGCCCAGATCTTCTTGGTCATCTCCGAGGGGCCGATGGGCGTGGAGCCCATGACCTTCTCCAGCGTATCGTCGCAGCCCTTGAAGTTGATGGAATACCCGCCAAACGCCAGCTTCTTCTTGGCAGCCATTCGTCATTCCTCCCTCGTTAGGTTAGTGGGGGTCCTGCCCGGCGCCCCCCGAAACGGCCGAGGGTATTATGGCCGGTCTCCGAGGGAGAGAAAAGCGAAAAATACAATCCCTAGGGGGTCTCCACGAGGGAAAGACTACCCCGTGGGGGTATACCCCCCCCGGGGTGCCCCACCCCTCAACGCCGCCCCGCGAAGGCCGGCATCACGTCCCGCGCGAACCAGCGGAGCTGCTCCTTGAACTCGGCGGGCGGGATGCCCTCCGCCCAGTGGATCATGCACTGGTCCAGGCCCGGATAGCGGGCCTCGATCTCGCGGATCGTCTCGATCACCTCGGCAGGGCGGCCCACCAGCCACGCCTTCTGATCGACGCCCTCGCGCAGGCTCGGGACGCGGGCGGGGGCGCCGGGCGTGCCCCACGCCCGGCCCTGCTCGTCGGCGTAGCGCACGAAGCCGAAGGGCGCGAACCACTTGTAGCGCTCGTCGTGGGCGGGCTCGAGGCGGCGGATCGCCTCCTCGCGGGAGTCGGCCAGGTAGAGGCCCACCCCCCAGCAGAGGTCCTCCCCGAGCTCCTTGGGCCGCCCGTGGCGCACACAGGCGTCGCGGTAGGCCCGCACGACCTGGTCGAGCACCTTCTCGCCGTTGAGCGTCACCATGGCCTTCAGGCCCATACGGGCCATGTAGTCGATGGTCTTGCCGCTCGCGATCGGCATCCAGATGTCAACGGGCCGGTGGATCGGGCGCGGCACGCAGGTGACCTCGCGCAGCCGGTAGCCGCGATAGTCCACGTCGGGCGGGATCACGTAGTGCTTGCCCCGATGGCTGAACGATTCCTCGTTGAAGCACTTGAGCAGCACCTCCATCTGCTCCTCGAAGAGCTCCCGGTTCGCGGCCGCGTCCAGCAGCGGGGCCCCGAAGGACTCGACCTCGCGGGTGTGGTAGCCGCGGCCGACGCCCATGATGACGCGCCCGTCGGTGACGATGTCGGCCATGGCGTAGTCCTCGGCCAGGCGCACCGGATGCCACATGGGCAGGATGTTGAAGGCGCAGCCGAGCTTGAGGCGCCGCGTCTGGGTGGCGAGCCACGTGGCGAGCATCACGAGGTTCGGAAACACCTCGTAGCCTTCCTTCTGAAAGTGGTGCTCGGCCGTCCACAGGCAGTAGTAGCCGAGCTCGTCCATGAGCTGGGCCACTTCCTTGGAGGTCTGAAAGGCCTCGACCAGGCGCTCGTTGGGATACGCGCGTTGATCCGAAGGCGTGCCGTCCATGCCGACGTTGTCCAGCTCGATCTGCCCCACGTAGAGGACCGAAAATTTCGTGATCACTTCGCTCTCCAGCCTCCGTCGACCACCATTGAGTGTCCCGTGATGTAGCCCGCCTCGTCCGAGGCCAGATAGCAGACCGCCGAGGCGATCTCCTCCACCGTCCCCCGCCGGCCCGCCGGGGCGATCGCCCGCACCGCCGCGTCGTCCACCGCGATGCCGCGGCCGCTCATGTCGGGCACGCCCGGGCCCAGGATCTGCTGGGAGTGGGCCCGGAGCCCGGTCAGGATCGGCCCCGGGCAGACCGCGTTGATCGTGATGCCGCGGGCCGAGTAGGTCACCGCCATCTGGCGCGTGAGCCCGACCACGCCGTGCTTGGACGCCACGTAGGCGGCGCCGCCACCGGTGCCGTTGAGCCCGGCCACCGAAGCCATGTTGATGATGCGGCCGCGGCCGCGGGGGAGCATCTCCTTGAGCGCACGCTTGCAGCCGAGGAAGACGCCGGTCAAGTTGATGCCGATCACCCGGGCCCAGACCGCGTCGTCGGTCTCGTCCACGTTGAAGTAGCCGTCGAGGATGCCCGCATTGTTCACCACGATGTCGAGCGCGCCGAGCTGGCTCACCGCGGTGGAGACCGCGCGATCCACGTCCGCAGCCAGGCTCGTGTCCGCCTGGACGCCGAGCGCTTTGCCGCCCGCGCCCATGAGCAGGCGCGCCGTCTCCCCCGCGCTGGCGCCGTCGATGTCCACCGCGGCCACGCGCGCGCCGCGGGCCGCTAGCGCCTGGGCGATCCCACGCCCGATCCCCGAGCCCGCCCCCGTCACCACCGCCACCTTGTCCTGAAGATCCACGATTCCCCTCCGGTCTAGATTGCCAGGGCGTAGCCGTCGCGGCGGGGGTCGGCGCCCGCCATGAGGGCGCCCGACTCCGGATCGCGCGCGAGCCCCTGCCCGCCGCCCACCACCCACGACCAGTCGTCGATGACGTTGACCTGATGCCCGCGCCGGCCGAGCTCGGCGCGCGTCCCCTCGGCGATGCGCGACTCGGCGTCCACCAGGCGGTCGCGATAGACGCGGATGCGCGGCGCCTCGATGGCCTCCTGGAGATTGAGCCCGAACTCCAGGAAGTTGAGCAGCATCTGCGGCTGCGTCTGGAGGATGCCGTAGGAGCCGGGCGTGCCGATGCTGAGCGCGAAGGCGCCGTCCTGGAACACCTGAGTGGGCGACATCATCGTGCCCGCCTTGCGGCCCGGCTTCAGCACGTTGGGCGAGGCGGGATCGCGGTCGGACCACTTGAGGATATTGTTCAGCACGAGCCCGGTGCCCGGCACCGCGAAGCCCGAGCCGAACGGCGCGCCGAGCGTCTGGGTCACCGAGACCACCGTGCCCTCGGCGTCCGCGCAGGCGAAATGCGTGGTCTGCTCGTGCTCGAAGCGCGCCGGATGGCCCTCGCTGATCTGGCCCGCGAGCCGCTCCCGGCTGTGCCGCTCACCCTCGCTCACCGCCGCCCGCGCCGGGTCGATGCGCGCGCGCTGCGACGCCGCGTAGGCCTTCGACACCAGCCCCGTGATCGGCGCGTTTCCGGAATAGGCGTAGGCGAGCCGGTCCGCCGAGCCGATCTTGATCGCCTCGATCAGGTGATGCAGGTAGTCGGGCGAGTTGTGCCCCCAACCCGCCACGTCGTAGCCCTCCAGGATGTTCAGCGTCTCCAGCATCTGAAAGGCGGAGAAGGGCGGCGGCACCGAGCAGACTTCGCGCCCCCGATAGGTGATGGTGAGAGGCTGCCGCCACTCGGGCGTGAAGGCAGCCAGATCCTCCTCGGAGAGCCAGCCACCCGCCTCCGTCACCGCGCGCGCGATCGCGCGGGCGATCGGGCCGCGGTAGAAGACCTCCGCGCCGCCCTCCGCGACCTGGCGGAAAGTCCCCGCCAGCTCCTTGTACGTGACGACCTTGCCCGGGCGGGGCCCGCCGTTGCCGAGGTAGAGCCGCCCCGCCTCCGCGGAGCGGCCGAGGGTGGCCCGCGCCTGCTCGAAGAACTTCACGTTCGCGAATGTCAGCGGCACCCCGTTTTCGGCCAGCTCGATGGCGGGCGCCAGCACCCGCGCCCGCGGCATGCTGCCGAAGCGCTCGAGCGCGGCCAGCCAGCCGCCCAGGTTGCCCGGGGTGGCGCAGGACTTGGGCCCGCCCGCCAGCTCGTCCTCGGTGCAGCGGGCGGCGTCGGCCGCGCGCGGGGCGGGGCCGATGAAGTCCAGCACGTGGCGCTCACGCGTGCGCGCCATCGAGATGAACATGAGCCCGATCCCCGCCGCGCTCGACATAAACGGCTCGACCACGTTCAACGTGGAGCCGACCGCGACCGCGGCGTCCACCGCGTTGCCGCCCTCGAGCAGCACGCGGATGCCGGCCATGGACGCGAGCGGATGGGCCGAGGCGACGGCGCCGCGGGTGCCCATGACGGTTGGGCGGTAGGCGTGACGATGCGGGGGCATGTGGTCTCCTCCGGAGCCTGGAATCGTTGCCCGCACCAGCGGGCGCCGGGATGTCGGTAATGGTAGGCTCTAGCCCCCATGGACGCAAGAAGCCCCGCCCCATCGCCGGACCTGGCGGCCGCGCTCAAGCAGGCCAAGTACATCTACGTAACGACCTACAGCCAGGCGGGCAAGCCCGGCACGGTCCCCACGTGGCTCTGGCCCCACGAGGACGCGATCTACTTCACGACCAAGCGCGACAGCGTCAAGGCGCGGCGGATCCGGAGCAACGGGCGCGTGACCATCCACGTGGACACCAAGGACGGCCCGACCTTCGAGGGACGGGCCGAGTGGGTGGACGACCGGCCGGATCTCGAAGCGGCGCTGCTGTCCACCTACCGGCGCAAGTACTGGCTGACCGTGCCGCTGTTCATGGGTCGCTATATCCGCAAGGGGCTGGCCGCGAAGACGAGCGTGCTGATTCGCGTCACGCCGCTGCCGCGCTGAGCGCACGGCTCCTTGACCGCCCCGTGCTTTGGACGTAGCATCCAGCCAGCCATTCCCACGCGGGAGCTCGGAGGTCCGGGCTGAGAGGGCAGCCTGCAACACTGCCGACCGCTACAAACCTGACCTGGGTAATGCCAGCGAAGGGAGGCCTGACGTGAAGATCTATCTCTCCGCATCCGATCCATCGGTCCGCGTTCCGTTCCGCGAGGTCGCGCTCTCCACCGGCGAGCGTATCCGCCTCTACGATACGAGCGGCCCCTATACCGACCCGACCTATACCGCGGACGTCAAGCAGGGCCTGCCGCCGCTGCGGCGCCACTGGGTCCTCTCGCGCGGCGACGTGGAGCCCGGGGCGGGTGGGCGCTGGGGGCTGCGCGCCAAGCCCGGAAGCCGCGTGACCCAGATGCACTACGCCCGCCGCGGCGAGATCACGCCCGAGATGGAGTTCGCGGCTCTCCGCGAGGGCATGAGCCCGGAGATCGTGCGCGACGAGGTGGCCCGCGGCCGCGCCATCATCCCCGCCAATATCAACCACCCGGAGGCGGAGCCGATGATCATCGGCCGCCGCTTCCTGGTGAAGATCAACGCCAATATCGGCAACTCCGCGGTCTCCTCCTCGATCGAGGAGGAGGTGGAGAAGATGACGTGGGCCACCCGGTGGGGCGGCGACACGATCATGGATCTCTCCACCGGCAAGAACATCCACGAGACGCGCGAGTGGATCCTGCGCAACTCCCCGGTGCCGGTGGGCACCGTGCCGATCTACCAGGCGCTCGAGAAGGTGAACGGCAAGGCCGAGGAGCTGACCTGGGAGGTCTATCGCGACACGCTCATCGAGCAGGCCGAGCAGGGCGTGGACTACTTCACGATCCACGCGGGCGTGCTGCTGCGCTACATCCCGCTCACCGCCCAGCGCGTCACCGGCATCGTCTCGCGCGGCGGCTCGATCATGGCCAAGTGGTGCCTGGCCCATCACCAGGAGAGCTTCCTCTACACCCACTTCCGAGAGATCTGCGAGATCATGGCCGCCTACGACGTGGCCTTCTCGCTGGGCGACGGGCTCCGGCCCGGCTGCCAGGCCGACGCCAACGACGACGCCCAGTTCGGTGAGCTCGACACGCTCGGCGAGCTCACGACGGTGGCGTGGGAGCAGGACTGCCAGGTGATGATCGAGGGGCCCGGGCACGTGCCCATGCACCTGATCAAGGAGAACATGGACCGGCAGCTCGCGGTCTGCCACGAGGCGCCCTTCTACACCCTGGGCCCGCTCACCACGGATATCGCGCCGGGCTACGACCACATCACCTCCGCCATCGGCGCGGCCATGATCGGCTGGTACGGCACCGCCATGCTCTGCTACGTCACGCCCAAGGAGCACCTGGGGCTGCCCGACCGGCAGGACGTCAAGGACGGCGTCATCGCCTACAAGATCGCCGCCCACGCCGCCGACCTCGCCAAGGGCCACCCGAAGGCCCGCGACTGGGACGACGCGCTCTCCCGGGCCCGCTTCGAGTTCCGGTGGGAGGACCAGTTCAACCTCTCGCTCGATCCCGAGACCGCCCGCTCCTTCCACGACGAGACCCTGCCCGCCGAGGGCGCCAAGGTCGCGCACTTCTGCTCCATGTGCGGGCCGCACTTCTGCTCGATGAAGATCACCCAGGACGTGCGCGACTACGCGGCGAAGCACGGGATCTCCAGCGAGACCGCGGCGGTAGTCCAGGGCCTGCGGGAGAAGGCGGCGGAGTTCAAGAAGACGGGCGGGCAGCTCTACGTGAAACAGTAGCCGTGGCCGCGTTCGCCGACTACGAGCAGTACGACGCGCTGGGCCTGGCCGATCTGGTCCGGCGCGGCAAGGTGACGCCCACCGAGCTGCTCGAGGCGGCCATCCAGCGCGTCGAGGCGCGCAATCCAACGGTGAACGCGGTCATCATGCCGCTCTACGACCACGGGCGGCGGGCGATCGCCGACGGGCTGCCGGAGGGGGCGTTCCGCGGCGTGCCGTTCCTGCTGAAGGACCTCGGCGCTCCCCTGACCGGGGTGACGATGACGCGGGGCAGCCGCTTCTTCGCCGACACCCCGCCCTCCACCTTCGACAGCGAGACCGTGGCCCGCCTCAAGCGGGCCGGCCTCGTGATCTTCGGCCGCACCAATAGCTGCGAGGTCGGGCTCTCGCTCACCTGCGAGCCCCAGCTCTACGGCCCCACCCGCAACCCGTGGGACCCCACCCGGATCTCGTCCGGCTCGAGCGGCGGGGCCGCCGCCGCGGTGGGCGCGCGCATGCTGCCGATGGCGCATGCCAGCGACGGCTTCGGCTCCATCCGCGCCCCCGCCGCGAGCTGCGGGCTGGTCGGGTTGAAGCCCACCCGTGGTCGCAATACCTTCGCGCCGGTGACCGGCGAGGGTCTCGGCGGCTGCTCGACCGAGCACGCGGTCACGCTCACGGTGCGCGACAGCGCGGCCCTGCTCGACGCCACCTGCGGCCCCGGGCCGGGCGACCCGTACTCCGCGCCTCCCCCGGCCCGCCCCTACCTGAACGAGGTCGCGGCCGCGCCGCGACCATTGCGCATTGCCTACACGACGGTAGCCCCCAACGGGGCGGAGGTCGCCCCCGAGAGTCTCGCGACCCTGCGCGACACCGTGCAGCTCTGCGCCGCGCTCGGGCATCACGTGGAAGAAGCCAATCCCGACATCGAGCGGGGCGCGGTGATCCCCACCTTCATCACCCTGGCCGCGGTCAACACGGTGGTGAACCTCTCGACGCACCCGACCGCGGGCCGGCCCGCCCACGAGGGCGAGGTGGAGACGGTCACCTGGAACACCGCGAAGCTCGGCGAGCGCACCAGCTCGGCCGATTACGTGCGCGCCACCCAGACCGCGCACCGGCTCGGCCGGCAGATGGCCGCCTTCCACTCGCGCTACGACGTGCTGCTGACGCCCGGCCTCGGCCAGCTTCCGGTCAAGCTCGGCTGGATCGACATGATGATGAACGACGTCGAGGAGTACTGGCGGCGGGTGTTCGCGTTCTCGCCGTTCACGGTGTGGTTCAATCTCACCGGCCAGCCCGCCATGATGCTGCCGCTCGGCCACGCCGCGAGCGGGCTGCCGGTGGCGGTCCAGCTCGTCGCCCGCTACGGCGACGAGGCGACCCTCTTCCGCCTCGGAGCTCAGCTCGAAACCGCTCGCCCCTGGTTCGCCCGAAAGCCCGCCCTCGCCTCCTAGGCCGCCGCCCGCCTATCTGGGCAGTGCAGTCAGCAGCGGATCGAGGTTCTTCGGATCGGGCTTGAGCGTGCCGACGCCGTGCTGGCGCACCGCCGCCACCACCGCGTCGTTGACCGGCGTGGGGACGCCGAGGCGTTTGCCCTGCTGGCTCACGTAGCCGTTCAGATAGTCGATCTCGGTGCGCCGCCCCTTCATGACGTCCTGGAGCATGGACGGCCGGCCGCCGGTGAGGAACTTCACGCTCGCGGCCATGTCGGCCTCGACCGCGTCCCAGCCCTTGCCCTGGGCCGCGTCCACAAAGCGTCGCGCGTCGATGCCGTAGATGGGCTCGACCTCGTAGCCGGCGGCGCGGCCGACCTGGATCACCTCCGCGGCCACGTGGATCGCGATGCGGCGCGGGATGGGGGCGGTTCGGACCTCGGCGGAGCCCAGGCCGCTCAGCCCGGCCAGCGGGTTGGCCATGCAGTTGACGGCCAGCTTGGACCACCGCTCACCCCACAGATTGGTCGTCACCTTGGTGCCGGCCACGTCGTTCATCACGCGCGCCAGCGCCTGGGCCCGCGGCGTATCCCGGCCGTCGTGCTCGCCGATCTTGAAGCCGACGCTGCCGGAGTCGGTGCGCATGGCGTGGCCGGGCTCGTACATGCCGGCCCCGATCGTGATCACACAGCCGAGGCAGCGTGACTTGCCCACCACCGCGGCCACCCGCTCGTCGTTGACCCCGTTCTGGAAATCCACCACCACCCCGTCGGGCTGCTTGAGATAGACCAGCGCCATCTGAGCCGCCCACTCGGTGTCGTAGGACTTCACCGACACGAAGACCGCGTCGAACGGCGTCGTCACCCCCTGCAATTCGTGGATGTGGAGCGCCTTGACCGGGATCGTGTGCTCCCCGCAGGTCCCGCTGAGCCGGAGCCCGCGCTGCTTCATGGTCTCGATGTGCTCGGGCCACTGGTCCACGAGCGTGACGTCGTGCCCCGCCTTGGTGAGGAGCCCTCCGACCACGCAGCCGATGGCGCCTGCCCCGATGATCCCGATCCTCATGACGGTTGGCTCCTTTGCCTGGGATAGCGGAAACACGTCGTGATGTGGTCGTTCACCATGCCGGTGGCCTGCATGAAGGCGTAGCAGATCGTGGGCCCGACGAAGCGGAACCCGCGCTTGACGAGCGCTCGGCTCAGAGCGCGCGACTCCGCGGTCTCGGCCGGGACCTGCCCGCCCGCCGTCCACGCGTTACGGATCGGCTTGCCGTCGACGAACTGCCACAGATAGCCCGCGAGGCTGCCGAACTCCTCCTGCACCGCCAGCACCTGGCGGGCATTGCCCACCGTCGCCTCGATCTTCTGTCGGTTCCTCACGATGCCCGCGTCGCGCATCAGCACCGCCCGCCGGCGGCCGTCGAAGCGGGCGACCTTGGCGGGATCGAAGCCCGCGAAGGCCTTCCGGTAGTTCTCCCGCTTCCTCAGAATTGTAGACCAGGAGAGGCCGGCCTGGGCGCCCTCGAGCACGAGCATCTCGAAGAGGTGCCGGTCGTCGCGGGACGGAACGCCCCACTCGGTGTCGTGGTACGCGATCTCCAGCGGACCGCCAGTGGCCCAGCCGCAGCGGGTCGGCATCGAGTCCTACACCGCGTCGGGGTCGATGCCGTATTCCTTGAGCTTCTTGCGCAGGGTGTTCCGGTTGATGCCGAGGAGCTGGGCCGCGCGCACCTGGTTGCCCTTGGTCTCCCGCATCACCGCCCGCAACAGCGGCTTCTCCACCAGCCCGACCATCAGACCGTGCAGGTTGGCCGAGGGGTGGCCGCGCAGGCCGCGCACGCACTCGTGCATCTTGCGCTCGATGACGTCCTCGAGCGAGGCGTCGGTGCCCACCGCGGCCGCCGCCGACACCGGGCCGATGGGCAGGTGCTCGGGCATGATCACGCCCGCGGAGGCCATGACCATGGCCCGCTGGATGACGTTCTCCAGCTCGCGCACGTTGCCCGGCCAGTCGTGGCCGACGAGGCGGTCCATGGCGTCCCCGGCCACCATCCGCTCGCCCAGGGATTCGGCGTACTTGGCCAGGAAGTGCTCGGCGAGCAGCGGGATGTCGCCTCGGCGATCCCGGAGGGCGGGCAGCGAGAGCGTGACGACGTTCAAGCGGTAGAACAGGTCTTCCCGGAACTGCCCCGACTTCATCATGGCCTCGAGGTCGCGGTGGGTGGCCGCGAGCACGCGCACGTCCATGCGGATCAGCTCGTGCCCTCCAACGCGCTCGAAGCTGCGCTCCTGCAGGGCGCGCAGCAGCTTCACCTGCAGCTCGGCCGGCATGTCGCCGATCTCGTCGAAGAACACCGAGCCGCCGTGGGCCAGCTCGAGCTTGCCGAGGCGACGCTCCTTGGCGTCGGTGAACGAGCCCTTCTCGTGGCCGAACAGCTCGGACTCGAGCAGGGTGATGGGAATGGCCGCCGCCGAGATGCCCATGAAGGGCCGCCCCGCGCGCCGGCTGTAGTGGTGCAGCGCGCGCGCCACCACCTCCTTGCCGGTGCCGGACTCGCCGCGCAGCAGCACGCTGACGTCGCTGGCCGCGACGCGGCCGATGGCCTTGTAGACCTCCTGCATCGTCGGGTGCCGGCCCACCAGCGCGCCGAACTCCCAGACCTCCTTGAGGCCGGAGCGGAGCGCGGTCACCTCCTGGGTAAGGCGGCGCGCGGTGAGGGCCCGCTCCGCCAGCAGCAGCGCCTCGTCGAGGTCGAAGGGCTTGGCCAGGTAGTCGTAGGCGCCGTCCTGCATGGCGGCAACCGCCGTCTCCATCGTGCCGTGGGCGGTCATGATCACGACCTGCGCGTCCGGCCGGCCGGCGCGCACCTGCTTGAGCAGCGAGAGGCCGTCGATGCCGGGCATGCGGATATCGAGGAGGATCAGATCGAACGGCCCGCCCTCGACCTCCCGGAGGGCCGCGGTGCCGTCCTTGACCGCGGTCACCTGGTAGCCTGCGCCGCGGAAGCCCTTCTCGAGGACCCAGCGCAGGCTGTCCTCGTCGTCGGCGATCAGGATGCGGCCAGTATTCATTCTCAGTCCGTGGTGGTGGAAGACGTCGCGCAGCGTGGTGGCCTCTTCGCGCCCTTGGCGCTCATCGGATGCGCGCCGTCATCCCGCTTGAGGATTGGGGCGTCGTGTGCCGGGCGACCGGGACTCATCGGGCGATGGGGAGGAAGCAGGAGACCGCGGTGCCGCGGCCGGGCTCGCTGGCGATCTGGATCGCGCCGTGATGCTCCTCGACGATCCGGTGGCAGAGCGCGAGGCCCAGGCCCAGCCCCTTGTCCTTGGTGGTGAAGAACGGGGTGAAGAGCCGCGAGCGGGTGGCCTCCGGGATGCCCTGGCCCTCGTCCAGCACCTGGATCTCGGCCATGCTGCGCTGGCCGTGCCCCAGGTCCACCTTGGCGAAGAGCGGGTTCATGCTGAGCCGCGTGACCAGGGTCAGGCGCCCGCCCCTTGTCATCGCCTCCACCGCGTTGCGGACCAGATTGTGGAAGACCTGCAGGATGCGGTCCTCGTCGGCCAGGATCGGCGGCATGCTCGGGTCGTAGCGCCGCACGATCTGTACCCCGCCCTGGGCCGCCAGCTCCTCGGACAGCAGCGCCACGCGCTCGAGGAGCTGGTGGACGTTGAGGGGAACCAGACGCAGAGTGACCGGGCGGCTGATGTCGAGCAGCATCTCGAGGATCCGGTTGACCCGGTCCACCTCCTTGAGCAGCACGTCGGTGTACTCGGCGAGGCGGGCATCCTCGCCCATCTCGCGGGCCATGAGCTGCACGGCCCCGCGGATGGCCCCGAGCGGGTTGCGGATCTCGTGGGCCAGCCCGATCGCGACCTGGCCGGCCGCGGCCAGCGTCTCGCCGCGCCGCACCTCGGACTCGAGCTGCTGGAGCCGGCTTATATCGCGGATCACCGCCACCGCGGCCTCCACGCCCCCGCTCCGCACCGCCAGCGGCGCGGTGACCACGCTCACGTGCACGGGCCGGCCGTCCCCGCTCTCGATCACCGCCTCCGACTCCGAGCGGCTCTCCCCGGTGGCCAAGGTGTCGGTCAGGTGCCGCACCAGCGAGGTATCCGGTGGGAAGACTTCCTTGAGGGCCCGCCCGATGGTCCGCCGGGCCGACCGCCCGAGCAGCGCTTCCGCGGCCGGGTTCCAGAGCATCACGCGGAGGGCATCGTCCACCCCCACCACCGCGTCGGGGAGCCCGGCGATG
>Ga0210377_10004070_pt1 | contig 12357 bp, 7 predicted proteins | sample PLM4_65_b1redo_FD_155480 | JGI IMG/M metagenome (GOLD analysis project Ga0210377, IMG submission 155480) | Groundwater sediment microbial communities from an aquifer in East River, Colorado, USA - PLM4_65_b1 redo | ecosystem: Environmental > Terrestrial > Soil > Riparian zone | place: USA: East... | reverse complement strand
TCGATCCGGAGTTGCCGCTGGGTGCGCCCCAGACCCTCGGCGATCTCCAGGCGCACTCGGTGGCCGAGCCACGCTTCCGCACCGTCTTCCTCGGCCTCTTCGCCGCCCTCGGCCTGACCCTGGCCGCGGTCGGCCTGTACGGCGTCGTGAGCGACGGCGTGGGCCGGCGTGCACGCGAGATCGGGATCCGCATGGCCCTCGGCGCGGAGCGGGGCCAGGTCCTGAAGCTCGTCCTCAAGGACGGCCTCCGCCTGTCGCTCTGGGGCGGCGCCCTGGGCCTCCTGGCCTCGCTGGCGCTGGGCCGGGTGGTCGCGGCCTTCCTGTTCGGAGTGAGCGCGGCCGACCCGCTGACCCTCACCGCCGTATCGTTCCTCCTCCTGGCCGTGACGGTGCTGGCGGCCTACCTCCCGGCCCGCCGCGCGTCGCGGCTCGATCCGGTGGCCGCCATCAGAAGCGAGTAGTGAAGTACGCGGATCACGCCCCGATTTGCCCGTGTTATGATCCCGACCTCAACTCTCGGCCGTGCCCAACCGAGCCTCGGCCGCCATCCATCATCGGAGTCAGGTCGCCTCGATGGAGTTCGATCGCGTTGGCAAGTATCGAATCCTGAACGAGATCGGCCGGGGCACGATGGGCCGCGTCTTCAAGGCCCAGGACCCGGTGCTGGGGCGATTTGTCGCGGTCAAGACCCTCTCGTACAGCCTGGGCGCGAGCGACGAATCAAGAAAGCGCTTCCATCGTGAAGCCCAGGCCGCGGCCGTTCTCAGTCACCCGAACATCGTCACCGTCCACGATTTCGGCGAGGAGAAGGGCCTCATCTACATGGCCATGGAGCTCCTGGAGGGAAAGGACCTCCGAGACTCCCTGGCCGACGGCGACCTGCCCACCCTCGACGACAAGCTCCGGGTCATGGAGCAGGTCATGGCCGGCCTCGCCTTCGCCCACTCGAAGGGCGTGATCCACCGCGACCTGAAGCCAGCCAACATCCACATCCAGCCGAACGGCCAGGTCAAGATCGTCGACTTCGGGCTCGCGCGCCTCTCCACCTCGGAAATGACCCAGGACGGCATCGTTCTCGGCACGCCCAACTACATGTCGCCAGAGCAGGCGCTCGGCGACAGGATCGACGCCCGCTCGGACGTGTTCGCGGCGGGCGCCGTCTTCTACGAGGCCCTGACGGGCTTCAAGCCCTTCGACGCCGAGTCGACGCCCGGCGTGCTCTTCCAGGTCGTCCACAAGCAAAGCCGGGCCGTGCGGGACCTCGCGCCCGAAGTCCCCCAGATCCTGGCGGAGGTGGTGGAGAAAGCGCTCATCAAGGACAAGACCCAGCGCTTCCAGAGTGCGCGGCAGATGCGGGCCGCGCTCTCCGTGGCGCGGCAGGCCCTGGAGGCGGGGCGGGGACCGAACGCGACCCTGGCCGGCGAGTCGCAACGCGCCTTGCGCGAGGCGATGAGGGGCGAGGCACCCAAGGGAACGCCGGACGCCGCCGCTCCGCCGCCCTTCGTCCATGGCGCGGCCGCGCTCGACGTGAGCGTCGCGCCCGCGGCGCGGACGACTCTGCCGGGAACCCTCACCGGCCGGACGACCACGCAGTTCTCCCCCGGAAGCTCGGCCCGGCCGGCCCGGAGACGGTCGCGGGGCCCTCTCGTCGTGGGCGGGGGCCTCGCCCTCCTCCTCGTCGGCGGGCTCGCCGTCTCGTACCTCGCCTGGACGCGTGCGCGCCCGGCCCTGGAGCCCCCTCCTCCGTCACCCATTCCCGACGCCTCGCGCGCGGAGTTGGGAGCGCTAACCCAGGCCCTCGTCGAGACCCAGCTGCAGCTCGCGACCCGGGAGCTCGACGACAAGAACTACACCGGCGCCATCGAGCAAGCCGATCGCATCCTGAAGCTCGACGGGCAGAACGCCCGGGCGCGCCGGATCCGCGGCCAGGCCTCGGCCAGGAAGGAGGAAGTCGCGGCGGCTGCGCACGAGGCGCAGCAAGCCGCGGACGCCGGCGACACCGAGAACGCCTCTCTCTCTCTCTCCCGCCTGCTCGAGCTCGACCCGAGGCATCCGGCGGCCGAGGCCTTGAGCGCGCGGCTCAACAGCGCGTTCAAGACCCGGGCCGAGGATGCCGGACGATCGATGGAGCGCTCGCGCGCGGATGCGCAGGCGGTCAGAGCCGGCCGCTCCGAGGTGTTCACGAAGGCGGAAGCGGCCGCCCGGGACGCCGAGAGCCGGCTCCAGAAGGGGGACTACGCGGAGGCGACGCGGAGCTTCCTCGAGGCGCGCGACGGGTTCGACCGCGCCCGGCGCGCGGCCAGGTCTGCGTCCGCCGGCCCCGGACCGAGTCGGGGGGGTCCGTCCCCGCTCGGAGCGGGCGCGACTACGGCCGAGCCGTCGGCGGAACCCGCACCCGCGGAGCCCGTGGGGCCCGCGCGCGCGTTGGTCACGGGCAAGACCACGATCGGCAGCGCCCGCGGCGGCGGAGACATCCAGGGGTTCGACAGCGCCGACGTGAAGACCCGGCGCACGCCCGACCTCGCGGGTCACATCGAGTTCGAGACGGATCCCGCAGCGTTCAGGCCCGGCGAGACCCTTTCCGTCCGCGTCTTCGTGGTCAACGAGGGCAGGAGACCCGTGCGGATCCGCGGCGTCGCCCTCACCGTGACCTCGAACGGCAAGCGCTCGGCCCTCGGCGGAAGCCCGCTCGCGCGCGACGTGGCCCCGCTCCAGCGGACGGCCGTGGCGGCGGCGAAGGTGGTTTGGCCGGACGGGGTCAACGACTGGAGCCTCGACGCGGTGGTCACCTCCGACCGTGACGAGACCGCCCAGTGCCGCCTCACCTGGCAGTAGCCGCCGCGGACTACAATGGCTCGACAGGGGACTTTGCCATGAGCCTTCGAGTGTCGACCCGCGGCCGAGCCATGCCGGCTTCGCCCATCCGCAAGCTCATGCCGCTGGCCGACGAGGCCCGACGCCGGGGGGTGAAGGTCTATCACCTCAACATCGGTCAGCCGGACATCGAGACGCCCGAGGCCATGCGCCGGCGGCTCGCCCTCGCGCCCAAGGTCCTCGCCTATACGCCCTCGGGAGGCACGGCCGAGTTCGTGGCCGCGCTCCAGACGTACTACGGCCGCCTGGGCCTGCCCCTCGCCGCCGACGAGCTGATCGCCACCACCGGGGGCAGCGAGGCGATCCAGTTCGCGATGCTGGCCTGCGCCGACCCGGACGGCGACGTGCTCCTGCCCGAGCCCTTCTACACGAACTACTGCTCGTTCGCGACGATGACCGGCCTTCGCCTCGTTCCCTTGACCACGCGGGGCGAGGACGGCTTCCACCTGCCCCCGCGCGAGGCCTGGGAACGGGCCCTCACGCCGAAGACCCGCCTCGTGGTCCTCTGCAACCCGAACAACCCCACCGGGACCGTCTACACGCCGGAAGAGATGTCGATGGTCGCGGCGTTCTGCCGCGATCGCGGGCTCTTCCTGCTCGTGGACGAGGTGTACCGCGAGTTCGTTTACGACGGGCGGAAGCCTTCGAGCGCCCTCCTCATGTCGGGCTTCGACGAGAACCTCGTGGTGGTCGACAGCCTGTCCAAGCGCTACAGCGCGTGCGGGATCCGGCTCGGCGCCCTCGTCACCAGAAACCGCGACCTGCGCGACGCCTGCCTGCGCATGGCCCAGGGCCGACTCTCGGCTCCGGGCCTCGCCCAGATGATCGCCGTGGGCATGCAGGAGCTCGGGCCCGAGTACGCCGAAGGTGTCGTCCGGGAGTACGAAGGACGTCGCAACCTCCTGTACGAGGGGCTCTCGGCGATCCCCGGAGTGTTCCTCCGCAAACCGGAGGGCGCTTTCTACTTCGTGGCTCGTCTCCCCGTAGAGGACGGTGAGGACTTCGCGCGCTTCATGCTGAGCGAGTTCCAGCTCGACGGGGCCACCGTGATGGTGGCTCCAGCCGAAGGTTTCTACGCGACCCCGGGTCTGGGACGGAACGAAGTGCGGATCGCCTACGTCCTGAACAAGGACGATCTGAAGGCATCGGTGCGCGCGCTCGCCGCCGGCCTCGCCGCCTACGGTGAGGCCCGCGGGCGACCGGGGCGGGCCGCGGAAGCGCTGAGCCCCGCGCGCCGCTGAAGCCAGGGGCGTCGGGGGGCCGGCGAGCGTCGATTTTCTTGAACGGGAGCAGACATGAGTCCATCGCGTAGAGTCCTTCTCTCGCTCGCCGCCTTGTTCCTCGCGGCTTCTTCAGGCTGGGCGGACGAGCAGGCCGCCAAGGACAACGCCAAGAACAAGAAGGCCACGGCGCCCGCCAAGGACACGGCCACGGCCGAGCCGCCGCGCTTCCGCGAAGAGGTGGACGTCGCGGTCGAGGCGCCGGGGACCGCCACCGACACCACGGTCTTGAAGCTCCCCGTGCCGCTGCAGACGACGCCCGCCAGCGTGTCCCTCGTGTCCGCGGCCGTCCTGACCGAGCAGAACGCAGTCGTCCTCGGCGACGCCCTGAAGAACGCCGCCGGGGTCAACGTCGCTCCCGGCTTCGGGGTCTTCGACTTCTTCACCATCCGCGGCTTCGACTCGCTCTCGAACGGACTCGTCCTCACGGACGGCGCGTCCGAGCCCGAGTCGACGTTCTACCCCACCTACAACTTGAAGCGGGTCGAAGTGGTGCGCGGGCCCGCGGCCTTCCTCTACGGGGCGAATCCCCTCTCCGGCGCGGTGAACCTCGTACGCAAGCAGCCGACGACCGGCCGCTACGCCGACCTGACCCTCGGCTACGGCGGCTTCCAGAGCTTCGAAGGCGCCCTCGACGCCAACGTCATGTCCCGTGACGGTCACCTCGCGGTTCGACTGAACGGCCTCTACCAGGAGACCGACGGCTATCGCGACGGCCGCGACGGCGGTTTCCGGGCCTGCAATCCCGTCGTCACCTGGAAGCCAAACGACGAAACCCGCCTCAGCCTCAACGTGGAGTACGTGCGGGCCGCGTTCTCGCCCGACTCCGGGATCCCCGTCCTCGGCGACACCCTGGCCACGGTGCCGCGGACCCAGTCCTACCAGTCGCCCCTGGACCAGTCGACCCAGGACCTCTATCGCTACCGCCTGGACTTCGAGCGCAAGCTCTCGGACCGGCTCACGGTGCGCGACAAGGTCTACTACACGGACCTCAAGTGGGACTCGGACGGCACCTTGATCAACGGTGCCTTCCCGAGCCCCTTCGGAGGCTTCCTGGTCGCGCGCTCGCTCGTGCTCCTCGACGATCGGCAGAAGCTCTTCGGCAACCAGGCCGAGGCCGCGGTCACCTTCTCGACCGGCCGCGTCTCCCACACCCTGCTCGGGGGGTTCGAGGTCAGCCGGTTGAACGACCGCTTCAACCAGGACGTGGCCTTCCTCCCCCTCGTCGACCTCCAGAACCCCGTCGACACCACGACTTCCCCGGTCTTCACGATCCCGCAGCTCGGCCTGAAGGGCGATAGCCGGAGCCTCGTGTTCGCCCCCTACGTGGCCGACCGCATCGTCTTCTCGCCGAAGTTCCAGGCCACGGTGGGCGGCCGCTTCGACGTCCTCGACTACGAGGATCCGGGGAGCGGCACGAGCCGCGACGCGAACAAGCTGAGCCCCCTCGCCGGCGTCGTCTACTCGCCGACGCCGTCGGTGTCGCTCTACGCGAACGGCGGCTCGGCCTTTGCTCCTCCCTCCACCCAGGTCTTCGGTCCGCGCGAGCCCGAGACCAGCCGCCAGTTCGAAGTGGGGACCAAGGTCTCGTTCCTGGCCGGCAAGGCGCGGGCCGGGATCGCGGCCTACGACCTGAAGCGGGAGAACATGGCCATCCCCGACTCCTCGGGGCTCCTGCGGCAGATCGGCGACCAGCGCTCGCGTGGCGTCGAGGTGGAGCTCTCGGCCGAGCTGCCCTCGGACCTGTCGGCCCACCTGGCCTACGCCTGGAACGACGCCGAGCTTCTGCGCTTCGCGGAGAGCATCCAGGTAGCGCTCGACCCTCCGGCCTTCGCAACCCTCGACCGCTCAGGCAACACTCCCGCTTTCGCCCCCCGGCACATCCTGAACCTGTGGGCCAGCAAGCGCATCGCGCACGGGCTGAGCCTGGGCCTGGGCGCTCGCTACGTGAGCGAGCAGTTCATCGCGGAGGACAACGCCTTCCGGATCGACGGGTATTTCCTCCTGGACGCGATGGCGTCCTACACCAAGGGGCGGATCACCGCGACCTTGAACCTCAAGAACCTCACCGACCGCGAATACGAGACCCGGGGCTTCGGCGGCTACTCCGCCATCCCCGGGTACCCGTTCGCGGCCTACGGGCGCGTCGCGGTCGCGCTCGGCTCCCGGAACTGAGGCTCGGGCTCGCCTCGTGGCCAGCGTGATCTGGGACCCGGACGCCAGGAAGCCGGCGGACGCGGACGAAGTGGAGCGCGAGATCGAGAAGGCCGTGCCTTCGTGCCAGGTCAAGGTGACCCGCTTCGGCGACGAGTGGCAGGTGCGGGCCCTGGCGCCTCCGGGCTTCTGCGGACGGGGCCGGAGCCTCGATGACCGCGACGTGAGCAAGCAGGTCGCCGAGATCCTCGTCGACGCGGGGTACCCGGCCCGGACCTGAGGGAGGCGGGCGGGCCAGGTGGCGAGACTCTTCAGGTCGCGCCGTCATCGGTGGATCGCCGGCGTTTGCGGCGGGATCGCCGAGCGCCTGGGCTGGAGCCCGGGGGTCGTGCGGATCCTGTTCGTCCTGGGGGGGTTTCTCCCCGTGCTCCCGGGCGGCCTCGTCTACCTGGTCCTGTGGCTGATCCTCCCCCTGGCCCCGCCGGAGCGGCGAGCATGACGAGGCGGCGGCCGTGCCGTGAGCCGGCGAGCCGCCTGAGCGGGGTTCGACGGGCAGGAGCATCCGGCCGAACTCGGCCGCATTGCCGTCTTGGAGAACCGCCGCTCCAGCGGGTCCTCACGCGATGCGGACGGCGAGATCGGCGTGGGAGGCGACGCGCGGCGCGGGAGTGAGGATGCCCTGGAAGTTGAGCGGATCGGACGCCGCGACCTCTAGTGGTCCAGTGCCCGCCGGCCGGTCGCCCCGGCGGCGCACCTCCCGCAGCAAACCCACGGCCTCGGGCAAGGCGTACTGCTCCCCGTCGAAGCCGGCCACGAAGCGTCCTCCGCGGATCTCGCCCCGCGCCTCGAGGACGCGGCAGGCCCGCGCCACGTTACGCCAGGGCACGGGCAAGCGCTCGCGGGTGAGGGTGCGCCGGAAGATCACGCCGGTGCGGCGCAGCAGCTGCTGCGCCGCGAAGGTGGCGCGCGCGGCCGCGTCGAGGGGCTCCGTGGAGGGAGCGATCAGGCTCCAGCGGCCGCCCGCGCTGCCCGCGCCGCGCCGCCGGCTCGCCGGCAGCAGCAGGAGGCGAAGTCCGCCGTAGGAATCGCAGGTCGCGCGGCCCTGGGCCACGAGCGCGGCCAGGCCCTCCTCCACCGTGGCCTGCGGCAACCGGGCGATCCGCGCGATTTCGCGGCTGAAGACCGCGCCGCGTGACTGGAGCACATCCAGCGCCGCGGCCGCGGACGGCCCCGGCTCCAGGCGAGGCACGTCGGCCGCCAGCGCGGCCCATGTTTCGAGCTTCTCCCGCGGCATCAGGGTGATGGGCGCGCGGCGGACCGCGACCTCGCTCGATCCCCACAGCCGGCCCCACGCGACCTCCCCGGCCAGGGTGAGCTGGTCCAGCCACTCGCGCCGGTAGCCGCGCACCCGCGCGCGCAACACCTCTCCTTCCCAGGCGGCGGCGGGGACCTCGAACCCGGCGAGCTGCTGCACCACCTCGGCCACGCCGGCCGGCCCGTCGAGGCGCCGCTCCGGATCGACGTGCTGCCATGAGGCCAGGAAACGCAGGAACTGCTGCGCGGTGACCGGCTCGATCTCGCGGCGCAGGCGCTCGACGGTGTAACGGTGGATGCGGGCCAGGAGACGCCGGTCGCACCAGGCCTGGCGTCCTTGGATGCGCGCCCGCAGGACCGAGCCTTCGGCCTCGAGCTGCCGGAGGAGAGCTTCGTCGTCCGACCCCGCCTCCACGAACACGGGGCCGAGCGCCTCCAGCCGGCCGCGCAGCACGACCTTGGGGTCGCGGGAGGCCTCGACCGCGAAGAGGCGGTCCCCTTCGCGCACCACGCGCCCCGCCGCGCGCAGCTCGTCGAGCCACGCCTGCCAAGGTGCGCCCTCGGCCGCCGTCACGTAGCCCGTCCACAGAAGCGCTTCGTGTACCTCCTCGACGTTCGCGGGGTCGGGCCACGCCTCCTCGCGGACTCGCGCCACCGCATCGGGATCGAGGGCGCCCAGCTCGTCCGCGGTCCGCACGTCCAGGATGCGCCGCGACATCACCGCCTGGGTACGCCTCTCTTCGAGGGGGGCGTCGTCGAGGAACGTGTAGGGCCGGCTGGTGAGGATGCCGCGCGCGAAGGGGGACGGCTCCGGGGTGTCGATTGCGCGCCGCTCGATCGAGCCGTCTCCGAGGCCAGTGAGGACCTCGAGGAAGCCCTCCACGTCCATGGCTTCGGTCAGGCAGTCCTCGACGGTCTGGCGCACGATCGGGTGGTCTTCGGGTACATCGAGAGGACCGCCGGGAAGCGTCTCCGGACACGCGAGCGCCTGCGGGAAGGCAGCGACCAGGAGGTCCTCGGCGCGCATCCGCAAGAGGGCCGCCGGCACCCGCTTGCCGTTGCGCGCGCGATCCAGCAGGAGCGCGCGCTGCACGTTCCAACGCCAGCGCGTGGCGAACATGGGTGCGGCCAGCAGGGCCTGGACAAGCACGTCGCGCGCGGTGCTGGGATGCAGGTAGCCGAACACTTCCTCCAGGGGAAAGCTGTGCTGGGGGCCCAGGCTCAGCACGATCGCTTCCTCGTCGGCGGCGGCCTGCAGCTCGAACCCGAAGCCGACGCAGAACCGCTTGCGCAGGGCGAGGCCCCAGGCCCGGTTGATGCGCGACCCGAAGGGCGCGTGGACGACGAGCTGCGTTCCCCCCGCCTCGTCGAAGAAGCGCTCCATCACCACCCTCCGTTGGGTGGGCACGCAGCCCAGGGCCAGGCGGCCTGCCAGCACGTACTCCGCGAGCTCCCGGGCGGCGGGCTCGCCCAGCGCCTCTCCGCAGGCCGCGCGCAGGTACGCGACCGCGTCCGAGACCGCCGGCCTACCCTCGGCCTCCGCGCGCGACGCCGCGTCCGCGCAGCCCTCGCGGAGATCCGCGAGCGCGCCCGACAGCTCGCGCGTGCGGCCCGGCCCCTCGCCGAGCCAGAAAGGAATGCTGGGGGGCTGGCCCTTCGCGTCCGCCACGCGCACGATGCCTGGCTCGACACGCAGGATCCGCCAGGACGCGTTGCCGAGCTGGAAGATGTCGGCCACCGTTACTCTCGATCGCCCAGTCCTCGTTGACGGTTCCCAGCAGGGTCCCGTCCGGCTCCAGGCGGACCTGGTAGTCCGCGGTGTCGGGGATGGCGCCGCCCGACTGCAGCGCGGTGAGGCGGGCGCGGCGGGTGGCGTGCAGGCGGCGGGCCACCCCGTCGCGATGGAGGAGAGCGCGGCGGCCGTTGTCGGTGTGGAGGCGGACGACCTCGTCGAACTCCGACCGCGAAAGGTCGCGGTAGGGCCAGGCGCGACGGGCGAGCTCGAGAAGCTCGTCCTCTCCGCGCGGCCCCGCCACGCATTCGGCGACCACCTGCTGGGCGAGGATGTCGAGGGATCGGGGCGGGGCCGGGGTGCGGTCGAGCATCCCCTCGCGGACGCAGCGCAGGAGCGCGGCCGCTTCCCCCAGCTCGTCGAGGGCCAGAGGGAAGATGCGCCCCTTGGGCACGCGCGACAGGGCGTGACCGGAACGGCCCACGCGCTGGAGGAGGGTCGCCACCGAACGCGTCGCCCCAATCTGGATCACGAGGTCCACGTCTCCGATATCGATGCCCAGCTCCAAGGACGCCGTGGCCACCAGGGCGCGCAGGGTCCCCGCCTTGAGACGCTGCTCGGCGAGAAGCCGCCGCTCCCGCGCGAGGCTGCCGTGATGGCTGGTCACCGCGTCCTCGCCCAGGAGGTTCGAGAGCTGGGCCGCGATGCGTTCGGCCATCCTGCGGGTGTTCACGAAGACCAGCGTCGTGCGATGCGCGGTCACCAGCTGGGCCACGCGGTCGTAGATCTCGGCCCACTGCTCGTGCGAGCACACGGTCGACAGCGGCGAGGGCGGGACCTCGACGGCCAGGTCCAGGTTCCGGAAGGTGCCCGCATCGACGAGCGCGCACTCGCGTGCGGCCCCGGCCAGGAAGGCGCCCACCTGGGCGAGCGGCTTCTGGGTGGCGGAGAGCCCGACGCGCTGGAGCGGCCGGCCGCAGAGCGACTCCAGGCGCTCGAGGGAGAGCGAGAGGTGCGAGCCGCGCTTGTCGCGCACCAGGGCGTGGACCTCGTCCACGATCACGGTGCGCGTGGTCTTGAGCATGGCCCGACCACCCTGCGAGGTGAGGAGCAGGTAGAGCGACTCCGGAGTGGTGACCAGGATGTGCGGCGGACGACGGGACATCGCGGCGCGTTCCCCCGCCGGGGTGTCCCCGGTGCGCACCAGCACCCGCAGCTCGGGCAAGGCCGGGTCCTGGGCGCGGATCTCCGCCAGCGGTCCCTGCAGGTTCTTCTGGACGTCGTTCGAGAGCGCGCGCAGGGGCGAGACGTAGACCACTTGCGTCTCGTCGGGCGGCGAAGGGCCCTGACGGAAGAGGTCGTCCAGCGCGGCCAGGAAGCCGGCCAGGGTCTTCCCCGACCCCGTGGGCGCCGCGATCAACACGCTGCGGCCGTCGAGGATGAGCGGCCAGCCCTCGCGCTGAGGCGCGGTGGCTTCGCCCAAGCGAGCTTCGAACCACGAACGGACCGCGGGGTGGAAGCGCGAGAGCGTGGTCACCGTCTCCATACTAGCCTCCCGTCACCCTCGCGTCGGTAGCGGCCGTCCGTCAGTGCGGCAAGCCGAAGAGGTAGTACGTCGCCGAGAGCGCCGCGAGAACCACGCCTCCCGGCTTCACCTCGCGCGCGCGGCCGGCGGCGAGCTTGACCAGCGGGTGCAAGAGGAGACCCGCGGTCAGTCCGTTGCCGATGTTGTACGTGAAGACCATCATCACGATGGTGGCGAATGCGGGGACGAGCTCGGTCAGGTCTTCGAAGTCGATCCCTCGCACCGAGGAGAGCATCAAGAGACCCACCGCCACGAGGGCCGGCGCGTAGGCGTAGGACAGCCTCTGCAGCGGCTCGACGAGGGGGATGAAGAAGAGCGATGCGAGGAACAAGGCGGCGGTGGTGACCGCGGCCAGGCCCGTGCGCGCCCCTTCGCGGATCCCGGCCGCCGACTCGATGTAGGCGCCGCTGGTGGTGGTGCCGACGAGGCCCGCGAATGCGCAGGACAGCGCGTCCACCGCCATCGGCTTTTCGATCCCCGGGAAGTTCCCTCGCTCGTCGAGCATGTCGCCCGCCGCCCCCACGCCCACGAGCGTCCCCAGCGTGTCCAGGAAGCCCATGACGAGGAGGGTCAGCAGAGCGGGGAGAAAGGTGAGGCGGAGCACGCCGGCGACGTCCAGCTTCAGGAAGAGCGGCGAGAGGCTCAACTCGCCCGTGAAGGGCAGGGCGAGGATCCCTCGTGGGGTCTCGCCGTGGCCGACGAGGGCGCCGAGGATCGCGGTCCCCCCGATGCCGACGAGGAGCGCGCCGCGCACGCGCCGCTGCAGCAGGGTCGCCATCAGCAGGAACCCGAAGACGGCGAGCAGCACCCGCGGGTCGCGCAAGTCCCCGATCTTGAGCGGGACCTCGGGCGCGCGCAGGAGGCCCCCGGGCTCCGTCAGCGCGGCCGCGCTCATCCCGGCCGCGGCGCTGGTGGCGATGCCGGTCTCGTAGAGGCCGATGAGGGCGAGGAAGAGCCCGATCCCCACGGCAAAGCTGTGCTTGAGGCTCGGGGAGATGGCCTCGGCCAGCCACGCGCGCACCCCGAGAAGGGTGATGACGAGGAACAAGAGGCCGCTCACGAAGACCGCCCCCAGCATCTGCGGCCAGGTGGCCCCGAGGGCGGCCAGGCCGAAGGCCACGAAGGCGTTCTCGCCCATGTAGGGGGCAACGGCGATGGGCCGGTTGGCGTAGAGGCCCATGAGCAGGGTGCCGAAGGCGGCGACGAGGATCGTGGCCACGGTGCTCGGTCCCACCGGGATGCCCGCGAACGAGAGGATGGCCGGGTTCACCACGATGATGTAGGCCATGGTGGCGAAGGTGGTGATCCCTCCGAGCACCTCGCGGCGCACCGTCGTGCCGTGGGCCGTCAGCCGGAAGAGCCGCTCGAGCACCCGCGGATTGTAGACCCCGAGCTTCGGGGGCGCAGCGTGCGCAGAG
>Ga0210377_10004069_pt1 | contig 12357 bp, 11 predicted proteins | sample PLM4_65_b1redo_FD_155480 | JGI IMG/M metagenome (GOLD analysis project Ga0210377, IMG submission 155480) | Groundwater sediment microbial communities from an aquifer in East River, Colorado, USA - PLM4_65_b1 redo | ecosystem: Environmental > Terrestrial > Soil > Riparian zone | place: USA: East... | reverse complement strand
TTCTATGCGTTTCCTAATACATCACAGATTTACGGGCGCAGGTTCAAAGACAAAGAGATATCTTCTTCACGCGATCTCGCCCTTTACCTTCTCGAAGAGGCAAAGGTTGCACTGGTCCACGGTGAAGCGTTCGGCGACGACGACTATGTAAGACTTTCCTACGCGACCTCCCTGGATGATATCAGGAAAGGCATTGAAAGAATCAGGGAAGCTATAAGCAACCTGGAAGCTCCGGCTTAGATGAGGGAGTCTTTCCGTTCCGGATATGTTTCGTTTACGGGCAGGCCCAATGTCGGGAAGTCAACGCTTCTGAATGCTGTACTGGGGCAGAAGATCGCCATTGTTGCAGACAGGCAGCAGACAACCAGAAACAGGATATTGGGCATAAAAAACTACCCTGAGGCACAGATTATTTTTGTAGATACCCCTGGCATTCATAAGCCCGTACATAAACTCGGGAGCATTATGGTCAAGACAGCCAGGGAAGTCTTAAGTGAAATGGATCTGGTTGTATTCGTTGCTGAACCTCATGCAATAGACAGGGACAGCGATATTCTTGAATCCTTCAAAAACCTCGACAAACCGGTGATGCTGCTGATTAACAAGATAGACAAGATTAAGAAGCCGGAGATATTATCTCATATTGATGACTACAGGAACATATTTGACTTTAAAGAGATTATTCCGGTATCTGCCGTAAAACATGACGGGATAGATCTCTTTCTCAAAAAAGTACTGGAGTATCTTCCGTATGGCCCCAAATATTACAGCGATGACCTTGTCACAGACCAGATGGAAAGATTTATGGTATCTGAGATCATAAGAGAAAAAATCGTTGAAAATACCTCTGAAGAGATACCTCATTCCGTTGCCGTTGAAGTAATCAGCTGGACTGAAAAAAACAATGGAATGATAGTAATCGGTGCCAATATTTATGTTGAAAGAGAGGGGCAAAAAGGTATAATAATTGGACATAGGGGGAAGTTGTTGAAGCATATAGGGACTACGGCCCGCTTTGATATAGAAAAACTTCTGGCTGCTAAGGTATTTCTTGAATTATGGGTAAAGGTCAAAAAAGCCTGGCGTGATGATAATAAAATGCTTAATGAGCTGGGATACAGATAGATGCTTGTAGAAATGAAGGTAGAAGGCCTGCTGTTTGATCCGAGAAGCAATATGTATATTCTGTTGCTGAAAGAAGTTAACGGTGCGGGCACGCTTCCGATATGGATCGGCAAGCCCGAAGCTGATTCGATCGCATTAGCGCTCGGAAAGGTCGCAACCCCGAGACCTCTGACCCATGATCTGGTCAAAAATATTGTTGATGGACTCAGGGTGAAGATCGTCAAGATAGTTGTAACCGAAATATCGGATAATACGTATTACGCGCTTATTTGCCTGAATGACGGGGGGAAAGAGACCCTGGTCGATTCCAGGCCGAGTGATGCTGTTGCTGTTGCCTTGAGGGCCAGCGCTCCTATCTTCGTGGAAGATAGTATTATGGCTACGCGATCTGCTGATGAGCTTGATGAATGGCTAAAAAATCTTAAACCTGAAGATTTCGGAAATATTATGTAATGCTGCAAAGAACAGAAGGTATTGTCTTAAAGTCCGACCTTTTTGCTGAAGCTGACCTCATAGTCACATACATTACAAAAGACTGCGGGATAGTAAAAACCTTTGCGAAAAGCCCCCGCAAGATCAAGAGCAGGTTTGGCAGCAGCCTGGAGCCTCTTACCTATTCGAAAATATCCTTTTGGGGGAAAGAGGACAGCTCTCTGCCGAGGTTGGTCCAGTCTGATATTGTACACCCTTTTCATTCTTTAAGAAGTTCGCTGAAATCTTTCCTGAAAGTTTCCGAAATTTTCGAGCTAACATTGAATTTTGTGCCTGAAAGAGATGCAAACAGCAGGGTATATTCCCTTCTTATGAATACTCTCCGTTTTATGGAAGTGGATTGTCAAACAGGGATGCTCATGCTTTATTATAAGTTAAAACTTCTTGAGATTGTCGGATATCTTCCCGGGCTGAACGGTTGCGGACAATGCGGACGCAAAGGAAATATATTTTATATTTCCCATGGAACTGTTTTATGTAACAGATGCTCAAAAGACCATAACCCGTCAAACAGCCTTTCCCCTGCGGTGATAAGTCTAGGTATTAATCTTCTCGGCTGGGATATGAATAAGCTGGGTCGTTTAAAGCCCTCAGAAAAAATCGTGCAAGAACTGACTGCACTGCTGGATGAGCATGTAAAATATATAACTGAACGAACCAGCAGGACAAGAACTTTCAGAGTCCCCTGTTAGTATTCCCTCATTCTTTCTTCTTCTTCCTGGAGGGTTTTGCAGTCAATGCACATTGTCGTGACCGGTCTTGCCTCAAGCCGCTTAAGGTTGATTTCATTCCCGCAATCCTCACATATGCCGAAAGTACCGGTTTCAACGCGTTCAAGTGCCTGATCGATTTTCTTCAAAAGCCGCTGCTCCCTGCCCCTCAGGCGCAACATGAAATTCCTGTCAGTTTCAGCGGTAGCCTGATCTCCCAGATCAGGGAAAATGGTCTGTCCCGGGAGCTCGTTCAGGGCTACTTCTGCTTCGTTCAGGAGCATTGCTCTCTGTTGAAGCAGTTTCATCTTGATCTGAAGAAGTTTTTCTTCACGTGGTGAAAGTTTTTGCAAGGGTTTCCTGACGACTTTAGCGGTAACAACAGGCTTTGCAGTGACTTTCTCTTTTTTTACCGGCAAAACAGCCTTTTTGGGTTTTGACGCAGTAGATTTCTTTGCTTTAATAGCGGAAGTTTTAACCACTTTTTTATTAACATTTGTTCGGGTTTTTTTAGCAGTAGCCATATCTACTCCTGTTTTGAATTTTGATAGCCTAACAAAAAAAATCCCGGTTAGTCAAGAAAGCTTGCATTGCCGGTTTGACGGACGAATAATTGAAGACTCCCTCCGGCAAGACCGCAGGGAATCTCAATGCAACGTATATTTTCTTCATTATATTCGCTCGCTGAACCCCGTGGCAAGACCACGGGGAATATCGCCCGCTATCCATTTAATAATCCAGTAATTTTATTCTGAATTATTATATGGTTTCATAAAATCAATCAAGGCTTTTCTGCTTTCCGGATCAATCTCTATAAATTTTACTCCTATGCCTGCGTCCTCATCAGGCACATTCTGAATCTTAATATGTACAACCTCTCCTTTAATTATTAATGGCTTATCAATTCCCGGCACAATAAGAGATAAATCGACAATCTCGTTAACCTCATGATGTCTTTTGGTATTAATGAACATACCGCCTTTACTGACTTCTTTGGTGTATTCAGTGATAAATTCATTGTAACTGTCATAAGAGACTGTAAGCGTTGCACTAATTCTTTCTTCAGTACGTTCATTCTCTGCAGCAAATTCCAGATTTTTCAGAGAAGAGGTATCTATCAGGGTTCCGCAGTACGGACAGGGGAATTCGGGAAAAGGGTTTTGTTCTATATATGCGTCGTTAATAATCTCTCCGCACTGCGGACATTCCTGTTTGTTCCTTTTAAAAGTCTTATTGTTATCATGCATCAAATAGTATATTTTAATGCTTAATAATTATTCAATAATAGCCGAACAATGCATGAAGGTTTAAGTCTATCTTAAGTTGGTTTATGAATGGGCGATACGATAGGCCTGGTCCTTATCCAAAATATTTGTTTAAATGGATAGCGAGCGAATGCGGTCTTGCCGATGGGAGTCTTCAATTAAAAATTGGTTCATCTTCATAATAATTTCAATTTTTGAAGGTATAGTAAATACAGAATAACCATAAGATTTTTTAAAAAAAGGAGGTGAAGAGAGCTTTCCAGTGCTTGAGATTACTTACCTTTAAGCACAAAAGCCTTATAAGCTGATATGTTGACATTAACGTCTCTGTGTGAGATATTTGTCTTGGGGAGTTCCTGAAGGTTTTTTAATTTTACAAAAAAGGTTATTATGTGCTGAAAATAAAAAATACTTTAAAGAAAGAAATTTAAATGATAGGAGTAAATAACATGAAAAAGATAACAGTATTTACAATGGTTTTCCTTTTGATAGCTGGTATTGCGTATGCAAAAGATTACGAAGTCATAAAGAAGGCTGGGCAATATGATGTAGAAGTGAAGATAGACAAGAACCCTCCTGTAGTTGGTGACAATAATATCTCAATCGAGATCAAGGACGCATCCGGCAAGTATGTGACTGACGCTAAAGTCAAGTTGGATTATTCAATGCCCGCGATGCCGGGAATGCCCGCGATGAATTACAAGGCAGATGCAACAATGAGCGGCGATACATACAAGGCAGTGATGAATCTTTCCATGGCAGGGTCCTGGAATATCGCTGTCAAGATCGTCAGGGCAGGGAAGACATCCTCAGCCAAGTTCAGCATTGACGCGCGGTAATCGTATTATGGTGGAATTTGGATCCGCGCAGCGGGGGGCAGGAAAGCCCCGGTTGCTGCGGGATCTTTTTCTCTGCATCCTGTCTGTTGTCTTGCTGGTTTCTTCGATAGGCGTTGCTGGGGCTCATGAACTCAGGCTTAGGGACCTGATCGAAGAGGCCCTGCATAAGAGCCCGGAGGTCCTTGCCTCCGAATCACGAGCGCTGGCTGCTGGATACAGGCCTCCGCAGGCAGGCAGCTTGCCGGACCCGATGATCATGTTCGGATATCAGAATGAAGGCTGGGACCGCTATACCTACGGCAAGGAGTCTGACGCCCAATGGATGTTCTCTGTATCCCAGATGTTCCCCTTTCCCGGAAAGCTCCCGCTGAAGGAGGAGATGTCAAGACAGGACGCAGAGGGTGCATCCATAATTCATGAATCTGTGAAATTGAAGACTATTGCCAGGATCAGGGAACTCTATTACGACCTCTTTCTTGCCTACAAAAACATTGATCTTATAAAGGACAAGACATCTCTATTTTCCCGCATCGAGGAGGCCGCTCTTGCGCGATACTCCTCAGGCATGGGCATGCAGCAGGAAGTGCTCATGGCCCAGACCGAAAAATACATGCTCCTTGAGAAAGAAGAGATGCAGAAACAGAAGATCCAGTCTTTTGAAATTATGCTTAATGCTGCTGTCGGCAGGGCTGCTAATGCGCCGCTCGGCAGGCCTGAAGAACAGACGAGCGCTTTTGAGGCTATAAATATCGAGGAGCTGCTCAATAAGGCCTACGAACACTCTCCAGAGATACGGGTGCGCCAGAGGATGGTTGCTGCGTCTGAGGCCAGAGTCAAAATGGCTGAGAAAGAATATTATCCCGACTTTACCATTGCCGCGAGTTACTTCAATAGGGGAGGCGGCCAGTTTGATGATATGTGGAGCCTCACAACAACAATGAATATCCCTATATTTTACAGGACCAAACAAAGACAGGCCCTGCTGGAAGCAGAGGCAGCGCTGGTTGAGTCCAAAAGAATGCTTGAGGCGACAAGGCTTATGGTTGCTTCTGCAATCAGGGACACCTATTCCATGTGGAAGACGGCAGAGAGGCTGATGGATATTTACAAAAATGGGCTTATGCCCAAAACATACCAGGACTTTGAATCAGCCCTGGCCGGATATACGACTGGAAAGACCGAGGCTATCACGGTCATTAACAGGCTGAAGGCCCTTATTGATTTCGAAACACTGTATTGGGCCCAGGTTGCAGAGCGGGAAAAGGCTTCGGCCCGGTTTGATTCTATGACCGGAACTGTAGAAACAGGGGGAATGGGTCAATGAAGAAACGATATCTGGTCGGTCTTGTAATCTTGGTCCTGGCGGGAATTGCAGCAGTGTATGCTTTAAAGAACGGAGACGTCCCAGGAAAAGATATGCCTCAGCCTGCCCAACAGAAACAATCTGCAGCAGGACCTCAGGGGCATGATGCGCCGCAGGATGCACAGAAGCCGCAGGAGGGGGCCGAAGAGGAGGCCCCGACTGTTGAGATACCGCTTGACAAACAGCAGATGATCGGCGTAAAGACGGTTGAGGTTATGGAACATCAGCTTAAAAAGGTGATAAGGACTGTCGGCCGCATAGAGTATGACGAACGCAGGCTTGCAACTGTAAATATGAAGTTTGAAGGCTGGATCGAGAAGCTTTATGCTGATTACAGCGGGAAATATGTGAAGAAAGGCATGCCCCTTGCTGAGATTTACAGCCCTGAGCTTTTGGCTACGCAACAGGAATTCATCAATTCTTTGAAATGGGTCAGGAATAACGGCGATGCTGATAATGCTTCGATGAAGAGCATGCTTTCAAAAGACGCGCAGTCGCTTGTTGAGGCCGCACGCCAGAGGCTGAAATTCTGGGACATCTCTGATGAACAGATAAAGAAGATCCAAGAGAGCGGCAATCCCGTAAGGACAATGACCCTTTACAGTCCGGTGAGCGGCTATGTCGTTCAGAAGATGGCCTTTCAGGGAATGAGGGCCATGCCGGGTGAGAAGCTGTTTGATATAGCAGACCTGAGCACAGTCTGGATTGTGGCGGAAGTATACGAGAACGAATTGGCGCTCGTAAAACAGGGACAAAGAGCGGTGATATCCCTGAGCTATTTTCCGGGCAGGGAGATTAATGCCGTGATTGACTATGTTTATCCCGTGCTTTCTGCTGAAACCCGAACAGCGAAGGTGCGTTTCACAGTGCCCAATCCCGGTATGCAACTCAAGCCGCAGATGTTCACAAATGTTGAGATCACAATCCCTGTGGGTAAGAAGCTTGCGGTCCCGGCTGAGGCAGTGCTCGACACCGGGACACGGCAGGTCGTCTATGTAGAGAAGGGCGACGGATATTTTGAGCCGAGACAGGTAAAAACCGGAGCTAAGGTCGAAGGAATGGTCGAGATCCTCGTTGGGCTCAATCAGGGAGAAAAGGTCGCATCTTCAGCTATCTTTCTTATCGATTCCGAGGCCCAATTAAAAGGCGTCAAGCCGCTAAGCGGCGGACATAAACATTAATCTCGTGAATCTTGAACAGTGATGAGTGATTGGTGAAAGACAAAAACATAAATATTTTCTCTTTCGGGCCATCACCTATTACGCATCACCCATAACGAAATGATTGCCAGAATAATAGAATTCAGCGCCAGGAACAAGTTCATCGTTCTTTTGCTCGTCGGTTTCCTCTGTCTCTGGGGATACTGGTCACTCAAGAGAACGCCTCTCGATGCAATCCCTGATCTCAGCGACACGCAGGTGATCATCTTTACAGAATGGGGCGGCAGGAGCCCTGACCTTGTCGAGGACCAAGTCACCTATCCCATAACCTCCACGCTGCTTGCTGCGCCCAAGGTGCAGGCTGTCAGAGGTTTTTCCTTTCTGGGCAGTTCTTTTATCTATGTGATTTTTGAAGAAGGGACCGATATCTACTGGGCGCGGAGCCGCGTGCTTGAGTATATACAATCGGTCAAGGGGAAACTGCCGTCGGATGTGAACCCAGTGCTTGGACCTGATGCCACGAGCCTTGGCTGGGGCTTTTCCTATGCCCTTGTTGATGAAACAGGCGCTCACGACCTTTCACAGTTGCGTTCTCTTCAGGATTGGAACATCAAGCTTGCTATAGAGAGCGTGCCCGGAGTTTCGCAGGTCGCGAGTATCGGCGGGTTCGTGAAGCAGTACCAGGTGCATATAGATCCGAACCGTCTCTCAGCGTATAACCTTTCGATCATGAATGTTATGGAGGCTGTCAGGAAGAGCAACCGTGATGTCGAAGGAAGGGTCCTTGAAATGTCCGGTGTTGAGTACATGATCCGCGGCAGAGGATATATTAAGGGGCTTCAGGACCTCGAACTTATTTCAGTGGGCGTGGGGCCTGCGGGCGCGCCCATCTACCTGCGCGATATCGGATCGGTCCAGTTAGGGCCTGAGATGAGGAGGGGCCTTGCGGATCTTGATGGGAAGGGTGAGGTCGCAGGGGGAATTGTTGTTGTCAGGTTCGGCGAGAATGTGCTTAATGTCATCGACCGGGTGAAAGAGAAGATTGAGAAGGAAATCAGGCCGTCTTTGCCTAAGGGGGTGAAGATCGTCACGACCTATGACCGCTCCGATCTCATCCGCAGGTCTATCGATACGCTGAAGGAGGAGATCATCAAACTCTCGATCGCGGTCAGCGTGGTCTGCATTGTATTTCTCTTTCACCTGCCGAGCGCGCTTGTGGTCATACTGACGCTGCCTGTCGCGATCATCATCTCTTTCATATGCATGTATTATATGGGCGTTACGTCTAACATTATGAGCCTGAGCGGCATTGCGATCGCTATCGGGGCCATGGTAGACGCTTCAATCATCATGGTGGAAAATGCCCACAAGAAGCTGGAGGAGTGGGAATGTCTGCGTATGACCGAGGGGCCCGACAGTCCGGCTGTCTGCGACTTGGGGGGAAGAAGAAAGAGCAGAATCGATGTAATAATTGATGCCGCTAAAGAAGTCGGCCCGTCGCTCTTCTTTTCACTCCTGGTTATCACTGTTGGTTTCTTCCCGGTTTTTACGCTGCAGGCCCAGGCAGGAAGACTCTTTAAGCCGCTTGCCTATACCAAGACTTTTGCCATGCTTTTTTCATCATTCCTTGCTGTCACCCTGACGCCGGTCCTTATGACCATTTTCATCAGGGGAAAGATAAAACCTGAGAGCGAGAATGTGATCGTGCATTTTCTCGAAAAGATTTACAGGCCGAGGGTGATGTTCTCTCTGAAGCATCCGAAGTTTGTGATCGTGATCGCCCTGCTGATTGTTGCCGTTACAATTTATCCATTGATGAGGCTCGGAAAAGAGTTTATGCCCATGCTTGACGAGGGCGCGCTCCTTTATATGCCGACAACGGTCCCTGCCATCTCTGTTTCCGAGGCATCAAAGATCCTCCAGCTTCAGGACCGCTTGTTGATTAAAATCCCGGAGGTGTCGCAGGTTTTTGGAAAGGCGGGCCGCGCAGAGACCGCAACTGACCCGGCGCCGCTTGAAATGTTCGAGACGGTGATTAATCTGAAACCTGAAAAGGAGTGGCGTCCGGGAATGACCACTGAGAAGCTCAAGAACGAGATGAACGACGCGCTGCAGATTCCCGGCGTTGCGAATTCATTCACCATGCCGATCAAGAATAGGATAGACATGCTTGCCACCGGCATCAGAACGCCTGTGGGCGTAAAAGTACTTGGGTCTGACCTTGCAACCCTCGAAAAGATCTCCGTAAATGTTGAGAATGTTGTCAGAAGTGTCCCCGGCACGCGGAGCGCCTACGCAGAAAGGGTGACGACCGGATATTTCCTGGACATAAAACCGAAGAGGGCTGAGATAGCACGTTATGGCCTTTCGATAGACGATGTCCAGACGGTCATTGCTGCAGCGCTGGGCGGAATGAACCTAACTGTTACGGTAGAGGGCAGGGAGCGGTATCCTGTGCACGTGCGCTATGCCCGGGAGCTTCAAAATGATATCGAGAAGCTTAAACGGATATTTGTGCCAGTCACGATCTCCGGCTCCTCAAACAGCATGAATACAGGGCCTTCGCGGAGCGGAGGGATCGCTCACATACCCCTCGGCGAGATCGCTGACATAGGTATTGTGCAGGGGCCGACCTCGATCAAGAGCGAAGAGGGTCTGCTTGCCAACTATGTCTATATTGATTTCTCGGGCCGCGACGTCGGCGGCTATGTTGAAGAGGCAAAAAAGAATGTTGAAAAGCAGGTGAATCTTCCGGCCGGTTACAGTCTTCAGTGGAGCGGGGAGTACGAATATCTCCTCAAGACCTGGGAGCGTCTGAAGACGGTCATTCCGCTCACTCTCTTTATTATTTTTGTGCTTATCTACCTCAATACCAAGTCCATTGTTAAGACCGTGATCATTCTTCTGGCGGTCCCCTTTTCTCTTGTCGGCTCTTTTTGGCTTCTGTACTGGCTGGGCTACAACCTGAGCATCGCAGTCGCGGTCGGCATGATCGCGCTAGCAGGACTTGACGCGGAAACCGGCGTTGTTATGCTTCTGTATCTAGATCTGTCTTACGAGCAATGGAAGAAAGAAGGCCGCCTGAATAGTATGGAAGACCTGAAGGAGGCCATAATGCATGGCGCAGTAAAAAGGATAAGACCTAAGCTCATGACAGTAGGGGTAATTCTTGCCGGACTGCTCCCGATAATGTTCAGCCACGGCGCCGGATCAGACATTATGAAGAGGATAGCCGCCCCGATGGTCGGCGGCGTTATTACATCCGAGATACTCGAACTGACTATTTATCCGGCTATTTATCTGCTCTGGAAGGGAAGGAGGTTTAAAGGTAAGGCGATAGAATAAATGGATAACGAGCAATAATCCCCCTGGTCTTGCCACGGGGTCAGCTAGCGAATATAATTAAAAAAATACCTTGCATTGAGATCACCTGCGGTCTTGCCGGAGGAAGTCTTCAATTGACATCAACTATAAGAAAGAATATAAATAAAGCATGATCCTTATACTCTTTCTGCTTCCGCTCCTGATACTTCTTTTCTCTTTTCTTGTCCTTTTCAACACCGGAAGAAACTTTAAAGAGAAATTTACAATTATTCTATACAATCCGGATAATACAGGCAAGGGCTCGTCAAACCTGATTATGTTCCTTAGGATAAGTTTCTGGGTATCCTTTTTTATTTGCATCTGGATGATTATCAGCATTATCAGGCATAGAGGATAGGTTATAATAAGCAATGCCAAAAACATTGATCGTTATAGGCGGAGGACTTGCAGGCTCCGAGGCTGCGTGGCAGGCAGCCCTGCGCGGGGTCCAAGTGAGTTTGTATGAAATGAGGCCTGAAAAACTGACAGAGGCCCATAAGACCGCATCGCTTGCTGAGCTTGTATGTTCAAACTCCCTTAGATCCAATGACGTTTACACCGGCCCGGGCCTTCTCAAGAAGGAACTGTCGATGGCAGGCTCGCTGATTATGGAAGCTGCGTACGCATCTGCTGTGCCTGCCGGATCTGCATTGGCTGTTGACAGGGAAAGATTCGCGGAAATTATCAGCGACAGGATATCGGACAATCCGAACATCAATGTAGTCAGGGAAGAAATTACCGAACTCCCCGATAGCCTCTCTGTGATAGCTACAGGACCACTTACATCAGAGGCCATGACAAAATCCCTTACAGAGCGCATCGGCGGTGATTATCTCTATTTTTATGACGCGATTGCGCCTATTATTGACGCTGAATCGATTGATTACCAGAAGGTATACCGGGCCTCCCGCTATGGAAAGGGAGGGGCTGATTACCTCAATTGTCCTATGACCATGGAGGAGTACGAACAGTTTTTTCAGGCGATCATTGACTCTGAAAAGGTCAATCCAAGAGGGTTCGAGGAAAAAATGGTCTTTGAGGGCTGCATGCCTATCGAGGTCATGGCCTCAAGGGGGTTTGACACCATGAGGTTCGGCCCGATGAAGCCTGTCGGCCTCCCTGACCCGAAAACAGGGAGAGATCCTCATGCGGTCGTGCAGCTCAGGACAGAGAATAAAGATATGACAGCGTATAACATGGTCGGGTTTCAGACGAGGCTGAAATGGCCCGAGCAAAAAAGGGTCTTCCGAATGATTAATGGACTCGAAAACGCGGAGTTTCTCCGCTTTGGGAGTATTCACCGTAATACGTTTATCAATTCCCCTCTTTTTCTGAATAAGGACTTGACCTTGAAAATGAGCGATAACCTCTATATCGCAGGGCAGATAAGCGGTGTTGAGGGGTACATTGAATCAACAGCAATGGGCATGATCGCAGGTATTAATGCTGCTTTGCGCTTGCAGGGGAAGAAGACTCTTAACGTGCCGGAGACAACCGCCCACGGAGCACTGATACGCCATATTACTGAATCAGAAAGCAGACATTTTCAGCCTAGCAATATCAACTTCGGCCTGTTCCCTCTGCCTGAGAAAGCACTTAAGATGAGAGACAAAAAACTGAAAAAGCAGATCCTTGTTGAGAGGGCGATGAAAGACTGGGATAACTATCTGAATGAATTAGGCGCATTATGAAGGAAAAGATACACAAATTCATCAGATATCTCGAAGTAGAGAATGACGCATCAAAGCATACTCTCAGGGCATACAAAAAGGACCTTGAGTCATTCAGTGAATATGTTGGGGAAAAAGAACGGGACATAGAGATGATCGATGTAAGAGGGTTTATAGCCCGTCAGATCAGCAATGGCCTCAATAAAACAACAGCAGCAAGGCGTCTTGCCTCTGTCAGGTCTTTCCTTAATTATCTCTGCAGAGAGGGATTTATCAAGACCAATCCTGCAAAGCTTGTCACTAACCCAAAGACAGAGAAGCGGCTGCCGAATTTCCTCTCTGTTGATGATATCTTTACCCTTATAGAAAA
>Ga0210377_10004068_pt1 | contig 12358 bp, 11 predicted proteins | sample PLM4_65_b1redo_FD_155480 | JGI IMG/M metagenome (GOLD analysis project Ga0210377, IMG submission 155480) | Groundwater sediment microbial communities from an aquifer in East River, Colorado, USA - PLM4_65_b1 redo | ecosystem: Environmental > Terrestrial > Soil > Riparian zone | place: USA: East... | reverse complement strand
CATCCTGCTCTACACCGATTCGCTGCCGAAATGACGACCTGGACAATGGTGGGCTGACATGGCCGCGCTCGACCGAGGTGCCCGTTCGCTGCTGCTGACCGAGCTCGTCCGCGGGCTCGGCATCAGCATCAAATACATGTTCAAGCGGCCGGTGACGCTCAACTACCCGCACGAGAAAGGGCCGCTCTCGCCCCGCTTCCGCGGCGAGCACGTGCTGCGCCGCTATCCCAACGGCGAGGAGCGCTGCATCGCGTGCAAGCTCTGCGAGGCGATCTGCCCCGCGCTCGCGATCACGATCGAGGCCGAGCCGCGCGAGGACGGCAGCCGCCGCACCACGCGCTACGACATCGACATGACCAAATGCATCTATTGCGGCTTCTGCCAGGAGGCATGCCCGGTCGACGCGATCGTCGAAGGCCCCAATTTCGAGTTCGCGACCGAGACGCGCGAGGAGCTGATGTACGATAAGCAGAAGCTGCTCGACAACGGCGACCGCTGGGAGGCGGAAGTGGCGCAGAACCTCGAGCTCGACGCGCCGTATCGGTGATGTGCCGGTGTTGGAAGGGGCTGTGAGAAATTCCGTGTGCAAACTCGAGGCCGAGGCGTCTCTTTCGCTTCCTCTCTCCCGCGCAGCGGGAGAGAGAAATCTCTCTCCCGCTGCGCGGGAGAGAGAAATCGTTGCATGGCGCTTCGTGAGTTCGAGCGGGGCCCGCGCATGATCCTCCAGGCGCTCGCCTTCTACGTCTTCGCCGCGGTGGCGGTCGTGGCCGGGATCATGGTGATCTCGGCGCGCAACCCGGTGCATTCGGTGCTGTTCCTGATCCTCGCCTTCTTCAACGCGGCGGGGCTGTTCGTGCTGCTGGGCGCCGAGTTCCTGGCGATGATCCTCGTCATCGTCTACGTGGGCGCGGTCGCGGTGCTGTTCCTGTTCGTCGTGATGATGCTCGACATCGACTTCGTCGAGATGCGCCAGGGATTCGTGCGCTATCTGCCGGTGGGCGCCTTGATCGGCGTCGTGCTGCTGATCGAGCTGTTCATCGTGGTGGGCGGCGCGCTCGCGCTGCCCGAAGGCAAGGCGGTCGCCGAGCCGATCGCGCGCCTCGGCACCGCCACCAACACCGAGATGCTGGGGCGCCTCCTCTACACCAAATACGTCTACCTGTTCCAAGCCGCGGGCCTGATCCTGTTCGTCGCCATGGTCGGCGCCATCGTGCTGACCTTGCGCCGGCGCGAGGGCGTGCGGCGCCAGAGCGTCCGCCGGCAGCTCCGCCGCACGCGCGCGGAATCGATGCAGATCGTCAAGGTCAAGCCGGGGGAGGGCGTCTGAGCCATGTGGCAAATCGGTCTCGGCCACTACCTCACCGTCGCGGCGATCCTGTTCACGATCGGCATCTTCGGCATCTTCCTGAACCGCAAGAACGTCATCGTGATCCTGATGTCGATCGAGCTGATGCTGCTCGCGGTCAACATCAACCTCGTCGCCTTCTCCTGGGCGCTCAAGGATCTCGTCGGCCAGATCTTCACGATGTTCGTGCTGACCGTGGCCGCCGCCGAGGCCGCGATCGGCCTCGCGATCCTCGTCGTCTACTTCCGCAATCGCGGCTCCATCGCGGTGGAAGACATCAACGTGATGAAGGGCTGACGCGCCGATGTACACCGCCGCGATCTTCCTGCCGCTGCTGGGGGCGGTCCTCGCCGGCCTGTTCGGGACCCGCGTCTTCGGCGGCTTCATCGGCGAGCGCCTGTCGCAGATCGTCACGACCGGACTCCTGTTCCTCTCGGCGATTCTGGGCGCCATCATCCTCTGGCAGGTGGCGTCGCAGCCGAATTCGTCGCCCGTCACCGTCCCGGTCTTCACCTGGATCGCGTCGGGCGAGCTGCGCATCCCGTGGGCGCTGCGCTACGACACGCTCTCGGCGGTGATGGTGTTCGTCGTCACCTTCTGCTCGGCGTTCATCCATCTCTATTCGATCGGCTACATGCACGGCGATTCCGGCATCGCGCGCTTCTTCGCCTATCTCTCGCTGTTCACCTTCGCGATGCTGATGCTGGTGACGGCGGATAACTTCGTTCAAATGTTCTTCGGCTGGGAGGGCGTGGGCCTCTGCTCCTACTTCCTCATCGGCCACTACTACGACCGCGACTCGGCCAATGCCGCGGCGATCAAGGCCTTCGTCGTCAACCGCGTCGGCGATTTCGGCTTCGCGCTCGGCATCTTCGCCGTGTTCATGCTGTTCGGCTCGCTGGACTTCGGCGTAGTCCTGCCAGGGGCCCAAGGTTTGCCCGGAAAGCAGATCGCGTTCGCCGGCACGCTGGTCGACGGCCAATACGCGCTCACCATCACCTGCATCCTGTTGTTCATCGGCGCGATGGGGAAGTCGGCGCAGTTCCTGCTCCACACCTGGCTGCCCGATGCGATGGAGGGCCCGACTCCGGTCTCGGCGCTGATCCACGCCGCCACGATGGTGACGGCCGGCGTGTTCATGGTCTGCCGCCTCTCGCCGATGTTCGAATACGCGCCCGATGCGCTGGCGCTGGTCACCGTGATCGGCGCCATCACCTGCTTCTTCGCCGCCACGATCGGCCTCGTGCAGAACGACATCAAGCGCGTGATCGCGTATTCGACCTGCTCGCAGCTCGGCTACATGTTCTTCGCCGCCGGCGTCTCGGCCTATCCGGCGGCGATGTTCCACCTGACGACGCATGCCTTCTTCAAGGCGCTGCTGTTCCTGGGCTCGGGCGCGGTGATCCACGCGATGCACCACGAGCAGGACATGCGCCGGATGGGCGGGCTCTGGAGCAAGATCAAGCCGGTGGCCATCGTGATGTGGATCGGCAGCCTGGCGCTCGCCGGTATCCCCTTCTTCGCCGGCTACTACTCCAAGGACATCATCCTGGAATCGGCGTTCGGCGCCGAGACCAATCTCGGCTATTTCGCGTTCTGGATGGGCATCGCGGCCGCGCTGATGACGGCGTTCTATTCCTGGCGCCTCCTGTTCATGACCTTCCACATGCCGTATCGGGGCGATCCGCACACTTACGAGCGCATCGAGAGGACGCCGTGGACGATGATGATCCCGCTCATCGTGCTCGCGACCGGCGCCGTCGTGGCGGGCTATCTCGGCTACAAGCATTTCGTCGGCGAGGGCTGGCAGAGCTTCTGGGGGGCGTCGATCAAGATCCTGCCGACCCACAAAGCGCTCGAGCACGCGCATCATTCGCCGCTCTGGGTTGCGCTGCTGCCGGTCGTCGTCGGCGTGCTCGGGATAGCACTCGCCTGGTACGCCTACATGACGAGCTCGCGCTTCCCCGAGCGCATGGTCGCGGCCAACGAGCCGCTGCACAAATTCCTGCTCAACAAGTGGTACTTCGACGAGCTCTACAATGCGATCTTCATTCGCCCCGCCTTCTGGATCGGGCGCCTGTTCTGGAAAGGGGGCGACGGCAAGATCATCGACGGGTTCGGGCCCGACGGGATCGCGGCGACCACGATCAAGGCCGCGCGCCGCGTCGCAGCACTCCAGACCGGCTACGTCTACCACTACGCCTTCGCCATCCTGATCGGCGTCGTCGTGTTCGTGACGCTGAAGCTCATCGGCGTGCTGAGGTAGGGCGATGGCAAACTGGCCGCTCCTCAGCGTCGTCACCTTCCTGCCCTTGGTGGGCGTCCTCTTCATCCTGGCGCTGGTGCGCGGGGACGAGGAGGCGACCAACCGCAACGCGCGCTACATGGCGCTCTGGACCTCGCTGGCGACGTTCCTGGTCTCGCTGCTGATCTGGATCAATTTCGACAAGTCGAAGCCCGGCTTCCAGTTCGTCGAGACGCTGAAATGGTTCGAGCTGCCCGGGAACTACACGCTCACCTACAAGATGGGCGTCGACGGCATCTCGATGTTCTTCGTGCTGCTGTCGACCTTGCTGACGCCGCTCTGCATCGTCTCGGCCTGGAAGGCGGTCAAGGAGCGCGTGCGCGAATACATGATCGCGTTCCTGGTGCTCGAGACCCTGATGGTCGGCACCTTCTGCGCGCTCGACCTCTTCACCTTCTACGTCTTCTTCGAGGGCGTGCTGATCCCGATGTTTCTCATCATCGGGGTGTGGGGCGGCGAGCGGCGCGTCTACTCGGCGTTCAAGTTCTTCCTCTACACGCTGCTCGGCTCCGTCCTGATGCTGCTGGCGATGTTCGCGCTCTATCTCCAGGCCGGCACCACCGACATTCCGGCGCTGCTCGCTTTCGCCAAGGAGAAGGGCTTCGATCCGAGCCTGCAGATCTGGCTCTGGCTCGCCTTCTTCGCCAGTTTTGCGGTCAAAACTCCGATGTGGCCCGTGCACACCTGGCTGCCCGACGCGCATGTCGAGGCGCCGACCGCGGGCTCGGTGATCCTGGCCGGCGTACTCTTGAAGATGGGCGGCTACGGGTTCCTCCGCTTCTCGCTGCCGATGTTCCCCGAGGCCTCGATCTATTTCGCGCCGCTGGTCTACGGGCTCTCGATCGTCGCCATCATCTACACCTCCTTCGTGGCGCTGGCGCAGGAGGACATGAAGAAGCTCATCGCCTATTCGTCGGTGGCCCACATGGGCTACGTGACCTTGGGCATCTTCGCCGCCACGCACCAGATCAAGGAGAAGGCGGTGCTCGGCGAGCAGGCGGTGCAGGGAGCCATCTTCCAGATGCTGTCGCACGGCATCGTCTCGGCCGCGCTCTTCCTCATCGTCGGCGTCGTCTACGACCGCGCGCACACCCGCCTGATCGCGCGCTATGGCGGCCTCGTCGAGCGCATGCCGCGCTACGCCTTCGTGTTCATGATCATGATGCTGGCCTCGGTCGGCCTGCCCGGCACCAGCGGCTTCGTCGGCGAGTTCCTGGTGCTGCTGGGCGCGTTCCAGGCCAATGTCTGGGTCGCCGTGCTCGCCAGCACCGGCGTGGTGCTGGGCTGCACCTACATGCTGTGGCTCTATCGCCGCGTGATTTTCGGCAAGCTGGTGCGCGGCGATCTGAAATCGATCGCCGACCTCGACTATCGCGAGATCGCGGTCTTCGCGCCGCTGGTCGTGCTGGTGATCTGGATGGGCGTCTACCCGAACTCGTTCCTCGAAGTCATGGAGCCGGCGGTCAAGGCGCTGGTCAGCGACTTCAAGGCCGCGATCTGCGCGCGCGACGCCGCGTGCTTCCCGGCGCTGGGAGCCCCAAAGTGAGCGGGGCCGCACAATGACCTGGGCCCAGGTGCAGCCGGCGCTGCCCGAGATCTTCATCGTCTGCGCCGCGATGGCGCTGTTGATGCTCGGCGTCTTCCGCGGCGATTCGGCGACGCGAATCGTCTCGTGGCTCGCCGTGGCGGCGCTCGTCGTGGCGGCGATCCTGGTGGCGTCGCTGACACCCGCCTCGGGCCGCCTGCTGCTGTTCGCCGACATGTTCGCGGTCAGCCTCTACGGCGCCTTCGTCAAGATCCTGGTGCTCGGTGCGTCCGCCTTGGGTATCGTGATGGCGATCGGCTACAACGAGCGCGAGGGCATCGCGCGCTTCGAGTTCCCGGTCCTCATCCTGCTCGCGACCGCGGGCATGATGATGATGGTCTCGGCCAACGACCTCATCGCGCTCTATGTCGGTATCGAGCTGCAGAGCCTGGCGCTCTATGTCGTGGCCTCGTTCCGGCGCGATTCGGTGAAATCGACCGAGGCGGGGCTGAAATACTTCGTCCTCGGCGCGCTCGCCTCGGGCATGCTGCTTTACGGCTCGAGCCTGGTCTACGGCTTCAGCGGCTCGACCAATTTCGCGCAGCTCGCCTCCGTCTTGACCGAGAAGGACGCCGGCAATGTCGGCATCATCATCGGCCTCGTCTTCGTCATGGTCGGGCTCGCGTTCAAGTGCTCGGCGTTTCCGTTCCACATGTGGACGCCCGACGTCTACGAGGGCTCGCCCACGCCGGTGACGGCGTTCTTCTCGGCCGCGCCCAAGCTCGCCGCGATGGGCCTGTTCGTCTCGGTCATGAGCGGGCCGTTCGGCAAGCTGGTCGGGCAGTGGCAGCAAGTGCTGGTGCTGATCGCGATCGGCTCGATGCTGCTCGGCGCCTTCGCCGCCATCAACCAGAACAACATCAAGCGCCTGCTCGCCTACAGCGCGATCGGCCATGTCGGCTACGCGCTGATCGGCCTCGCCGCCGGCAGCGACGGCGGCTATCGCGGCCTCCTCATCTACATGGCGATCTACGTGGCGATGACGCTCGGCACCTTCGCCGTCGTGCTCTGCATGCGCCGCAACGGCCAGATGGTCGAGACCATTCCCGATCTCGCCGGCCTCTCGCGGACGCGGCCGGGCATGGCGCTGGTGCTGATGATCATGATGTTCTCGATGGCCGGCATCCCGCCGTTCGCCGGCTTCTGGGGCAAGCTCTACGTGTTCATGGCCGCGATCGACGCCAAGCTCTACACGCTCGCGATCGTCGGCGTGCTCGCGTCGGTGGTGGCCTGCTACTACTACATCCGCATCATCAAGCTCATGTATTTCGACGAGCCGGCGGACGCGTTCGACCGCATGCCGGGCCGCGAGCTCGGCCTGATCCAGGTGGCGGCGGCGGCGTTCACGATGTTCTTCTTTCTCTTCCCCGGCCCGCTCGTCCGCGCCGCCGAGCAGGCGGTGAAGAGCTTGGCCGGCTAGATGGCCGCCGCAGCTTCGCTCCCCGCGGGCTACCGGCGCATCGCGTTCGACCGCGTCGCCAGCACCAACGACGAGGCGCGCCGCCTCGCCGAGGCGGGCGCGTCGGAAGGGCTGGTGGTGACCGGCGTGCAGCAGACGGCCGGGCGCGGCCGCCAGGGCAAGGCCTGGGTCTCTCCGCCGGGCAACGTCTACGCCTCGATCCTGCTGCGGCCCGCATGCCCGGCGGCGCGCGCGGCCGAGCTCGTTTTCGTGGCCGGCGTGGCGGCGTGCGACGCGCTCAAGACGCTGGTGCCGGGCGAGGCGCCGCCGCGCTGCAAATGGCCCAACGATCTGATGATCCGCGGCCGCAAGGTCGGCGGCATCCTGGCCGAGGCTTCGACCGATCCGGCCGGGATTTGCGAGTTCGTCGTGCTCGGCATCGGCATCAACGTGGCACACCATCCGCCGGAAATGGCCTGGCCGGCGACGAGCCTCGTCGCGAGCGGCGCCGAGGGCGCCGGGGCAGGAGGTGCCGCGGCAGGAACTGCCGACGCCGAGGGCGTGCTCGAGCGCCTGGTCGCGTCGTGGGACGAATGGCACCGGCGCTGGCGCGCGGACGGCTTCGTCCCGGTCCGCGCCGCCTGGCTCGAGCGCGCCTTCGCGCTCGGCCAGACCATCCAGCTCAGCCATGACCGCGGCGCCCGCCGCGGCCGCTTCCTCGGCCTCGACGCCAGCGGCGCCCTCGTGCTCGAAACGATTGCCGGCAAGCGCGAGACGCACCATTTCGGCGACGTGACGGCGACGGAGTGAGGGCGGTTCCGCGATGCACAAGCGCGTAATCATGAACCGCGAAGCGGTTCTGCATCAAAGCCCAGGGTTGCCGCGCAGCGGCTACCCTGGGAATCGTGCGCGCATCGATTCCAACCCCGTTGGGGTTGAGATTTTCCCGTTCGATAGCCCCAGGGTAGCCGCTGCGCGGCAACCCTGGGCTGTGCTACAGAACCCCTTCGGGGTTCGCTCCCGCGCCGCATTCGCAACTCGGTAATCGTCGATGCTCCTCGTCATCAACTCCAACAACACCAACACCGTCTTCGCGGTGTTCGAGGGCCAGGAGAAGCGCGGGGCGTGGCGCATTTCGACCAACGCGCACCGCACCGCCGACGAGTATATGGTATGGCTGACGCAGCTGATGGCGCTGGAAGGCCTCGCGCGCAAGCACATCACCGGCACGATCCTCTCCAACGTCGTGCCGCAGGCGAGCTTCAACTTGAAAAGCCTGTGCCAGCGCTATTTCGGCGGCGAGCCCTTGGTCGTGGGCGATCCCGCGCTCGACTACGGCATCAAGATCCTGATCGACCGGCCGGAGGAGGCGGGCGCCGACCGCATCGCCAACGCGGTGGCGGCCAAGCAGCGCTACAAGATGCCGGCGGTCGTGGTCGATCTCGGCACCGCCACCACGTTCGACGTGCTCGACGGCGCCGGCAATTATCTGGGGGGCGTCATCGCGCCCGGCATCAATTTGGCCTTCGAGGCGTTATATATGGGCGCCGCCAAGCTGCCGCAGATCGAGATCCGCCGCCCGGCCAACGTGATCGGCCGCGGCACGGTCGGCGCCATGCAATCCGGCATTTACTGGGGATACATAGGATTGATCGAAGGATTGCTCGAGCGCATCCAGAAGGAGCAGGGCGGGTCCCTCTCGGTGATCGGGACCGGGGGCCTCGTCCCGCTCATCGCCGCCGGCTGCCCGGCGATTCAGCACATCGATCAGGACCTCACCTTGCGCGGCATCGCCGACATCTACCACCGGAACAAACGCTGATGGACGTCCGCGCGCAAAAGAAGAAAACGAATGGCGCGCCGGCGGGCGATGACGAGCTGTTGTTCCTGCCGCTGGGCGGGGCCGGCGAGATCGGCATGAACCTCAACCTGTTCGGCTATCGCGGCCGCTGGCTGATGGTCGATTGCGGCGTCACTTTCGCCGACGCGCAGATCCCCGGCGTCGACGTGCAGATGCCCGACCCGCGCTTCATCGCCGAGCGCGCCGACGAGATCGACGGCCTCGTGCTCACCCACGCGCATGAGGACCATATCGGCGCCGTGCCCTATCTCTGGGAGCGCTTCCGGTGCCCGATGTGGGCGACGCCGTTCACCGCCGCGGTGCTGCGCCGGAAGCTCCGGGAGGCGGGCCTCGAGGACGAGGCGAAGATCACCGTGCTGAAGCCCGGCTCGCGCTTCAGGGTCGGCAAGCACTGGGACATCGAGATGGTGACGCTCACCCACTCGATCCCCGAGCCCAATGCGCTGCTGATCCGCACGCCGATGGGAACGCTGTTCCACACCGCCGACTGGAAGCTCGATCCGACGCCGCTGGTGGGCCCGCCGGTCGACGAGGCGCAGCTCCGCGGCATCGGCGATTCGGGCGTGCTCGCCTGCATCGGCGATTCGACCAACGTGTTCCGCGCCGGCGTCGCGGGCTCCGAGGCCGATGTGCGCGCGAGCCTCATCGACCTGGTCAAGGGCTACGAGAAGCGCGTCGTCATCGCGTGCTTCGCGAGCAACGTGGCGCGGCTCGAAACGACCGCGGCCGTGGCCGCCGCCACCAAGCGCCAGGCGGCGCTGGTCGGCCGCTCGCTCTGGAACATCTACGACGCGGCCAAGGAAACCGGGTATCTGCGCAACATCCGGCCCTTCATTTCGGAGCAGGAGGCGGCGGAGCTGCCGCGTGAGCGCGTGCTGCTCGTCGCCACCGGCAGCCAGGGCGAGCCGCGCGCGGCGCTGGCGCGCATCGCGGCCGGCACGCATCCCAATATCGCGCTCGATGCCGGCGACACCGTCGTCTTTTCGTCGCGCATCATTCCCGGCAACGAGCGCGCGATCGCGCGGCTGCACGACGCGCTGTCGCTGCTGGGCTGCGAGGTCGTCACCGAAAAGGATCATTTCGTCCACGTCTCCGGCCATCCGGCGCGCGACGAGCTGGTGCAGATGTATCAATGGATAAGGCCGCGCATTCTCGTTCCGGTGCACGGCGAGGCGCGGCACATGTACGAGCACGAGAAGCTCGGGCAGTCGTGCCAGATCCCGCACACGATCGTGGCGCTCAATGGCCAGATGGTGCGCCTGGCGCCGGGCAATCCCGAGATCGTCGACGACGTGCCGTCCGGACGCCTGGTGCTCGATGGCACCCAGTTGGTCCCGCTCGACGGCGCCGTGATCAAGGAGCGCCGCCGCATGCTCTACAACGGCTCGGCTATGGCGACGGTCGTGCTCGACCGCAAGGGGCGGCTGATCGCCGACCCGCAGCTTTCACTTTCCGGCCTGGCCGAGGAGGGCAATGAGCGCGAGCTCGAAGACGCGATCGTCGGCGCCATCGAAGAGGCGCTGGCCAGGCTCTCGGGCGGCCAGCGCAACGACGACGTCGCGGTCGAGGAGGCCACGTACCGTGCCATACGGCGTACGGTCCTGGACGCCAAGGGCAAAAAGCCGACGACCGCCGTACACGTCGTACGCGTTTAGCCTCGATCCTGACAGCATGTGGCTAAGTCTATGATTGGACGTCTAAATCACGTCGCCATTGTGGTCCCGGATTTGGCTGCGGCGAGTCGCATCTATCGCGACGTATTCGGGGCCAAGGTGTCCGTACCGGTCGACATGCCCACGCACGGGGTCACGACCGTGTTCGTGGAGCTTCCCAACACCAAGATCGAACTCCTTCATCCGCTTGGAGAAAATTCGCCTGTCGCCAAGTTCCTGGCAAGCAACCCGTCAGGCGGCATGCACCATGTCTGTTACGAGGTCGACGACATCCTTGCCGCGCGCGACAAGCTGAAGACACAGGGTGCCCGGGTCCTGGGCGACGGCAACCCCAAGCTCGGCGCCCACGACAAGCCCGTGCTCTTCCTCCACCCCAAGGATTTCTGCGGCACGCTGGTGGAGATCGAGCAGGCATAGCACCCGTGACCTGGACCAGCGACCGCTCCGCTATACCGACTGCAATCAGGCAATGACCTGGACCAGCGGCGTCGTCCTATTCGTCCTCATCTGGTGGATGGTGTTCTTCGCCGTCCTGCCCTGGGGCGTCCGCCGCGCGGGCGGCGAGGAGCAGGGCCACGATGCCGGCGCGCCGGCGCGCCCGCGCCTCTGGCTGAAGGCCGGTATCACGACCGCAATCAGCGCCGCGCTGTTCGGCGTAGCGCTTTGGCTGGTGCAGTCAAAATACATATCGTTTCATTGATCCCCCTCTCCCTTGGGCTACGCGATTCATACATTTCCTGAAGCGCTGAAAAGCGATTCTGCATCAAGCACTTACCGAGGCCTCGGAGCGAAGAAGTCCGGGCCTCATCCTTGGGAGCGCGCCTTGAAAAGATTCGCTTTTTTCTCGTGCGCTTCGAAGTTCGGACGAGATGTGTGAACGCGATAGCTCCCTTGGGAGAGGAGGCTACCGCTGCGGCCCCTCTTCGGCGGCGCGGTCGGCGTGCGTGTCCATGACGCCGGCGGCGGCGGCGAGCTCGCCTTCGAGCTCGACCGCTTCCTTGGCGCGCGGCTTGGCGAAGCCGGCGAGCAGCGAGTAGAAGACCGGGATCAGGTAGAGCGTGAAGATCGTGGCAAAGCCCAGGCCGCCGACGACGATCCAGCCGAGCGCCTCGCGCGCCTCGGCGCCGGCGCCGAACGCGAACACCAGCGGCAGGCCGCCGATCACGGTCGCGATCATCGTCATGAGCACGGGGCGGAGGCGGATCGTGGCGGATTGGCGGATCGCGTCGCCGACCGGGAGGCCCTGGTCGCGCAATTGGTCGGCGAATTCGACCACCAGAATCCCGTTCTTGGCGATGATGCCGACCAGGAGCACAAGGCCGATCTGGCTGTAATAGTTGAGCGAGCCGCCGGTCAGCACGATCGCATAGATCGCGGCGGCGAGGCCGAACGGCACGGTCAGCATGATGACCGCGGCGCTGATCAGGCTCTCGAACTGCGCCGCCAGCACGAGGAACACGATGACGATCGCGAATGCGAAGACGATGAGGCCGCTCTGCGTGCTCTGCTCCAACGTCGCGGCCTCGCCGAGCAGGACCGTGCTCATGCCGGCCGGCAGCGCCGTGCGCGCCAGCGCCCGCATGTCGGCGATCGCCTGCGACATCGCATAGCCCTGGGCGAGGCCGGCGCGGATCGGCACGGCGCGGCGCTGGCCCTCGCGGCCGAGGCCCGGCGCCACCGCGATCTCCTTGATCTCGACCACCGAGGAGAGCGGAATGAAGCGCCCGTCCTTGGCCTTTATGAACAGGTTCTCGACGTCGGTCGGGTCGTTGATCGGCCTGCCGCCCGATGTCAGCACGACATCGACGATGCGGTCGCGCACGAAAAGTTGCGCCGCGGTGTATTCGTCGACCATGGTGCGGATCACGGTCGTGATCGCCTCGATCGAGATGCCGAGCTTCGTCGCCGCCTCGCGGTCGATGCGGACGTTCAACTGCGGCTGCGAGGTTTCATAGGTAAGCTGCGCGTCGGTGAAGCCCGGATTCTGCGCCATCGCGGCCACGAGCTTGTCGGCGGCCTCCGCCATGCTGGCGTAGTCCGAGCCGGTGATCGCGAAATTGAGCCCGGTACCGGCGCCGCGGATGCCGAGGCTGTTGGGCGCGCGCATCGAGAGGCGCAGGGCCGGCACCGCCTGGAAGCGGCGCTGCAGCTCGGCCTGGATCTGCTGCTGGCTGCGCGCGCGCACCGACC